>Ga0209403_10002270_pt1 | contig 23239 bp, 19 predicted proteins | sample ArcticOcean_MG_C_8_FD_187440 | JGI IMG/M metagenome (GOLD analysis project Ga0209403, IMG submission 187440) | Marine microbial communities from western Arctic Ocean - ArcticOcean_MG_CB11_86 (SPAdes) (version 2) | ecosystem: Environmental > Aquatic > Marine > Oceanic | place: Arctic Ocean... | reverse complement strand
CGTCTTGGCGTGCGCGATACAGACGCCGGAGCAGAGCGAGAATTGATGGTCGGTATCGCGCATTCAGTGCTGCAGTGTTACGACGCGCTATGTGCGGCTTTGATTAATAACGATGGCTGGTCTGTAGCAGAGTTCGTTATCGAGCATCCGAAATACAGACAGATTGTTCGTCGCGTGCAAACCTTGGCAGAGTCTTCATACGGCGATATTCAGGCAAACTTGCTGGACGCTGACGTCAAACCCATCCATTTACTTCGCTGCAAACTATCTTTTTTCGGCGTCAGCAAGTTCGATCCGAAATCACGGTTATGGGTACGCAATACAATGTTCCAGGGCGCACCGGTTGTTAGTGACATTGGGGAGACATTCGAGGACGATTGGTGCTTCCCGACTGTTCCCGTCATTGAAACTGAAAAAGAGGAATGCCCACATTAACGTTTCGCGAAACGAGTTAACGTCCGTACTCAAACGCCTGTTTGAATACCTTAGTGATGTTAACTACGACTATGGTGTATGCGCTGATTCCGTAGTTTGGCTGGAATCGCATGGATTCGCGGGCATTAGTTCGCTTGAATCAGTATTAGAATGTTTGTTGGCGAAGAGTCATGTTCCAACGGAGATTGTGTCCGGCGAATCCGACCATTTTAAAATCAACGCAGGGGGGCAGACATTGTTTGCGATTGCGCCAGTCGCAATTGATCTCGGCATTTCCATGCTGGCCAGATCAACGTCGTTCCGCATTTCTATTGAAAACGCCACCAATCCGCTCGCGCTGATTCCAGGAATTCATCGTGTCTGCGTCCTCTCGCCATCAATGGCCGCGTGGTGGCGAGCGCCTGAAGAGCCAATACTGCACCTGGTGCAGAGCGGCGCCATTGGCGAGTATCCCCAGTATCAACGATTCAAACTAGGTGACGATGCGATTCATTCAGGTGACCACGTAACCGTGATTTGTAGCAGTGATGCGGAGGGTTTTGGCGATCTCCTTCCCGATACGACGTCGTTTGAGCGCATAGACTGCGTCATTGCAAGCGAGTTCGCTGAGCGACACGCACGAACATTGGCAGCAGGAATAGAAGTTGAGACGAGCAGCTTTGAGAAATTATGCGAGGTTGCGGATCGAGTTTTGGTTGAGTCGACCGACATCTCGCGAAGCGGTGCCGGCGAGTAGCTGAATCGAAACTTACGGCGCGTAACCAAAGCCGGTTTTGGGTCCTGGTGTAGCAGGGGGTGTCGGCAGGTCGTCAGTGTCTCTTGGCCAGGCTAGCGGATGGCCCGGGCCTTCGATGATGTCGCCGGGTTCGATATTGTCCCTATCCATAAAGAAAGAGCGTCCTTCCGCCGTGCGTCGACAACCGGATTCGATGTAGACCGTCGTAAACACGCGTCGGGTAGCGTCGGTGTCGTTCGCTTCGGCTGTATGAATGGTCTTTGCGTGGTGAAAGATCACCGATCCCTTCGGCGCTTCAACCCATACCAAGGGTCTTGTAGCAACATCATCATCCTGCAACATGTCGACCGGTTCGCCGCCGCGCAGTTGCCCGATGTCCACGAAATCATCCTTACCCATGATGTGTGAACCCTGCACATACCCCATCACACCGCCGCCATGTTTCACGTCGGCAAATGGTATCCAGGCAGATACGAGGCTGGGTTTGTCGACCGGCCAAAAGGGATAGTCCATGTGTGCATCGGTTTTTCGTCCGCCCGCTTGCTTGTACAAGGCTTGGTCGTGCCAAAGCTGAACCCGGTCCGATTCAAGCAACGCTGCAGCAGCGGCGCAAAGTTTCGGGTGAAATGTCAGCGGACGCACGGATTCGTGATCCTCCCACAGGCCCATACACTGCATGAAGGTTTGTTCGTAGAGGTTCTTTTCGGCGAGCTTTCGTTGATCGTCTGAGGTGCGATATTCAACGGCGCCATCCACTTCCGCAGCGAACGCGTCGAGTTCATTGTCAGTAAAAAAGTCCTCGACCAATAAGAAGCCGTCTTCTTTGAAGCGGTCGACTGAATTCTGATCGATACCGGATAATTTCTTTGCGTTCGGCGCTGTCATTTGAGGACATTTTCCTGTTTCTATACTCGTCAGACTCTGCCTGACGACTGGTTGACCATGTATTATGGAGATCCCATTTTAGATGGTTGCCTGACGAAATGTTAGTGGTCGTAGCGTCTCACAATCCGGTCAAAAAGGCAGCGGTTAGGCAGGCGTTCGCGGATCAGTTTGGCGCTGAGAATTTCGACCTTGTCGCGATTGCGGCGGAATCGGGTGTGGGTGATCAGCCGTACGGTGACACAGAGACTCGAATGGGCGCCATTAACCGAGCGACCGACGCCGCGGCAAAACAGCCTCAAGCGGATTTCTGCGTCGGCCTTGAAGGTGGCGTCGATGAGATCGATGGCAAACTCATGGCATTCGCTTGGATGGCAATACGTCATAGTAGTGGAAACATTAGCAGGGTGCGCAGCGTTACATTGCCGCTTCCAGATGCGGTTCGTGATCTCGTTAATGACGGTTTGGAATTGGGCACTGCCAATGATCGAGTATTTTCCAAGGTCAACAGCAAACAAAAAGGCGGGGCATTTGGGCTGCTAACCAACGGTCGAATGACGCGGGAAAGCGTATACGCTCAATCAATATCAATCGCACTGATTCCATTCGTCCACGAGTCGTTTTCCTCAACGGTGAAACAGTATGAATAACGGTCTTCTCGCATTTCTTTCAATTCTGCCAATCATTTCGGTGGCGTTTTTTCTGGTGTTGCTGCGTTGGCCTGCGAGTCGCGCAATGCCCATCACTTACGGTATATGTGCGCTGCTCGCGCTGTTTGTATGGCAAGTTCCGTGGGAGGTCGTCGCCGCGGCGTCTCTCAACGGCATCGTGGTCGCGGCAACGTTAATTTTCATTATTTTTGGTGCGATCGCATTGTTGAATACACTGCAGGAAAGTGGCGGTCTGTATGCTATTCGCAATGGCTTCACAGAGATATCTGCCGATCGCAGAGTGCAGGTCATCATCATCGCGTGGTTGTTTGGTTCTTTTATTGAAGGGTCAGCAGGCTTCGGCACACCTGCAGCAGTCGCAGTGCCATTGCTGGTTGGCCTTGGTTTTCCCGCGATGGCCGCGGTAATCGCTGGAATGATTATTCAGAGCACGCCGGTCTCCTTCGGTGCAGCGGGTACGCCGATTTTGGTTGGCGTTAGCACCGGCCTTTCCAACGATCCCGCGGTGGTAGAACTGATCGCAAGCAACGGAGCTATGACGTTTACCACCCTGCTGAATTCTATAGCGATCAAAGTTGCGCTTTTACATTCGTTGGCCGGAACATTTGTGCCGCTAATTGTTGTGTGCATGATGACTGGACTGTTCGGCAAGAATCGTTCCTATGCGGAGGGTTTGCGGGCTTGGAAATTCGCACTGTTCGCGGCATTCGCGATGACCATTCCTTATTTTCTAACCGCCGTTTTTCTCGGGCCGGAGTTTCCGTCATTGCTTGGAGGGCTCACCGGATTGGCGATCGTCGTTACCGCTGCGCGCAAGAACTTTCTCACGCCCAAAGATGACTGGCAGTTTGCAGAGAAGCACGAGTGGCTGCCGGAATGGTCTGGCACCATTGAGATCAAAGCGGATGAAATTCCAAATCGAAACATCAGCATGTTCTCGGCGTGGCTGCCCTACGTAGTGGTAGCAGTGCTGTTGGTTGTATCCCGACTCGATGTTTTGCCACTTAAGGGCTGGCTAACGGGTGCCGCAGTACGTGTTCCGGAAGTTTTGGGTACGCATATCAGTATTTCAGTTGCGCCGTTATACCTCCCGGGGAGCATTTTTCTGGTGGCTGTCTTGTTTACCTATTTTTTCCATAGGATGAACAAGACTGGAATCTCGAGGGCGCTAAGCAAGTCTGCCAAAACGGCGCTTCAGGCCTCAGTTGCACTGATTTTTACGGTGCCGATGGTCCAGGTCTTCATTAATTCGGGTGGCGGTGCGGCTGGATTCGATCGCATGCCCATAGAGTTGGCCGATGGTGTAGCGGCACTCGCGGGCAGCGCCTGGCCTTTGTTTGCCACGTTTATCGGAGGTCTTGGTGCCTTCGTTGCGGGTAGCAACACCGTCAGCAATATGATGTTTTCATCATTCCAATTTGGTGTGGGCGAGCGCATCGGCGTCGATCCGACCTGGATTGTTGCGCTACAGGCGGTCGGTGGTGCGGCGGGAAATATGATCTGCGTGCATAACGTCGTGGCGGCGTCTGCCGTAGTCGGCATGCTGGGGCGGGAGGGCTTAGTCATTCGCAAGACATTTATTGCGTTTGTCTACTACGCGTTGTTTACCGCTTCAATTGGATATTTTCTTGTTTGGAACAAAGCGCTCGGGCTCGTGAACGCGGGATCGTTGATTGCAGCAATAATAGTTTTAGCCGCGATTGTCACCATTGTACGCGGTAACAAAATTCAACAAAATTAACAAAAAGATAGGATTTTGAAATGCATACAGCTTGTCGTTGTCTCTCACTACTTAGCACTTTTTTCGTTTTAACCTGTGCTCCCGCCGATGCGGCAGACGATACCGTTGTTACGTTGATATTCACCAATGACATGGAGAGCGCCTACGAGCCTGTGCCGGCATGGTGGCGGGATGACATGGATCGTATCGGTGGCATTGCTGAATTGACGACGCTGATCAAAAACGTGCGGCGTGATGAGCCGAATGTTTTCCTATTCGATTCAGGCGATATTTTTACGGGCGCTCTGTCGCGCGTGACCGATGGCGCACTGATGTGGGAATACATGATCACGATGGGCTATGACGCGATGGGCATCGGCAATCACGAATTCGATTTTGGTGAGGCCGTGTTGGAATGGGGCATGAATCGTGCGTCCTTTCCCGTGCTGAGCGCAAATCTCTTTTACAAGGGAACCGATTTTCCATTCGCTCAGGCGCATACGGTAATCGAGCGCGGGGGCGTACGCATTGGCGTCATTGGTATCCTGGGTCAAGATGCGGCAAGCACAGCGGTTGCTCGTGACCATATTGATGAATTAGACGTAACGGATCCTGTTGCTGCGGTACAAAAATCAGTCGACGAGCTTCGCGACGATGTTGATTTGATTGTGCTGCTGACACACCAGGGTCACACGGCTCCGATGCAAACCGACGCGGAAGCGGACCCCCGCCTTGCGCGTGATATCGAAAAAGACATCGCGTTAGCGGGCGCAGTCGAAGGCATCGATGTTCTGTTCGGCGGACATGCGGATGCAGGTACCTGGGACCCGGTGGTCAATCCAGATACTGGCACGCTGATCATGCAAACTTTTGGTCAAGCCACTTACTTGGGCTATTTGCAATTGACCCTGGATGGAGATTCGCGACAAATTAAGACGTACGATGGAAAGCTGATTCCGGTCAATTCGAATGACTTGGGCCCGGACCCGATAATCGCCGGGAAGAATGCGGCTTATCGAGCGGCTTATCCGGAGTTAACTGAGATTGTCGGTCAGGCAGAAGAACGTCTGAATAGACGTTATTTTGACGAATCAGATATTGGCAATTTAATTGCAGACATGATGGTCGATATGACCGGCGCGGATATCGGGCTTATTCATCCGGGCGGCATTCGCAAAGACATTCCCGCGGGCGACGTCGAAGTGGTGGATTTGCTGGATACGAACCCTTTTGTTGATCCAACGGTTGTCGTGGAAGTGACGGGGGAGCAGCTTCGACTTGTGTTCGAACAATCGTTCACGCATTTGCGCGGCTTAATGCAGGTGTCGTCTGGTTTGAATGTGGTTTATGACACTTCTAAGCCGGAACGAGAACGCTTGGTGTCGATGAAGTATCAGGGCGTCGATATCGAAAGCGACGACGTGCTCAACATAGCGGTGGCAGGCATCATTGCCCGGGGCGGAGATCACTATGACATGTTTTTGGAAACCCGCTTGGTTGCAGAGTATGCCCCGTTGGGAGAGTTGAGCATTGAGTATTTTCGTAAAACAGGCACCGTGAAAATGCCGGTCGCTGGTCGACAAACGGATATTGCCTTGCAGCGGTAGGAGTGCCGCTCGTAGCCGGGGCTGTCTACGCAAACCCCAACATTGTCATTGCGAGCGCAGCGCGGCAATCCGTACTTTGTTGAATTCAATGGATTGCTTCGTCGCCTACGGCTCCTCGCAAAGACGTTCTGTGTGATTTTTCTCGTTGACCGATCGAGATCGGGTTGCTCCTGGTCATCCATGGCCATTACGACATTCGGACTCCTGTCCATCAAGTCCGCCCATACGGAATATTCGATATTCGGTTAGCCGTTCCTACGGTTTATCTTTTACCGACTACCGACTACCGACTACCGACTACCGACTACCGACTACCGACTACCGACTACCGACCCGCTTCGCGATCTTTTTCGGCCCTGGCATTCGGTGGCGGTTGGTTCCAAACGTCGCGACCGGTGTGTTCAGGCGTTTCGTATTGACGAAAGAATGCTTCCAGTTCACCGATCAGATGCGCTTTGACTTCAAGTCCGGGCGTGCTCGTCGATAGGCGCTCGCCAAACGGGTGGGTTAGGTCATACCAATTGTCGATGGCGGGCTTGATCCCGGACTGATGGTGCCTGACCAGCTTCCAGCGCCCATCTGTTGCCATTCGCGATCGGCCGCGTTCCGAAAATTGGACGGTTCGCCAGTTTGCCTGTCGTTGCCCCGCCAACAGGGGACGAATGGAGCGGCCGGGACCGTAGTCGCTTTTCGATACGCGGCCGCTCGTTGCGAAGTCCATGACCGTCGCGTGCAAATCCAGCAGATCGACCAATTCACCCCGAGTCTGTCGCTCGCGAAACTCATCTCCAGGCGCGTGGACGATCATTGGTATGCGAATGGTTTCCTCGTAAAAATTGGCCGGGTTGGTGGCGTTGGTCTTGCCATACAGACCATATTGGCCCATCAGAAGTCCATGGTCCGCCGTGAAAACAAGCAAGGTATTTTCCATCAGACCCCGACCGGTTAGCGCGTCAAGCAGTCGGCCGACCTGGTCGTCAATTAAGGAAATAGCGGCAAGATATTGCGCCAACTGTTCAATGTGATCGTCCGGTACTGTGCTCAATGCGCCGCGATCGGGCATGTCTGACGATCCACCGGCTCTGACAATGCTCTCGGCGACCGGCAGGTATTTGTCCACCAGGCGTTGCGGCGCACCTTCGAACGGCGCGTGTGGTTCCGTGAAATTCAGACTGACGAAGAAGGGTTTGTCTGACGGTTGATCAATGAACCTAATCGTTTCTTCTGTGAGATACCTTGCCTGTACCCCTGTGTATTGAATTTCGTCGCCGTCGTTTGAAAAGTTCACCAGTCCACTTTTAACGTACTGATTCTGCCAACCGGCTTTGTAAGGATTGTAGCTCAACCAGCGGTTGAAGCCGCGTTGCGGTGGCCTGCTGTCTGTCGTGGCGTGCCATTTGCCAATGAGTGCGGTCCGATAACCCTCGTCAGTCAATCTTTCTGATAAATAGGTCTCGCCGGCCAGCCAATCGGCATCGTACTCGGCCGCTTCACTTAAAAAATCATGTACGCCGTGCTGAGACGGCATTTTGCCGGTGTGAAAACTTGCACGCGCCGAAGAACAGACGGGCGAGGGTGACATGGCGTTTTCAAATAAGACGCCTTGTTCAGCAAGCCAGTCGATATTAGGCGTCTCGATTTGTTCCAGGCCATAGGCGCCCAATGCCCACTGGGCATGATCGTCGGTCATGATGACGATGATGTTGGGCTGATCCGCAGACCATGCGTTAGTCGGAATGACGTTGACGGCGAGAGCAAAAAGCAACAACGCTAGATTTGATTTTAGAAATCGCATGTCCGGTGTCTCCTAATTTCTTCCCAATAGTTTACCGGGAAGGTCTTAGATACACACGATGCAGGACAAATTGGTGCGATGTGATCGTCACCGCTCGCCTCTTGAATCGTGGTTTCCTTGAAGGAGCGGCTTCCAGCCGCGATTTGTCTCATAATTGGTCGCGGCTGGGTCGTTCACGGCTATCCATGGCCTTTACGACATTCGAACTCCTGTCCATCAAGCTGCTCTTACGAGAAATTACACGCTTAATGGATGAGCACCGCATTAACGCAGTATTGTGCCACCTGAAGCCTCGCTGCGCGAATAAAAAAAGGCGCTCCGAGGAGCGCCTTTCGGTTCAAGCATGGTTCTGTCGATTTACGTTTTTCTTAAAATTCACCTCGAATGCCAAACTGAATTCGATACAGTGAATCAAATGTATCGAAGTATTCAATTGGTTGGGTGAAATTTTGGAAGACGTACTTATTAGTCGCCGGATCAATAGTGGCGTCAACCAAAGAAACGGCAGACTGGATTCCAGAAGTGTTGATGTACTTCTTTGTGCCCTTGCTGTCGTTAATCAAGTTAAAGACGTTCTCGAAATCGAGGAACAGCTTAACTTTGGCATCAGCAATAAAGAACGGAATTTCCTGCTGGATACGAATGTCCAGATCAGACTGCCAGTCTTCGTTTAGACCACCTTTGCCCTGGATCGCGCCGCGAGCCAGACCATTTTGATCAACATACGCGAAGAACGCCGTTGAGTCGAAGCCAGGATCGAAAATTACGTTTGGATCACTGGTGCCTGTCGGAATATAGAGCAAGTTTCGCGCACGACCACTGGCGTCGCCGACATAGCTAGAGAAGCCACCATTGAATACTGCACTAATCGGATGTCCCTGACGAATCTGGAAGAAGGCGGTAATGCTGGTGTCATGTCCAGCAATAAACTCGTTCGACAAGGTGCCGCGGAAGGTGAAGTTTTGCGGTGTATTTCGATAGGAAGGACCAACCGGATTGTTTTGCAAATCGACGGTGGCGACTGAGCGGTAGTTGCCCGATGCTGTGAATGAATTACCCGGGTTAGCAACGTCTGATTGGTTGTACGCATAACCAGCGCCGAAGTTAAAGCTCCAGGTATCGCCCCACTCAAATATTTTGCTGGCCTGGAGAGACGCGGTAAATGTATGCGCGTCGTCACCAACCTGGTTCGTAAACAAGATATCGGCATTGCCACCGGCACAGGCCGCGAAATCAACACTGTTGAATCCTTGGCCTATCCCACTAAAGGTCGCGTTACATCCCGATATCAATGGGTCAATTGCAGCATAGGTTGGTCGTCCGTCAGCAGTGGTGCCGTTTTGAGCAAGAGACATGTCGCGAAAGGCGACAGAATTTTTGTAGCCTGAGTAGATCAAGTCGAGCTTGACAAACCAGTCATTAAATAAGTCTCGTTGCATCGCTGTGGTGTGCTCAATGCCAAAGCTGTAGCGGCTGACAGTAGGCGCTTTAAAATTCGGGTCAGTTGCATTCACTGTTCCGAGCGTCGCGAGTGCCTGATTAGATCCGCCGTCAACAGCACATTGCGGAATTCCGGTAAAGCTGCCGCCATTCAACACCTGGAGTGCAGCTGCTGGATCAGCGCAACTGTTATGTGAACCAACACCTAGAGCACCACCATAGTTCTGGTATGCGTTTGAGAACCAGACTGTTGGATCGTTTCCGGAGAATATACCGAAGCCAAGATTCATTCTGGTGTCACCAAACGATTCCGGTAAGGTGTAGTTCAGGCCAATTCTTGGTTGAAATGCATTCAGACCGTCGAAGCCCACCATGTTGGTCAGGCCATATCGAGCTTCGTAGTTATTGTTATTCTTTGGCATATCATCCGAGCTATACCAGTCATAGCGCAAGCCGTAAATCAGCTGCAGATCGTCATTGACATCCCATTGGTCTTGTAGAAATACTGAACTAACGTTTCGATTAAAGATTGCCGCAGCATCATTCGGGTCTTGTGTGTAAGACACACCTTGGCGAATGTTCGAAGCGGTGCCTGCTTGGAGATCTGCAATACTTGGGAATACTATCGTACCCGTTGCATTAATAATGAACAGGTTAAAGACGTCCAGCGCCTCATGCTCGAAGCCAGCGGTGATCAAGTGATCGCCTAGCTGGTAATCCGCTTTAATCTTGAGTTGGTCCTTCTTAGTGCTCAGCGAGTTGGCTGAGCGGAATGTACCCGGACCTGACGTGAACTGAGAACCAAAGAACTCGTTACCAAATCCTAAGCCGAGCTGGATTCTTGGAATTGCATTACCAGACTGTGCTTCACCGCCACCCACTGGGTTTTGGAGATCGTTGACTTCCTGTGTTGACCATCGGACTTCAGTAGAGAGTTGATCAGACCAGTTGGAGTAAAGTCGAATTCCTAAGGTTTCAGATTGTGAACCACGGTTATGGAAGTTGTCTGAGAAGGTGAATTCGCCGCGACCGGTTCCGATGTCATCACCGATGGTCGTATCTTCATCAAGGCTGGCATATGTGGCTTCCATGCGATGATCTTCGTTAATGTTCCAGTCAAGTCGAGCAAATACGCGTTCGGACATTACCGGAAGATTTCTAACAAGCTCACCTGGATCACGTTCATATTGATTGATCAGGATATCCCGAATCTGGTTGACTTCAGCTGTTGTGAAGCTGGAGTCATTGCGAGGGAAAGACGAGTCGTCAGCTGGGCCGATTTCATTGACGGTAGCCGTGTTGGTTTCTTCCCAAGACGCATAAAAGAACAGTTTATCTTCAATAATTGGGCCACTAACTTCCGCACCCCAATTCTTACGTTCAAATGTGCCTTGATCGAATTGTCTGCCGTTAATTTTATTGCCGGTAAAGCCATCGTCGTTATATAGATAGAAACCCGAGCCGTGAAACTCATTCCCGCCTGATTTAGTTACGACGTTAATGTTACAGCCACTGAACTGGCCGTATTCCACCGATACTGGCGCAAACTCAACTGCAGCCGCTTCAACTGAGTCAAACGGAATCGGGAACGTGAATCGTGCAAGGTTGCCTGAGGCATTCAAACCGAAAGCGTCAGTCGCGCGAACACCGTCAATGGTGAATGAGTTGGTTCGGCTTGAGCCGCCAAGGCAGCTGATCGATCCAGCTTGGTCACCACCATCACCGGTAGCGCCAATGCTCACTCGTGGGTCAATTCGAATGATGTCTCGAATTTGCCGTGTTGTTGAGGGCATGTTCGTAATGTCTGACAGAGAGAATGTTGAGGACGGACCGGAGGCCGTTTGAATCATGTCAATCTGTGCGGCGGTCACCACAATTTCTTCGATAGATGCACTAGCAGTATCGAGTGTGACCGTAAATGATGCGCTACCGGCAACATCAGCGAAAAGATCGGTAATCAGCAGATCTTGAAAACTACCACCGTCGATGCGCACGGTGTATGGGCCGCCAGCACTAACGCTGCGAAAGTAGATGGCACCATTGTCATCTGCGGTTACTGATTGTCTCGCGCCATCACGTGAGTCAGTAATGGTTGCCAATACGCCCGCAGCAGGCTGTCCGTCAGGCTGCAGTACTGTGCCGCGCACAGAGGAAGTAATTTGTTGTGCTGATACGTTGGCTACGGACATGGCCAGCGCCATTGTCATAGCAGTCGCAATAAGCAATGGCTTACGTGCGACCTGTATAAGATATTTAAAGCTTTTCATTCGAGTCCCCTAAAAGGTGTTCTTATTGGGTGTTCAATCATTTGTTGGTGCCACGCGACACCTATTTTTTGTAGCGCATACGATAGCATTGTCGCTCAGGTCTTTGCAGTCATTTCACCGAATTCTGAAGCTGGCGGGCCCTTTCTCGGTGACCTTCGCTGGCGGTATTCAGCGCATCAGCCGGTGTCTTACCAATGAGGAGCAAGGCAGGGGCATTCTGTGGCGCTGCTCGTGTGATTCAGAAAGTCGCCCGAGCGGATTAGGGGCCAGTTTTTTTTGGTCTCCCTGATCGCTTATAGAGCTGAATCGTCAATTGAAATTTTTGACTGAAAAACAAACACCTATATTCGTTTTCTAATTAATTTGTAGTTTTTTTACAACCAAAAGATTCGCAACATCGATCCAAAATTTGAGCCGGAAGTGATCAATCTTGATCAATCGGCCTGACCGTTTTCGAGCTTGATGAGTCGCGCCTGATCATATCGCATAGAGGGCGTTCTCCCGCCGTGCTATTGCAGTATCATCAGTAAAAACTACAGCAAAATGAGCCTTAAGTTAGCACCTCATTCGCCATTTTGCGCAAACCTTAAGACTATCCATGAACATGCACCTTTGGAGCGCACTTTAAATGCCCGTATTTGACGATTTGCAACAACTTCGGCGACCAAGGTGCGGATCGAAAACGTCGACCCGCCAGCTTGGAATTAGACGGATTCGGATCGGGATCACAGCCCTCCTCGAGCGTAGCGGTCACTTCGCCTTTCTACTCGTTGTTTTGCTGACTGGATGCGCCAGAGCAGTTGAGCCTCCCAATATCTTATTAATCTATGTCGACGATCTTGGGCTGGGGGATCTCGGCAGCTACGGGCACCCCGTAATACAGACGCCCAACATCGATGCCCTGGCGTCGGGTGGCTTGAAGCTGACCAATTACTACGCGCCTTCGGCGTTGTGTTCTCCGTCACGGGCCGGGTTGCTAACGGGCCGGCTCCCGTATCGCACCGGTATTAAGAGCTGGATTCCTGAGGGAAGCGGCGTTTATCTTCGAGAAGCTGAGATCACGCTAGCTGAATCCTTAAAAGACGCGGGCTATGACACCGCCCTCATCGGCAAATGGCATCTAAATTCTGATCTCGCCAGCACGACGGAACCACAACCGACAGATCAGGGATTTGACTATTACTATGGGCACAACGCATTTCAGGTGCCGACCAACCGAAATCCGACCAATATCTATCGCGACCGAACGTTGTTGCCGATGCAGAAAGGGTATACGGCAGATCTATATGCCGATGAGGCGATTCAGTGGCTGAACAATAGAAACGCTGACACACCATTTTTTCTCTACCTGAGCATGGCTGAACCCCACACTACGATCGAGAACCCACCTGAATACAATGCTATATACGCCGACTTCACTCGAGGTACAGCCGTCGGTATTCCGAATGGGGTGGACTCCTACTCTGGAGGGAGCATAAAAGATCAGCTCATTCCGCGAGGTCCGGGTGAGTACTACGCTAACATCACCTATATGGATGCACAGGTCGGTCGGGTAGTTGACTGGCTGCGCGAAAACGATGTTGCGGATGACACCGTAATTGTATTTTCTAGTGACAACGGGCCGGTGACATCTGATTGGATAAATCCGTGGGAGGTCAATGCCTATGGTAGTACGAACGGCTATCGCGGCCGCAAACACTTCCTTTACGAGGGCGGCCTACGTGTCCCAACGATTATTCGGTATCCGGGCGTTACAACACCTGCGACCGAATCTAATGAAACAGTTGTGGGAATGGATCTGTTCGTTACTTTGACTAATATTGGCGGTGGCAAAGTACCCGACGATAGAGCTATAGACGGAATCGATGTTCAAGCGATCCTGACGGGCGGCTCATTGCCGGAGCGATCCATCTTTTGGGCATTGGATGCGAAATCTGATCTTGAGTTTGCGATCCGCGACGGCGATTGGAAGTTGATGCTCGATCGAACGCAGACACCGCGGGAGCTCTACAACTTAATTGATGACCCACTTGAATTTTTCAACTTATTGGAGGAGCAGGCGGAAGTGACCGAGCGGCTAAATAAGAAAGCCCAAGTCTATTTGGCCGACATTGCGAACGACCCGTTGCGACCGCGACTAGGAGCACAATCGACCTATGAAGAATAAGTTTGTTTGGGTTACAGCGTTACTTTTTTCGCAAATCGCTACGGCAGATTGGTTTGAAGACGTAAAAACCAATGGGAGCGATGAAGATTTGTATCGTGCTCTCTATTACATGCCGAAAGGTGGTGATCTACACAACCACTTGTCTGGTTCAAATTTTTCAGAGTGGTGGTATGACCTGGCGCTTGAGCAAAAAGAACGCGGCTACGAATATTACACGCGAGTGCAGATTGAAAATTGCGTAACGGTCGGCGATGCGGGCTTCGGAGCGCTCAATCACGCTTTGATGTTCCGTAACATTTCGGCTGGTGAGTATGCAGGGCTAAGCGCCTGTGAAAAAAGCGAATATAAAGCGCTCGCGAACCTAAATGAAGCTGAAAAAAACGCGTGGCTAGATAGCCTTCGTCTCGACAAGCCGTTCGAGGGGCGCGAGGAGTTTTTTCAAACGCATTGGCAGCGCCTGAATGCGCTCGCCAGCAACCCTTACCTGCAGGCAGAAACGTTGGTGCGCAACATGCAGGCACTTAGCGACGAAGGCGTTACATACCTGGAGACACAAATAAACGTTGCTGGTTTCGTCACTGCAGAGGGCGGTCCAATTTCTTCTGACGATGTTGCGAACATTTTGCGCGACCGACTTAAAGAGCAAGACGCCAGAGACACCGGCGTAACGGTACGTTTTCAATTAATTGTGTTGCGGTTTCTGCTAAATGCTGAAGATAATCTCCGCAGGGCATACAAATTTGTTCACGATAACGCTGAAGATTTCGTGGCAGTGAACTTCGTTGGACGAGAAGACAATGACAAGGGCTATCCACTACGGTTCTTGCCAACCTTGCGCGAATTACGCCGAGAGTACAGTGGCGTTAATCTTTCGATTCACGCGGGTGAGGTGGATGAACCCAACCGACATGTTGCGGATACGCTCTTACTCGGTGCAGATCGCATTGGTCACGGGGTTAATTTGATTTCCGATGACGAAACCATGCGCGATATGCGGCACGGACCCTATCTCGTGGAAATAAACCTAATAAGCAATATGCTACTGGGCTATGTCAGCGAATATTCGCAGCATCCTTTTCCTGAATATCTTCGCACGGGGATTCCAGTCGCATTGTCGACCGATGATCGCGGCATGTGGGACTCCACCATGACAGACGAATTTTTTGTCGCCGTGAAGGAATTTAATCTTTCCTGGGACGAAATAAAGTCGCTTAGCCAAAATTCACTGCAATACGCATTCGTGCCCGACGCAGCAAAGCGAGATTTACTTGATGGATATGCTGATCGCATCTCGAAGTTTGATCGATCGATGGATAAGGTTGGCTTGGAACGTCTCGGTCCGATGCCTGAAACGCGTCAATTCGTTTGTAAGCGTTATGGCCTTTGTAATTAAATCTTTGTATCTGAAACGCTAACTTGGCTTGAAAATCCGTGTCGTACTGATGAGCAATACAGCCAACGCGGCATAGCAAATGGTACTGAATTGCAGAATGAAGTAATTATCGGTCGCGGCGACGATTTGACTGGTTATGATCGGGCTCAATCCGGTGCCGACCGTTGCTCCAAGTAGTAAGGCTGATACCAATCGCGGCGTAGGAACGTCGACCATCTGTGTCGCAAACGACAACGTCATTTTTAACATGCTCAGATTGGCGAAACCCCACAAGAAAGCCAGAATCGGCAACGCCTCAATATCTCCGTAAAGCCACAACGGTATGGAAAACAACGCCGTTCCGACGCTTGCGATGATGACCAGTCGACGTACGCCAACTTTTAGCACCCACCACGAGACAAAGATTGCGGCGGCAAGCATGCCTTGCCAAAAAAGACCAACAAGATTACCGGCTTGTTCGGGCGTGGCTCCAAGTTGGGTTTCTGCATAGTTTGGCAGCCACCACAGCATGGAATATTGCCCCAGTGTGTATAAGAAAAGCGCTGTCAGACACAGCCAAACCGTTAGTGGCCATTTTGTAGTCGTCGACGTTTCTTTGGTCTCATCCGTTGTTGATGGGAATTCCGAAATTGAAACCAAGATGAGAACGACGATTGATACAGCCGCCACGACTTGATAGGTGCCGGCCCAGAAGACTTCGCGTGCGACAAACCACGTCGCCAACGCGCCGCAAACGATGCCCGCCACACTAAAAAAACTGTCGGTGATCACTAACATCGAGGCGCGTTTATCTGTGTCGTAACTTCGGGATATCGTTAATGCGGCGCCCGCGAGACCGAGACCGCTGCACAATCCAACTGATCCAAGTGCCAAGCCAATAGCGGTAAGGTCGGAGCTGAAGTTGAACGAGAGCAGACTTAGCAGAATGACCGAATACAGGATGAGCAGCAGGCGTTTCAGCGAGATCCAGTCAAACATAAATAACGCCAAGACTGCGCCGGCTAGATTTCCGAGCGTGAGCCAGCTAAAGCGGGCAATGACGTCTGTAATGGGCTGGTCGAACAGTGTCGCCATTGGTCCTGCGATAATTCCAATTGGCGCGAGCATTCCTGAAAGAATGAAATAGGCCAAAAAGCTGACGAGCGTTATGCGACGTTTATTATTAAAAAAATTACTCATTTCGTTTGCCAGGTATTGCTCGTTACGAACCCAAGTTTTGAGCGCACGATTTCGGCGCGTTCTTGCGCTCTGGCTAATAGTGCGGATTCGTCCATTCCGACTACGCGTCCGTTCTCGAGAACCCGTCGGCCGCCGATGAACACGCTATGTACGTTGGCGCTGTTTGTCGCGAACACTAAATTGGAAAGCACGTCATGCACAGGGTAAGTATTTGGCCGCCGCACATCGATCAGAACAATGTCTGCAAGCTTCCCTGCGACTAATGAACCTAGGTCATCCTCGCGACCGATCGCGCGAGCCCCGTTTATCGTTGCCATCTCAAGCGCCGTTTGCGCGGTAAGTGCAGCAGTATTTTTTTGCGTTGCGTTTTGCAACAAACACGCCGTCTTCATTTCTGCAAACATATCGAAGGTATTGTTATTGAGTGCGCCGTCGGTGCCAAGTGAGACATTGACGCCCCCTTCGAGTACTTCGGTAACCGGTAAAATCCCGGTGGCCATTTTCATGTTCGCAACGGGGCTATGGGCTAAATGCGTTCCGGTGTCCGCCAGAATTTTTATTTCCAGCGGTGTTACCCAGCAGCCATTGATCAGCAATACGTTCGGGCCGAGCGCATGGTTGTCGCGTGACCATTCTGCCGGGCGGACCCCATAGTGATCGTCTATGTAGTCTGAATCTTCGATCTCCGAGCAAAAGTGATAAACGATTCCATGTCCGGACGCCCGCGCCTCATCCGCGACGGCTTTGTAAAATTCGGGGTGGTCGGTGTCACCTGACCGGCGTGGCACATCCAACCCATACCACATGGTTACGAGGCCGCCTTGTGTCCCATCCCACCGTTGCATGACTTCTGCGGCGGAACTGACAACACTTATCGCGGTTTCGGAACTGTCCGGACCTTCTTGCGGCATAGTGAAGCGACCAAGAATCGCGCGGATGCCGAGCTGTCCGATCGTGTCAGTCAGTGATTCGTAGTCATCGCGCGGATCGACGTTTGGGCTGACGAAGCAGGTTGTACCCGAACGAATCATTTCCATGATACTAAGCGCGTTTGCGAGTACGCCATCCGCAGGATCGCGTTCGGCCAGGTAGGGCACGATGATGTCATCGATGAACGGGATCCAATGCATCTGATCGCCAAGGCCGCGGAGCAGCGACTGATCTGCATGCGCGTGGGTGTCGATGAGCCCGGGAATTGCGACCATGCCGGCAGCATCGATGCGCTCCGCATCGGGATACTGTTCTCGCAATTCGCCCGCTGATTCAACGGCAACGATTCGATCTTGGTCTATGACGATGGCAGCATCCGCCAAAATACGGCGTTGTTGGTCCATGGTGACGACGGTGAGGTTGTCGATTAATTGCATGCTGCGTGCCTGTCGTTCATTGGTTCGATGGCACCCTACGGTAATGCCAGCAACTTGGAAAGTCTCGCGCGACTATGGATTAATGCCGCTTGTCACCGCCCGCAATCAGTGCTCACATGTCATCTCCAGCGATGTTGAGTAACGGAGTTTAGATGGAAAGGCTTGAGTTTGAAGGTCATACGGTTGTTGTGACCGGTGGCAGTCAAGGAATTGGCGCTGCTGTCGCTGAGGCGTTTGCTGCCGTCGGTGCAAAAACTGTTGTTCACTATCGATCAAACAAAGAAGCTGCGGATTCGGTTGTCGCGCGGATCAGTGCTGCCGGCGGAACGGCAGTTGCCTTATCCGCACGCTTGGACGTCGGTAGTGAAGTCGATGCGTTCTTTGCTGCGGTCGGGGACGCCTATGGCGCCACGACTATTTTGATTAACAATGCCGGTGCATTTCCGAATTCGGCTCTCCTCGATATGACTGAGGATGAATGGCGGCGAATGTATGCGGACAACATGGACAGTATGTTTCTGTGTACGAAAACAGCCGGGCTTGGAATGAAACAGGCGGGCGGTGGCGTTATTATCAACATGGCTTCAATCTCGGCAGAAATTCCCGGACCCGATCACGCGCACTACAACAGCGCCAAGGCGGCTGCGGTCATGTTTACACGCTCTGCGGCGCAAGAACTGGGCCCCCATAATATTCGCGTCAATGCAGTGTCTCCTGGCGTTGTATTTCGATCGGATATCGAAGAACTGTGGCCAGAGGGCGTTGCAAGGTTTTGCGCTGCGGCGCCGCTTGGCTGTCTGGTGCAGCCTGAGGATGTTGCGAACGCTTGCGTGTTTTTAGCGTCAGATAAGGCTGCGCGTATCACCGGCGTGAACCTGCCGGTCGATGCTGGCGTGCTAAGCGCCAAAATTTATTAAGAACAAGTACTCGGATTCTGAGTAAAAAAATATGAAACAGGTTATTTTCGATACAGATATCGGCATCGACGATGCAATGGCACTGGTGTTTCTGCATTGCGCAGAAGATGTTGAACTGCTTGCGATCACGACGGCCTTCGGCAATGCGAGCGTCGAAAATACGACGCGTAACGCGCTCTACACAAAGGAGCTTTTCGGTATGACGGCGCCAGTGTATCAAGGTGCCGCAGGGCCACTCGGTGCTTCGCTTTTCGACAGCTACCCCGATTTCGTCCACGGTGAAAATGGCCTCGGCAACATCGATGTAACGGTTAAGTCGGCTCAAGCAGAGGAAGCTAGTGCCGCGCAGGCTATCGTCGAGCTGGTGCAGAATAATCCAGGTGAAATATCGATCGTCGCCGTTGGGCGAATGACCAATCTCGCTGATGCGTTGGAACTGTGTCCGGATTTACCTAAATTGGTCGCCGAAGTTATCGTAATGGGCGGGGCCTTCGGCTTTAATGGTCATCGTGGCAATGTATCGCCTGTTGCTGAGGCGAATATCGCCGGCGATCCGACCGCTGCAGACAAAGTGTTTCGCAGCGGGCTGCCTCTGACAATCGTTGGTTTAGATGTAACGCACGAAACGATAATGGAGCGCGAGTATTTCGAATCGCTGCGAGAACAGGCGGGTGAAGTGGGCGAGTTCGTCTACGCGATCAGCCGCTACTATCTCGAATTTCACGAATCACATAACGGCACTTATGCCAGCCCAGTGCACGATCCAAGCGCTGTCGCCTATCTATTAAGGCCTGATCTCTATACGACGCGCGACGCGATTGTGCGAGTGGCCTTGGATGGAGTGGGCATAGGACAAACCATATGGGCCGATCCTGCGGTGAATTATCAAACGGGGGAGTGGAACGATATTCCACCGTGCCGAATTTGTATCGGCGTTGACGATCAAGCGGTCTTGAATCTGTATAGAGAAACGCTTGCCACAGGGATTCGCTAACCGTTAATCAGGTTTAACCGCTCTTCAAGATAACTGCCTGATGTGTGTCGCTCGGACAATTTGACTTCTTGTCGCGGGGTCAGGAAAAGCGGCATTGAAATTCGCGATTCGTTTTTGATGGCACCACCTGGGTTGTTGACACGGTGACTGGTTGACGGATAAAAGCCAGCGGTTGCCTCCTGCAGCATATCGCCGCTGTTAATGATCAGCTCGCCTCTTTTGCTGGATACATCGATCCAGTTGCCCGCCTTATCTTTAACCTGCAAGCCGGCTTGTTCGGCCACGGGCAGAATGGTCAGTAAATTGATGTCCTCGTGCGCGGCTGCGCGCATTGCATCCGCGGCTTCATCTCCGCCGAGCGGCGGATAATGCAAAATCCGAAACAGACTGGCGTGTTGACACAACATGCCGGAAAAAGGCTCGGAAATTGATTCCGTCACTGACTGCGGCGCGAATTCTTGCAGCCATTTGAGCAGCTCCGCTCCGAGTTCGAACCCTATTTCACGAAATTGCCGAATGTTATCTGCACACTCGGGCGGCATTGGCCCGTTCGGGAGGACGTGGAAGAATTCCTTCAGATCTTTAGTGGTTTGTCCTACTGCGGTTTCTGAAATGCGCTGCGGGAAATACCCGGCGCGCCCACCTTGATCAGTGCTTGGGTCGAACAGGTAGTGCTCTTTTTTTTTGCCAAGAAAAAACGCCAGCCAATCCGAATTCAGATTTCTCAGTAGCGCTTGCGGGATGGGGTGATTACGTAGCACCGCGAATCCGGTTTCATGCAGTGAATCGACGAAGTCGCGTCCGGCAGATTCTGAAATATAGTCGATCGTCTGTACGTGCATATTGGTCTGAACGCTTCGAAATGGTGGTTAGATGGGGGCCATTAATAGAACCGCCGGCATGAAATTGCAACATTCAACGAATCAATGCCGTCGTTGCTAGTGGACGAGTGTTATGGCCACCGTTCACAATGGTAAGTCAATTGACGAAACCTGAGGTGTGAAATGCGAATGCCGGGATTGATGGCTCTTGTTTTACTGTTGGCTGCAGGTGCTGGGGCACAGGAGATGCGCTGGCCGCAGGATGCGCCGGATGATTGGTTGCTGGCATTCGTCGATGTGGAAACGACCGGCCTGATTCCTGGTTACCACGAGATGATTGATATTGGCATTGTCATGACCGATCTTGAGGGTGCCGAACTCGGAGAATTGTTCATCCGGATACAACCGGATCATCCCGAGCGTACTGATGAGGGTGCGAGAGCGGTAAACGCGTTTGACGAACGGCGCTGGCGTGAACTTGAAGCACTCTCCGCGGAGGATGCTACCGGGCGTCTCGTGGAATTTAACAATGAGATAGCCGGCCAGCGAAACGTATTGATGGTCGCTTTCAATTCGCACTTTGATACCGCGTTCTTAGACCACTTGTTCCGTTCGCAGGACCGAAGTTGGCGTGAGCTGTATCACTACTTTGTCCTGGATCTCCCCTCGATGGCGTGGAGTCGCGGCAACAGAGGTCTCACAGGCACGTCGATTTCGGCATCGCTCGGTGTGGATGATGAGCCGCACGTTGCGAATCTACACACAGGGATAACGGGTGCACGCCTCAATGCGCGCATTTACCAAGCGCTACTGGCTCATGAATAATTCCCGATTCGAGTCAAGCGCCTTTTCACAAACTGGGTCAGAGCCCTTTTTGAGTTAACAGGTTGATATGTAGTCAATGATGAGGAAAAGGGCTCTGACCCAGTTTAACTGTGATCCGCCAGGAGGGCCGCAACCAGCGGTTTATGCTCGCGAATTTCATCGCTGGTTAAGCCTTTTAGTTCGTACGGTAATACCAACCAACAATCTGATTCGTGTACGAAATAGTCCGGGGCGCGGCCCGTTCGATTGCGCGTAGGCTTGTTCCAAACAGCGGCCGTTTTGACATTGAGCGGCATGTTTCTTTTGAGGCGTTGACTAAGACGGTCCTGTACCACCTGCAGCGTTTGGCCCGTACTATAGACGTCATCGACCAGCAACAAACGATCTTCGGCGGTGAGTGTTTCGAGGAGATATTGCGTGCCATGCACACGAATTTTCTCGCGCGGGTTTTCCACCATTTCCTCGTAGTCCGGTTGCCCGGAATAGGAGGTTCGAACGGCAATATGGTCGGTCTCCACGCCAAGATACTGCAGGCATTCCTGTACATAAATACCGACAGAACTACCGCCCCGCCACAGGCCGACAACGAACGTCGGCCGAAACGCGCTGTTATAGATCGCGACCGCCAGACGAAAAGAGTCGTCTATTAGGTCGTCTTCCCGAACAAAGTTTTTGGCATCCATTCGCCGCATCTTAGCATCGACTCGAAGTTTCGCCTGTCGCTTGCAAGCTGCCTTCTGGCACTGCAGAGTGATCGCATGGCCGACAAATTCTACATTTCTCCGCAATCACTCCTCGACGACTCGTTTCGACTCGGCGCGGAAATCGTGAAAAGCGGGTTTAGGCCGAGTTTCATTATTGCGTTGTGGCGCGGCGGCGCACCGATTGGTCTTGCTGTGCAGGAGTATCTAGTACAGAACGGTATTGAGACGGATCACATTGCGGTACGAACGTCGTCGTACACGGGTATAGATAGTCAAGCCCGCGAAGTCGCGATTTATGGGTTAAATTATCTCATCAAAAACGTCACGCACGCAGATCGGTTGCTTATTGTCGATGATGTTTTTGATACCGGGCACACAATCGAAGCGCTGATCGCCCATTTGGAGAAGAAAGCGCGTCGCAATACGCCGGAAGACATTCGCGTGGCAGTGCCCTACTACAAGCCGTCACGCAATCTGACCGATCGAGTTCCCGATTATTTTTTGCACGAAACAGAACAATGGTTGAAATTTCCGCACTCGCTTGAAGGTTTAACCGAGGCGGAGGTCCGTGAGCATCGTCCGAGTCTGTTTAAGATATTGAATACAGCGTCCGACTCGCGCTAGTTTTGCGGACATGGGATCGTGCCAACCCAAAAAATAGCAGCAGACCTAAGAATAAGGTCGATATTGAGCCGCCACCAGATGATTGTGGCCGAGGTCCAGATTAAAACACCTGAAATGCACGAGGCGGCACTAGAGGGGCATAAATACTATGAGCAGTCTTGTGAGATGGAACGTATATATGCGATTGAACCAGGCTCCCCAAAATTCGATATACCGCCGGAGAAAAAGGCACATTACGATTCCCTCATAGCAGGACAGCTGAGGGTATATGGGGATGCGGCTGCTGTAACTGATCCAGAGATTTTGGCCCAGCTTGTTCCTAAATTTATAAAGGGGGGAGCTGTGGTAGCTGGTCCCCGATTTTTCCGAATGAGTTTTCAAAATTAGATTTTGACATTTTCCCGCCGCCTCTATACCAATCAATAACGTCCAATTCGGTCTGGGGCTCCCACTCAGTCGCGCCTTCTGGAATCAGAAATCCACGGAAGGAACCACTGTTGAGCTCCACTATGACACCAGGCTGATCTTCGTAGTTCCAATAACTATGTATTTTAACCATTTTATGCTCGCGCCATTGCTAATGCTTTACCGTATTTCTCAGACAATCTAATCCTGTCGCCTGAGCCTGGTATCTTGTGTAACTTATTATAGTTGTTCCCCAGGTCACCCGCTCTTTCAGCCTCGATACCAGGATT
>Ga0209403_10002265_pt1 | contig 23284 bp, 12 predicted proteins | sample ArcticOcean_MG_C_8_FD_187440 | JGI IMG/M metagenome (GOLD analysis project Ga0209403, IMG submission 187440) | Marine microbial communities from western Arctic Ocean - ArcticOcean_MG_CB11_86 (SPAdes) (version 2) | ecosystem: Environmental > Aquatic > Marine > Oceanic | place: Arctic Ocean... | reverse complement strand
GATGCTGGATCCGTACCATGACCGGCTCTCCTCGTTCCATTGGTTCTTCCACGTCGGTCAGTTTTTCGGACCGGCACACCACACGCCGTATCCGGCGGCGCATTCCACCGCGTTTCCGTTCCTCGAACACAAAAAGTATTCGTACACCGTACCCAGGCCGGAGGAATTCGGTGGTCTTGAACGATACGCCTGGTGCTTTATCTGGTTCAATCTCGACGATGTTTTCCGGCGGGGGCCGGCGTGCGGTATTAACATCGGACGAGCCTGGCCGTTTCCGGAGGAGGTGACGTCGTGGAACCACGGCACCTACCCAGCGGTGTCGACGTCGTACGGGACGCTGTACAAAGGGCGCGGACCGGTCGTTGTGCAGGTCGCGCACGCCGATGTGGATGGGGACAAGCTGGTCGTTGAAGGCACATTCGAAGGGAAGACGGCACCGGAATTCCAATTGCTCGACCCATGTGGTGAAGCGGTCCGCTGCCGGCGCTCAGGCAAGGCTAACAACTGGCGCCTACGCGCGTCGCTGAAAGGGCGTCAATCGGGCCGCTATCGTTTGATCCCGCAGGCAGGACGTCGGGTAGAGCCTGAGTATTTCGCGGTCGACGTGACCCTCAAGCCGCGGCCATTCACCGTCGGATTCACCTTCGATGTGGGCGACGACATCATAACGTCTGAGCTGCCGTATACGCCGGAGGCGCTCGCCGCCGAAATGAAGCTGATGGCGGATACCGGGTTCACGCGCGTCCACTGGATCGACCGCACCCCGGAGCGGCTCTTCCTGACCCCGATCGCAAAGGAGAACCGGGGTACTGGCCACGAATCCCGCCTGCGACAGAAGTTGTTCAGGGAGACGTATCGCAACTGTGGCGACATCATGCCCCTCGCCGCGAAGCTGGCCAAGGCAGAGGGACTCGAGTTCATCGGCGTTCACAAGACATTCGACATCGCTGCCGACCGCCCCGACAACCCGGGCGAACGGGGGAAGTCCGTGACCAGCCTCCGCAATGTCCCGGTGGAAGCGCGCCAGTGCATTCGCGACAACCAGGCCGCAACGATGCAGCTGCATCCCGAGTGGCACCAGCCATCCGCCGAGCCGGTGACGAAGCTCTGTGTCTATTCCCGCGAGCCGATACCCGAGTTCAAGCGTTCCGAGCTGCGGTTGTGGACGAGTCTCGACAACCGGAGCTTCAAGCCGTACCGCGGCAAGGTCACGATCGCCACGCGCAAAGTGCGACGTCCGCACCAGGTGTGGACCGCTGCCGGTACGGTACCCGGCGCCGGGACGCAGACGAACTGGGTACTCGAGTTGTCGGGGCTGAAGGTCACCGATACGTACGTCGTCATCGACATCCGCAAAGACGCGACCTTTGTGCACCGTACGTACGCACTAGTCGAGGCGTACGACGCTACGGGCCGCATCGTGCCGAACACTATTGGCACCCGCGGCGGCGATCATCGCAGCGGCATCATGTTCTATCGGGAGTGGGGCCCCGGCTGGATGAACCGCTCCCAATTCTATCTCGAGGACTACCGCTGGGGCAAAGGCGCGCACGGTCTGGCATTGAAGCGGCACCCGAACCTGCCGACCTTGCTCGAACCGAGCTATGACGCGGCGCGCGAGGTATGGCTGTGGCATGTACACCGGATTCTGAACACTGCCGCCGACGGCTTGAGCATCCGCACGCTGTGTCAGCACAACAACATTCCGGACTACATGCTCTACGCCTTCGCCGAGCCGGTGCGGGAGACGTTCCACAGTATGTACGGTCGCGCCGTGACACCGTCCTGGCAGGACTGCGAGCGGGTGCGCCGGATCCGCGGCGACTTTTATACAGAGTTCTTCCGGGCCGCGCACAAGGTCACCGCCGCCGCCGGCAAGAAGCTGATCGCCCATCTCGAACACGGCATCGAGGTACCGCCGCAGTACGACCAACGGATGGAAATACATCTCGATTGGTCAACCTGGATACGGGAAGGGTTGATCGACGAGGGCTTCATCAAGATGATGGGATCGCAGGACCCGTATATCCATGAGAACGTGTTGCCGCTGGCGAAGCAGCACGACATCCCGGTGACAATCTGCGCCAGCAACGGGTCATCCTACATTTCGCCGCGCTTTATCGAGCTGACTGGCGCCCTCGTCGAGGACGCCAGAGCTGCAGGGTTCGACGGCTATATCTTCTACGAGGCCGCAAGCTTCAAGTACCGGAACTCGGAGAATATCCCGGTCTGGCGCAAGCAGGCTGGGGAAGCGTATCGGGCCGTGACGGCTGTCGGGGACGTATAGGGAAGTCCCGATCGCTCCTAGACAACAGATGTCTACGGCAAGACAACGGATGAATACGGCGATGATGTATGATGGCCGGAACAACTGCAAGGGGACGACCATGAAGGTTTCGTGTTTGGGTGGCGGTGGATTGTACTTTGTTCGGCCGGTGGCCGATTTCGCGCTATGCGAGGAAATACACGGCAGACGATCGTCCTGTACGATATCGATCGGGACCGCGCCGAACTGATCGCGAAGATGGGGCGGCGGTTCAGCCGGACAGCTTGACAAGGTTGGCACACAAAAAAAGCCCGGGAATCACTCGATTCCCGGGCTTTTCGTAGTAAAAACCTTGCGGTTCCGCTTATGGGTTATTCACCCAGCTTGCTGTCGATGGCGGTATCGATTTCAGAACCGACGTCGCAGTTGTCCGTGTCACAGATATTGGCGCTGATCATCAGAGAAGTGACAATCACGTCGGCGGTATCCCGAATGTCCTGGACATTGGCTGGCGGATTTTCACCCAAAATTGCGCAGGCCAAAGCAACTGCCGAGTTGGCGACATCCTGACAATCTACACACGGCGCATCCGCACCAGCCGCACCAGCCACACCATCGGAGCCAGCCGCACCATCGGAACCAGCCGCACCATCGGAACCAGCCGCACCATCGGAACCAGCCGCACCAGCGTCGCCCTGCTTACCCTGAGGACCCTGCGCGCCGGCAGCGCTGTCCGCCGCGCCACCGCTGCAGCGGGGGTCTTCGATTGTGATCGACATGTAAATCGAGCCGTCGGCTGCCAGCATGGTGTAGCCGTTTCGCGTAAACGGAAGGTTTTCTTCATAGTCGGCCGCGCCAGAGCTGCCGATTCGGAAGTCAACAGTACAGTCCGTCTTAACCGAGAACTCGCGCGTGTAGGTGGCACCCCGGTCATAGTCCTGGAATCTGATCTGGTTCCACGTGTCGGCTCCTTCCTCTCTGGCGGATGCCTGTAAGAGAAAGTGCTGCCGTGAATTTGCGTTTTGGGGCGCTGTCACAGCACCGCCCTGGATGTCGAAATTCCTCATTGCATCGATATTCTGAACACCCATGCCGTTATCGACATTGATCATTTGCACTAAGGAGAGTCGACCGCTGCCGCTCATCTGCTGCGAGATAGCTAAGACGTTTACCTTGTCGCCATCGCTAAGCTGGGCGAACGCGGTCGGCATCACAAACATCGTTATCACGGCCATTGCCATGGTTGTGAGTAGCTTGTTCATTTTTGTTTCCCTCTCTGAGTTTGAGATTTTGGAATTCTGCCGCTCTTCCATCGGAAGTGGCGGCGTCGAGTTGCAGCGACCGCCAGCCTTTCGGCCACCGATCACCATCTTGTTGTTCTGTGATTCTTGTTATGGTTTGTTGGTTTGTGTTTCAATTTATATCGCGGTTTACCGCTTACCTTGAGAGTGGTATAGTAAATCCGTAAGCGAATTGCAACCTTTTTCTCATTTTTCACTCGAGGCACGATGACAGGGCACGGGTAGAATTTGCACTCGCTGCATCGTAGATTAATTACTCCCCAATCACGAAAAACATACACTGGAGACTCAAACAATGCACCGAATCCCGATCATGCCGATGTCCGTTGTCACGACTATCTTGCTGACCATTACAATCGCCGGCGCCGAACCGGCGCTAGTCAAGGGCTACGGCGAGACGCAATGGGGCCAGAGCCTCGAGGAAGTCGCCGCCGTCGTCGACGGCAAGAAAGATGAGAAACCCGGGGCCGAACGATCGAAGATCGAAATGTCACGGTATGTCTCGACCGAAGGCAAGGCGGACAGCACCGCCTATTCCTTCATCAACGACATGCTGTACGAGGTCACCGCCTATTTCCGATTGCCCGACGCGCCCGAAGGCAGTACCGATGCATTCGGCTACAAGATGGTCCAGCAGATGATCGCGGAGAAATACTACAAGGATGAAGAAACACGGACTGCGTTGCAGGCGGCACAGATCAGGATGCAGGCAGCGATGGCCGGTGATGGCACGATCATGGTGATGTACACCAGCCTCAAGACCTCGAATGAGGTACACGCGGCAATGAAGCGAGAGCAGAAGGAGGCCAGGAAGAAAGCCCTCGAGAATCAGGAGGAGCGCCGCGAGAAGATCCTTGCATTAGATCTCCCCGATCGACTGTGATTTTGCCACGAAAAAAAACAATATGAAGCGCGGTTCAATTTTACTTTTTCAACGACCGCGCATCGCAATATAACTAAGGATGCTGTAGCCGAGAAACGAGCTACATCTTCATGAAAGTTCACAGCGGCACCAGCTTTTCCAGCCTTCAGGAAGCGGTTTTTTTCCCTTTCGATGACCACAGCATTCCGTTCAGCACCGGTCTGCGGCTGTTCCTGACACCTGGCAAGTCAGCCGACCAGGTCAATCCCACGGTCATCTCCACTGGCCCTGAGGGGGCGCCGGACGAAGAGACGGTCCGCTTCTACGGGACAGTGATCCCGGTCGACGGCGAGCTGCGCATGTGGTATCTCGCACGGGGCTACCAGGACAACGAAATCTTCGCCCCCAACGCCTTGAGCTGGGACCCGGAGGTTGGCTGGATCACCGGCGCCAAGGGGTTGCGAGCCTGCTACGCAACCAGCACCGACGGCATCCACTGGAAGAAACCCAATCTCGGCCTGGTCGAGTACAACGGCAACAAGGACAACAACATCGTCGATCTCAGCGGCGGACGCTGTGACCTCGCTTCCCTGCCGGTTCTCCATGACCCGGACGACCCCGACCCCGACCGCCGCTTCAAGGTCGCCTACGAAAGCCTGCCGCACGGCGCCAGGGCCGCCGCCGCCTACAGTCCCGACGGCCTGCGCTGGACCGAGTGCGCCAGCAACCCGGTGGCGCCACTCATGGAACAGACCGGACTCACCCGCTTCAACGGCTGCTATTACATGAACGGCCAGGCCGGCGGACACTTCGGACTCGGGCGCAAACTGCAGACCTTCGCCTCCTACGACTTCGAGCACTGGACCGAATCATCATGTATGGGGTTCCGGCGCGACAACATCCCGCCACGCCCGATGGACGGCCACTGGAACACCGCCGAAGAGGTACACCTCGGCGCCGGTCTGTGGAACCGCGGAAATGTCATCATCGGCATCTACGACATGTGGCACGGTTCGAGTACCGGCGACCGTTCGCAGGTGACCATGGACCTCGGCATGGTCGTGAGCAACGATGCGCTGCACTATCGTGAACCTATTGCCGATTTCCGGTTTGTCCCGGCCTACGAAGAAGTCGGTGTGCCAATCGGCCGCGGCCCGGCACTCAGTCATGGGCAGGGCATGTTCAATATCGGCGACCACACGATGCTGTGCTACGAATGCTGGCCCGGCGGCGGTATACGCCTGGCGCGTTGGCAACGGGACCGCATCGGCGGCTTCCGCTTCTTCGGCTCCGGCACCGAGGACTTCGCCGCCGGCGCCGAGGACAGCCAGCAACGCCACTGCGTAACCTGTGCGGTGGATCCACAGGGTGCCAATGCACAAATATTTGTCAATGCAGACGGGCTCAACGAGCACAGTGAACTGACTGTCGAACTGCTCGATGAACAGTTCCATCCACTCGCCGGTTATTCCGGCGACGCCTGCATTCCGCTGGATACACCCGGTCTGCGGCAGCAAGTGCGCTGGAAGAATCGCGACCAGGTAACGGCCGACAGTCCGATCCGGTTGCGCGCCAATTTCGGCGGCCTGCGCCCGGAGGACGTCCGGCTGTACGCGATGTATATGTCGGCGGACTAAAAGGTCTGAAAGAAACGCAACGGACAGATGACGATCCAACCTGGAAACGGTCGTCGGACAGACTCTCCACGCCTCGCGCCTACGTGCTGACTCAATCCTTGCGGATAAAGCCGAATCGCGTAAAGACCTCGTGCATGTACTCGTGCTTCTCGACGATCGTCATATCGCTGCGTCGAAACACCTGATGCACCTCATGCTCCGCCGCCCGCATCGTCGACGCATTCTCGAGCAGTTTGTCGACTGCCGCCGGCGCAATCTTGATGACGCCTTCGTCGCTGGCATGGATGATGTCGCCGGGGTTGACGGTAATCCCACCGACCGAAACCGGCTCGTCAACCGCCGTCACCCGCAGCGCGCAATGATGAACCACGGTACCGCGACAGTAGACCGAAAACGGCACGGTCCGCAACCCGGCCACGTCACGCACACGGCCGTTGGTGACAGCCCCGATACAGCCGACTGAATGCAGAACCTTGGCGGTGCCGTCGCCCAACGTGCATTCGTGTTCCGGCCGGGGGCCGACCATTTCCACGACCCAGACGATCGGCACGTCCATCGCATCCATGCGCTCGAGCTGCGCGAGGTACAGGCTCATGTCCGGTTCGCTGCCCGGCGTGCTGGAATCCATCTTGCAGGTTACTGCCACGCCGGCCGTGAAACCCTGGTCCGGCGTCACGCTGTGAATGTCGCCACCCATGTACCATTCGGCCGCCGACGTGTCATCCACATAGTCCAGTGTATTGGCCAGCAAAGACGAGTCGTATTCGCGCAAGGCCTCGAGCTTTTCACGAAGAATCATTGAGTTGCACCTCGGTTCCTATGTCTTTGATTTCCTATATGCCGAATTGAAGCGATCCCAAGTATAACTTGCACGGACAATGTTGCCAAGGTAGTCTCCTTCGAGCAGTGCAAATACCGATATCATCACCGGATAGCTCACGTTTTGAAACTCGATACATTTCACCAAACCCTCACAGTAAATTTCGGTTGCAAGACCGGCGATCGCGTCGTCATCGCAACTGACGACATGCCGTATCTCGAGCCGACCGAAGAGTTTCCGGACCGCGCAACGCTCGCCGAGGCGATTGCAGCGACCGGCCGTGAAGCAGGGCTGGACACGCAGACTGTCAGCTATCCGTCGACTAAAGGACACGGCCGGGAACCACCGAAATCGGTGTTCGATGCAGTCTTCCCCGAAGGGTTTACCGACTTCGCGGTCGACTCAGGGCTGTGGGAACCGCTCCAGGAAAAAACGATCGACAAAGCCGGCCTCGAACGCCTGCGTTCGTTTCTCGACGGCAAACCGCAGGCCACCTATGCGACGCTGATCGTCTCCTACTTCTCCACCAGCCACACGCGCTTCCGCCAACTGCTCAACGGCACCGGCACCCGCCTCGCAACGATGCCGACGGGTGAACCATTTATCTTCGAAGGCGTGATGAGCGCCGACTGGACCGCCGTAGCCAGGCGCGGCGACGCCGTAAAGGAAGCGCTGGACCAGGCAGTCACCGCCGAAATCTGTTCTCCGGGCGGGCGCAAACTTACAATGTCACTCGACGGCCGCCCCGGGTTCGCCTGCTCGGGCGACCTGACCAAGCCCGGCGCCTTCGGCAATCTGCCCGGCGGGGAAAGTTACATCGCACCGATGGAAGGCACAGCTGCCGGTGAGGTGTCGATCGGTTATCCGGACGCACCCGACGGATGGGCCTTCCGCTTCGACGCCGGACGCCTGGCAGAGATTATTGGGAACCCGCCGTTCCAAAAGGAACTCGAACAAACATTGGAGCGCTTGCCGGATGCACGCCAGCTATGCGAACTTGGCATTGGCACCAATGAGAAAGCAACTCACTACGACAACATCCTCGAGGCCGAAAAAATGCTCGGTACCGTACATTTCGCACTCGGCGACAACGCCGGTTTCGGCGGCGCTGTCAAGGTGCCGTTCCATTGCGATTACGTCGTCCACCAACCCAGCCTGAGACTGGTACAGCCGGACGGATCAGAGACGGTCGCTATACGCGACGGTCACTTTCTACTCGCTTAAGGAAAATTATGAAGAAAACCGAAAACCGCATTTGTTCACGTGCATGCCTGTCATTCATAGTCGTAGTCTGCCTGTCGGTGAACACGCCGGCACAGACATTCATTGATGTGTCCAGCGAGATCGGTCTTCCGGCACTGAATACCGCTGCGCACGCCGGCTGGGGCGACTATAACAATGACGGCTGGGTCGACCTGGCGCTGGGGGGCTACCTGTACCGCAACGACCAGGGAACATTCGTCGAGACCCGTTTCAGCGATGACTTCGGCCATGACAAAGCTAACGGCAGGAACAGTATCTGGCTGGACTATGACAACGACGGCGACCTCGACCTGCACGGGGTCACGCTCGACTCGTACGCCTTCAGGCTCTTTGAGAACACCGGCGCCGACGACATCTTCAAGGACGCCTCCGACCGCTTGCCTGCTGACCGCATGACGGGCCGCTCTGTGAACGCCACGCTCGGCGACTTTAACAACGACGGACACATCGACATGTACGTCCCGGGTGATTCGGATAAAGACGGACATGAGGGTGAGCATGATGAAGTGTGGATGAACAACGGCAACGGGGCCTTCGAGGTCACTTGGAAAAACCCGGACAGTCACCTCTCGCGAGGTGCCGTGGCCTGCGACTTCGACGAGGACGGCGATCAGGATATATACGTCGGCAACTACCGCCTGCTCCGAAACTATCTGTGGATCAATGACGGAACAGGCGAACTCGAAGACCTGGCAGAAACCTACGGAGTCGCCGGCGACGGTGGACAGGGGGCCTGGGGACATACGATCGGTGTCGCCTGGGCTGACCTTGACGATGACGGACATTTCGACCTGATCGCAGTGAACCTGGCACACCCCGCGGCGTATCAGGACCGTACGAAATTCTATCGCAACACCGGCCCGAACGGCGCCTGGCTTTTCGACGACAAAAGCGGCTCGGTCGGTCTCGTCTACCGCGAATCGGCAGCAACGATTACACTCGGCGATTACGACAACGACAGCGACCTCGACTTCTTCCTCGCAACCTGCTACAGCGACACATCGGTTTTGTATCGAAACGACGGCAATTGGAAGTTCACCGATGTAACCACGGCATCAGGCTTCGACAAACCCGCAGATCTCGATCTCAATCATACGCACCAGGCAACCTGGAGCGACTACGACAACGACGGCGACCTCGACCTGCTGACCTCCGGCAAACTGTTTCGCAACACGGGCAATAATAACCGATGGCTCAAGGTCAGGCTGATCGGTACACACGGCGTCAATCGAGCCGCGATCGGGGCCCAGGTACGCTTGAGACTCAATGGAAAAACCCTCAGCCGACAGGTCGAAGGTTCTACGGGTGATGCGAACCAGAACGATATGACCCTGCACTTCGGGCTCGGTGCACACGAAGGACCCGTCGTCCTCGAGATCACCTGGCCGAACGGCGCCAGGCAGGAAGTGCAAACCGAGACAAATCGCATAGTCACCGTCCACAGCATCGCCGCTCCGAAGGTGACAAAAATACCGGCACCCACGCCGGAACCGGGGCTTGTCGGACACTGGAAACTCGACAGTACCGACGGCCTGCTCGTGAAAGACAGCAGTGGCAACAAACGGCACGGACACATCCTCAATGGCGGCAGATCGACCAAACGGGTTGCCGGTGTCAGCGGGGCGGCAATTAAATTCGAAGGGTTGCCGCCGGAGCAACGCGATGCGGCGGGATGTGTGGTAGTGCCGGGACTCGCCAAGTACGATTTTACGAAAGGACTGACCATTCAGATGTGGGTAAAGTTCGCCCAGTGCGGGGCGGACCAGTATTTCGAACTTGCGAATACCGCAGAAAGTGAGCGCGGTCCGGGTTGGCGATTCGGGTGTTACCCCACGACCCGGTTCATGCTTTTTTCCGGGGCAGGCTACAACACGGACCAGGAAGGCGAAATCCAGGCCGGCAAACAGTTCGAACCCGACGTCTGGTATCATCTCGCCGGCACCTACGACGGCTCGGTGTACCGCGCTTATCTCGACGGCAAAGAACTGGCCGTCAGTAAGCCGGGCCAGTTCATGAGTAACGGCCGTGATTCCATGTATCTCGGTTCGTACGGCGGCGACGTCTACAGCATGGACGGCATCATGGACGAGGTAAAACTGTACAGCCGCGCCCGCGACGCTGAGGAAATCCTCCAAGACGCCGTTATACAACCGACATCAGCTAAACAGTTCACCATGCCGGTGGTCAAGTCCGGTCGCGCGATGTTCGACAACCTTGCCAGCCCGGCCTGGGAACAGGCCGCACCGATCGATGATTTTGTGACGATGGACGGCAGCAAGGCGGACGTACCCACCGGGGTTCGTGTTGTCCACGATGAAGATTGGCTGTACGTCCGCTTCGTCTGCCATGAACCGCTGATTCAAAAACTGGTCGTCACCGAGGCCGAACGGGACGGGGCATTGTGGGACGAGGACTGTGCCGAGCTTTTCATCGATCCGCCAAACGGCAAAGCCTGGTTCTATCACTGGATTGTCAACGCCAAGGGACAGATCTGGGACGGCTTGCATTCGCCCGCCGGGGTCGACGCCGGCTATGACTCGAAAGCCGTCGCAAAATGCGTCGTGCTGGAGGATCGCTGGGTCTGCGCACTCGCCATTCCACTCAACGCCATCGGCGGACCGCAGCCGGGTGATGTCCTGGGCCTGAACTTCGCCCGCGAGCGACGTGCCGGTGGCGACCTGCAGCTCAGCGCCTGGTCACTAAACGACCAGGGCTTTCACGACCCGTTGCTGTACGGCAATGCACACTTCGCATCGCAGTGGCTGCGCATTGACTCGCGCGGCGGCGTCTGTGCCGACGTCAACGATAAGGGGTTGAATGCCTTCTCGCTTTCGCTGACCGCGGCTCGGGATCGGCCGACGAAACTACAGGCCGAGGTGCGCATCGACGGTGCCTTCGCCGCCGGCAAGGAGGTTGAGATTGCAGCCGGCGAAACACGAAAACTGGGGCTGCCTTACACGGTCCCCGCCGAGGGGCAGCCGACGGTCGAATTCAAAGTCGCGATCGACGGTGTTGTGTCCTACCAAAGCCGGCTGCAGGCAGTCAAGCCGATTCCGAAAAAAGCCAAGTTCCGTTCCTGGATCGTCCCCGACCCGTTGTATGAAGAGCTGCTCACCGATGAACCGCCCGGCCTGCGCAGCCAGGGCTCGCTGGTCTGGGCGCACCTCCTGGATCTGCCGATGGGACGCCCCGCCGCCGTGCGCTTCGCCACCCGTTACGTCAGCGATGAGATGCACCGAGATCACAGCCTCAGCGGGTTCCAGCTGGTCTCCAGTGAACCAGGTCGCGCCGACGATCCCGAGGCGGTCAAACGCTGGAACCTTACCGATGTCCCGGAAGGCCGGCTCCCACGACCGCCGCCCGGTGAACCCTGGCCGTGGCCGCTCGACCCGGACGCCCTCGACTTTTATTTCACGAGCATCGAGTCCTACCTCGTCAGCGACGCCGCCGACAAAATGTGGGGCATCTACTCGGGTGACGAGCATGATGACGGGTGCGTCCATAACGCCGCCAGGCTGATGCTGAATCCGGAGGGATACGCCTACATCCACGAAGCGGACAACCTGGTGCGGGAAACCTATGGCGGCGGCAAGTGGGGATTGCCGAAGGGCAATCGAAATCACGATCCCAACCCGTACAAATGGATCGCCCTGTATCGCTGGACCAACGCCGGGCTGCGCGATCGGCAACGCCGCCTGTATGAGCTCATACAGGAAAAAGCACCACACCTGGTCGTGGTTTCGGTCGACCCCTCCGGTGGCCTGTATCCTTCCGAGTACAGCCTGATTGCGCCGTACGCCGACGTCTTTACACACCAGGTCGGCTACCCCAACGGCTCCCACCGCTGGCGCGCCGGGGTCGGCTGTTTGAGCAAAATCATGGTCGACCTCACCGGCAAAGAGTTCTGGCCATGCGCCCACATCGAGCACTACAACTATCCCGATGCCAAGCCCGCTGAGGTCCTCGAAGAGTTCAGCCAGGTCTTCCGTAACGGCGGCACCGGCCTGCACCTGTTCCTTCCGGACATCAGCGGCGGCGCCAAACTCGTCGGCGACACGCGTACAACCTGGTTCGGTTCACCGCGACGCTACCACACGATCATGGCGGCCACCCGGTTCATCCGGACGATGCCGAAACTGAAACTGCCCGACTACGAGCGCACCGCCATCCTCTACAATGACGACACCCTCGGGGCACGGCCGCACGATGGCCCGATGACCACGCCCGAGACGATCCAGGCCTGCTACACAATGCTGGGGCCGGTGGCCCGATCATGGTTCAAATTCATCGATTGCCCGCAGGTGCTTTCAATTCCTTCGCTGAACGACCGCTTCGACACCATCTATCTGCCGGTCGCGCGATATCAGCGACCGGAGATCGTCGAACGGCTTAGAAACTTTGTCGAGGACGGCGGCACGCTCATCTGCGGCGACCCCGCCGTCTTCGAAACGGATCACCTGGGAAACCCGACAACCGCAGCCCGCAAGGAGATTTTCGGGGTAACCGTCGGAGACGAATTTGAAGGCGCCGAGCTGATGACATTGGATCGGGCTTCCAACGCGACACTGCCCCTCGACGGCAACGCTTTTCGCCTAACACCGGACGCCGGCACAGAGGTCATGATCACCTACAGCGACGGTTCACCAGCAGTCACCTCGCACGCGGTTGGCAAGGGACGCGCCATCTTTTTCGGTGCCAATCCCTTTGTCGTAGAACATGTGCCGAACGAGGGTTGGCGCGATTTCTTCACCGCCTGGGTCAAGACCATGGGAGCACCGACAGGGCTGGACATATGGCGGTTCAAGCTGCCCGATCACCTGATCTGGCAGGAACCCAAGCAGCCGGGCGTATGCCTGACCAACAACCGGGTACTCTGGCAGGAAGAGCAGCCGTCGTATCCGCAGAACTTCGACGTTCACGGCACCTACACCTGCAGCGTAGCGCCAGATGCCATGCCGGACACCAGCAACGCTGAAGTCGCATTCGCAGACGGGCGGCTTACCGACCGGCGAAAATCAATATTCGCCGAGAAACAGGCCCCGAAGAACTATGAAGATTATGCCAAGCCGGACAGCGCCTGGATGCTCAGTTGGGCAACGACAGAGCCCGTGTCGATCACCTTCGACCTGCAAGCAGGCAGAAACCTGCGGGAACTCAAGCTGTGGTTTCGCGACACCCTGCCGGCGGTCACCGTAGAGGGCAGCACCGATGGCAGGCAGTGGCGCAAGTTAGGCCGGGCCGAAGGTATCGCTGCCGGTGTGGATATCCATGACCTCGTCGTCGACCTGCCCGGCAAGCAGGCCGACCGCTACCTGCGGGCCAACTTCGCAGCACGCCAACCCGGCGAGAAGCTGAGCCTGATCGAAGCGGAAGTGTGGGCCGAGTAAGACAAAAACAACCGACGCCCCGAACCGCACCCCCCTGCCTTTCTCGACTCGCGGTTGAATCAGCCCCGGCCGCTCACTCAAACGGACTGCGCCGCAATCCGTGTCCGTTCACGTCCTCGCCGCGAACCAGGAAAAACTCCCGCGGATACGGTATGCCATCCTTGAAGCTGGTGTAGTCCTTGTCCCCGAGCACGGCGTCGGCGGCAATGTAACGCAGACCAATATTGCGACGCCAGCGATCCGACAGATTCGGCGATGAGCCGTGGGGCAGCATGACATTGTGAGTTGCCATTTGCCCGGCCTTCAGCGTGTAGCTCACCTTCAACTCTTCAATGTTCTCCGGCAAAGCCGACGGCTCGATTTCTTCATTGAACAGATCGTTATCCTCGTCCTTCCCACGCGGCAGAACACCCTTCATGTGCCACTCCGGCAACACCGACATCGTGCCGTTTTCCTCGTCCACGTCGTCCAGTGCGATCCAGACGCCACCAGCGTGGTTGCCCGAGACATTCCAATACGGCGCATCCTGATGCCACTTGATCTCCATGCCCGTATGCGGTGGTTTCGACACGCCGCCGCCGGACCAGAACAGAATGTTGGGGCCGATCTGACGCTCGATCATATCCAGCAATTTGGGCTCGTTCACAAAATCCCAGAACCACCGTTCCCCCAGTTGATGGGGATTGAGCCACATTTGCCGCTCGACATCGGGAATGCAGTCGGCGGTTTCCTCGACGATCCGCGTGGCATGCCCCAATATCTCCTGTATCGCCGCATCGGTCAGGAAATGATCGGAAATGACGTAGCCCCGCTTCTCGAATTGAGCATGTGCCGCGTCGTCATAGCAGAATGATTCGTGAATCATGGTCTTGCGGGTTTCGCAAACTGTCATCGTCGTCTCCGTGATAATCGCATGTTACAGGAAGCCTCAGAAACGTACACGTTTCTTGAGTCCAAACCAATTGCGTTGCTGCGCCGGCAACGCAGCAACTGCAAAGCCCAGGTCCTTTTTCCGGACTTTCCCGTCCGACAGCCGGTAGCGCCCGCCGCGACGGGTTCGAAAAGTCAAAAGATCGCCGGTCAAAGGACGGCTCTTGCCCCTATCCAGGTCAGCAAGGGTGACGTCGCCGTCGAAAGGATTGCGAACTCTGCAGATCCCGCCCGCTTCGCTGACGATCTCGACAAACAACACCCGGTAGTCAACCAGGCGCGCCGAGACAATGAAGGCGCCTTCGGCGCGCAGGTTCGAAAACTGCACCGTACCCCAGGTGGGGGGGATGGTGGGGAAGACACGGATCAGATCGTGATGGCTTTGCAACAGCATCTCCAACACCGCCGCAGCAGCAGCAAACCCGGTCTCGAGCGTCATCGCAACGCCGCGCGGAGGACCCAGGCCAATATTTTGATAGTCGGTGTTGGTGTTGAACGAATTCGGCATGACGAAGCCATCGAGATAGGCTTGCAGAAAGCGATGAGCCATCCTGGCGTTGCCAGCGCGACCAGCAATCATCGCCGCCCAGGGAAACGAGAACGCCCCCCACTCGCCCGGCCCCTTGAACACCAGGTCATCCAGGCAGCCCTCGACCAGACGGCGCTCCGCCGGCGACCGCTCCGGATCGATCACGCCCAGCGGGTAAATACCGATAAGATGACTGTGATGCCGGTGCGTGTGCGGCAGCGGCAAGCCCGGACGGATAGCCAGGCAAGGGCGCTGCCGCCAGTCCGGCGCCGACTCATGCACCGAGAGCGCCTGCGCTTCGTATTCATGCAGTCCGGTCGGCACGATGGCGTAAGGCGTCAGGTTACGCAGGACCTCCGCCCAGTGCGCCCGCTCGGGTTCACGCAGCTTGAGCTCCTGCCGCGCCTCGAGCAGCGACTCGAGCAGGAAGCGCAGAAGCGCCAGGTCGTAATTGTTGTCATCGCCCAGGCTGCCCGGTCGGCCGCAATAGAATTCGGGACTATCGGTAAACGGAATGTGGTATTTGCCCTCGGAACGTTTCTCGATGATGTGGAGGTACGCCTGCACCATTTCCTTCATGAACGGATAAGCACGTTCGCGTAGGAACCTGCGGTCTCGGGAATACCGCCAGTGCAGCCAGAAATGGTGCGCGGTCCACGCACCGGCACCGGGCGAGTGTTCGTCCGTGAAAAAACCCGGAAACGGCTCGCCGCCGGGGCCGTGTTCCCCAGGTATGATCGCAATTTCCTTGCCGTAAAAATAGGTGCCCAGCTGCCGATGCATCGGCAGGTTTCGCCAGTACATCTCATACAGTGGCTCGGCACTCTCGAGATGGTTCGAGGTGTAGACCGGCCAATAGCTCTGCTGCGTGTTCATGTCGGTAGTGTAGGAACCGCGCCACGGCGGCCAGGCACCATCGGTGGTCCACAGCCCTTGCAGCGTCACCGGAATATGCCCGGGACCGGGACGCGATGAACAATAGTGCTTGTACATCTCCAGGTAGTAGAGATTTTCGAGATGACTCTCGGGCAAGCTGATCGCTGAACGTGACCAGAACCGATGCCAGTCCGCCTCATGTTCGCGACGTTTTTTACCGACGCCCCGTTGTCGCCTCTCGGCAAGGAACTGAAACGCTTCCTCAGTGGTGGCCTCAACATCGGTGCCGGTGACAATCGTCAGTGACAGCCTCAAGCGTCCGGCGCTGCGACGTTCCTCGGCAACGATGCTATACGCTTTGCCAACGGAATAGCGCCGGGTCAAAACCTGCCGCCCCTCGGTCCGGGAAATTTTCGGTGCCGGGTATTTCCACGAGCGAAAATGCTTGCGGCTGAACGCGTCGGTCGCCGCCGGCCGCAGCCTGACCTCCGGCAGCGGTACGCTCGAATCGCAGCGAATATCGAGCTGCAGCATATCGCTCATGGAATCGACGATGCATGAAAACGTCGCCTTGCCGGCGCCAAACTTAAGAGCACCCGAAGCTCGTGCGCGCAGGAGGTCGAGGCGGGCGTCGTAGGCTTTCGTCGGCTGCGGCCACTGCAGCTCGAGTCGGCCAAGCGACAAGCGTGACGGATGCGGAGGTGGCTCATCAGTAAAACGCTGGTTTCGGCGGCGCAGCGCGATCGCTTCCATTTCCTCGATGCGCCCCGCCTCGAAAAGACGGCGAAGGTTGCGGTAATTAAACTCCGGATCATCACCCGGCCATGGTGTGCGGGTCTCCCATACACCATAGTGATCCAGCGTCACGCACAGTGGCCGGCCATCGCCCCAGATGACTGCGCCCATGCTGCCGTTGGCAAGCGGTAGACCGTCTGTCCACTTGAGCGGGGCGCGTTCGTAAATCAAATCATGCCGACGCAACAAGGGCTTGAGCAAGTCTGGCGGGATAGCAGTCATGCAATTCGAACGGTGGCTTGGTGATTTGACGTCTTTCACTATGGGTTCATCCGTGAGCCGTATAATCTACCTGTCGTTCAGAAACAAGACCATTCCAAAAAGCATCATCGGAGTAAAGCCACGATTAAAACGGTGAATATAAAGAAACTGACGCCCCCCCTACTGCATAAACTCGAAGGCATAGAGGTTGGCGCTCTCGAGGATGAAGACGAATGAAACGGAGCGGCCCGCCAACTCAGCCAGACGCTTGCTGCCTCGCCACTTCACCACCCGGGATTCACCGCTGGTGTCGCCGGTGAACGGCTCGCAATCCTCGCGCGTAAAACCTGCCGTCGGCACGCCCGCTTCGTCCAGGACTTCAACGCGGATGCTGCCGGAAAAAAAACGTGGATCCATACTCATGCTACGCCGTGTATCAGCGTTGACAGCCAGCTCACCACCCGGCCAGATGAACGCACGGGTGCGAATCCAGCCGCCCTGCTCGGTAGCCGTCAGCGAAGCAAACCCGTCTATACGGCTGGTGGCAACGCCGATCGCCCGGAGATTGAGCGGCGGCGAAGTATCGTGGCAACCTGTACGCCCGGACAGGAACCACCAGAGTACACCATCCCGGGAAATCGGCGGATTCGACGATGTGCAGATCCAGTCGCTGTACCATGACCCCGGCGGACCGAGCTCCAGAAAAGTGGTGCGCGGCTGGATTCGCTGCCATTGCTGACCATCATAACTGACGACCAGCTCGCAGTCGACCACATCCGGCTCCACGTGCATGCGCTCGCAGACGCCAAGGTACACGGACTCCCAGCGGAAGCCGGTCATGCTGTAGCATTCCATGTGCAGCGGATCATCCAGTGCGGACTTAAGTACCAGCTCCGGCACCGACCAGGTCTTGAAGTCCCGGCTGGTCATCCGGTAAACGGCGCGTTCGGCATAGGTGTCGAACATTTCCGGCGCCCGGCACAGGACAACAAGCTCGCCATTGTCCGGGAAGGTCATGGCTTGCTGCCGATCACTGAACCCGGAGCCGATCGGCTCCGGCTGCATCTCCCATGTCAGGCCGTCGCGCGAAACCGCTCCCCATAACGCTTCGTTGCCATCTGTCAACCGATGGCACACCAGCTTGTATGGAGCTGTGCTGTCGTCGGAGTCGATGATGATGTTGGCGCCGTCCATCCTGCCGGGCGGATCAAAGACGATGTTGTTCGCCGTGCTGTCGCGGAATTCGCAGAGACCTAGATCCGGCTTCTGCCAATCCACACCGTTGCTGCTGGTGGCGTAGCACAGGCGGGGATGATCGTCGGCGTCAATGGCCAGGTACCACATTCGCAAGCCCCCATCGGAGGCCCCATGATGCACCGTGCCGTACAGGAGAACACCAAGCGCCTCCCAGGGACGGTCAACGATCAGCACCGGCTGCGGATGGATCCGCGGCATGTGGATACGCCGCCGGATACAGGCGGTCTCGGCGATCCAACGTTCGTCGACGGCAAGGAATTTTAACGGTTGATCAGCAGCGGTCAATCCAACCTCTTGAGCGTAAAGACGTTAACTCTTCATCCACTTCAAGCCCCTTTTGCCAGGCAGCCACGGCATGAGGCGTAGGACGGGCTGCGCTGGCTGTCGTCGCAGGCATTGAACTATGTACCATTCATTGTGTGGGATCCGGCCACGGAGGATGCGCCAGATTATTCCTTTACTGGCGCTGCCGAAATATTTCCGCATGCCATCTGCACTGATATACCCCTCCGCCAAAGGTCGCGCAACCAGAAATGGCCAATGCCGAAAGCGACATCAAGGCAAGGATGGCGATGACAACTGATCATTCTACAAGCATGAAACAGCGGTTCCTATGATCTGTCTTGAGGGACACACCGAGCCCGCTCGGAAAACACGGTGCCACTGTGTTCCTACGATATACCTGTTCGCCAGAAAAATCCATGAACCGACAGCCCCACAAGTGGGCTGTGCCCGATCTGTGTATAACTGAGAAAGCACCCTGAAAAGTTCAAAAAAAAACAGCGGTGAGATCGCCCCCAGTGATCTATAGTAGTGCCGCGTCCACTCCTTCGATTACATTCATAAAACGAGACTCCGTGAAATTGCAGACTGTAATCGCAATCGTCCTATCCGCCGCACTATCCGGACCTATCGGTGCGCAGGTTGTCACATTCGAACTGGCGACGGATGCAACGGGTCTCACCGGTGTCGACAAAAAGCAGGCTGCCTGGATCGACTACAACGACGACGGCTGGACGGATCTGCAGTCCGCCGAGGCAATCTGGGGCAATGACAACGGCAAGACGTTTGTAAAGGACGGTCCGGGCGGTCGGCACAATGCCTGGGCCGATTTTAACAACGACGGGTTTGTCGATTTTTTCAGTGCCGGCACCGGCATCATCAGCTTTCAGAATGCCGATGGCACATACACGGCCACCAGGCTGTCGGATCGGATGAACAAGGTCAGCGATGGCGCCGCCTGCGTGGACTTCGACGGCAACGGCCTGGTGGATATTTACTGGGGTGGCTACGAATTCAACGGCAACAATCAGCCGGATTCACTCTACCTAAACCTCGACAACGGCAGCCGAATCGTCAAAGTCTGGCACACAAAGGGTCCTTCGGAGGCAGCACGCGGCATCACCACCTGCGATTTCGACAACGACGGCGACACGGATATCTACATATCCCAATATCGGCTGCGGCCGAACGCACTGCTGGTCAATGGCGGGGTCGGCCAGAAAGGCTCTCAGCGGACCGGACAGTTCGGCGAGGGTGCAGCCAGGCATGGTGTCACCGGCGGCAACGGTAACGGTATCGGTTCAGCATGGGGCGATCTCGACAACGACGGTCTCTTCGATTTGTTCGCCAGCAACTTTGCAAAGCCCGGTCAACCACAATCGCGTTTTCTCAAGAACTACGGTCCGGAACACGGGCATCGGTTCAAGAACATGGGCCAATGTGGTCTGCACTATCAGGCATCCTACGGCTCGCCGGCACTCGGCGACTACGACAATGACGGGGATTTGGACCTTTTCCTGACAACGATTTACGCGGACGATGCCGCCGTGCTCTATCGGAACGACGGCGACTGGAACTTCACCAACGTCACCGGCGAGACCGGACTGCGGGGAATCCGCAGCACGACTCAGGCGGCCTGGGGTGATTTCGACAACGATGGCGACCTGGACCTGATGAGTGGTGGGCAACTGTGGCGCAACAAGGGTGCCGCCGGCAATTGGCTGAAAGTGAAGCTGCGCGGCGGCGACATCAGAATCAATCGTGCCGCCATCGGCGCTCAGGTACGCATCAAGCTCGGAGACAAGACGCTCAGCCGCCAGGTCGAAAGCAGCACCGGCAGGGGAAATATGAACGACATGACGCTGCACTTCGGCCTCGGCAGCCACAGCAAAAACGTCGAACTCGAAATCTCCTGGCCCTATATCAAGAGCAAGCAAACCGTCACCGCCAAGGTCAACACAGTGCTGTCCGTAGTCATGGATGTTCCGTGATAGGCCGACCAAACTGACAGAAAAAGACACCCCGGGAATTGGACAAATGATCGACTTCACTACAGACAACCTGCCAACAACCAGTGACGAACGGATGAAAGCGCTGGCCTCGATTGCCCGGATCGAGCGAGAACTCGGCTACCTCGACGAGCGTATCTCCGAAGCCGAACTGCCGGAGCCGCATGTCGACGGCGAACGCTATGAAGCGGACGTCCCCGATACGCTCGACCTGACCGACAACGCCTTGTACGCGATCAACGCTTACACCAGAATGATCGACCCGGCACAGGATTATCGGTTCATGGGCAATGCCAATTTCGTGCGAAAACCGCCGCTGCTGATCACCGGCGGCGGCCTCGAGTGCACCTCCAAACAGCTCGAGTCCCTGGTGTTGATGCGGGTCATGACCGGCAGCATGTACAACGCCGCCATCGACAACAAGTTCATGGGGTCGATGACGCACTTGACGGCGAAGGATGGATTCTTTTACTCGCCCTATAGCAAAGCGGCCTGGAACCCGGACTACATCGGCGGCGCACCGCCCGGACAAGACATCGTCTCGACGACGCGGCAGCCGTTCACCAGCATCTGGGAGGAGGAACGGCAAGTCATCGCGCTCTCGATGTGGTTCCAGCAGTCCGGGAATCCAATGTGGCAGGAACTGATCGAGAAAAAAATCAAACGCATGTCGGAACTGGCCGTGTGGCGGGACAACTATTGCTACTTCGCACGACGCTTCTATGTGCTCGGTGACGAGGGCCCGGTCGAGGGCCCGAAACCCGAGGGACAATGGGCCCTTTTCGACGCAATGTTCGGCGTCCACGGCATGTCGCTGTACTACCGGCTCACGGGCCATGAGCCGGCACTGGACCTGGCTGCGGGACTTGTCAATCGGGTGATGCAGGATCCCATGGCATTTAACAAAGACGGGCGTTGGCTGACCCATCATTTTCATACGAACACAGGCAGCTTGATCGGTATCCTTGATTACGCTTTGACGATCAACGACACTGATCTGGTAGCCTTCGTAAAAAATAGTTACGAATTCGGCAAGGCCGCCGGAGAACCGCTGGTCGGATACTATGCCGAACACATACCCGGCCATGCCGATACAGACGGCTACGAACTGGACAACGACCACACGACCTGTGAGACCTGTGAGGTGGCGGACATGCTGGTCCTTGGCGTCAAGCTGGCCAGGGCCGGAACCGTTGATTACTGGGAAGATGTCGATCGGTGCATCCGCAACCAATTCATCGAAAACCAGATTACCCGTCCCGGCTGGGCCGAGCGCTTTGCCACCGACTCTGAAGACAGTCCGTACCGGAGCCTGAACGGCCCGCTGCAGCTCTGGGAAGAAGAGCAGGATGCGGTAGAACGCTCCCTGGGTTCCTGGGCCGGTTGGGCCCTGGCCAATGATGCCCATCCACAATCTCTGATGCAGTGCTGTGCCGGCAACGCCGGACGCAGCATGTACTACGCATGGGACAGCATCGTGACCAGAACCGGCGATGAGGTGCAAGTGAACCTGCACCTGAACCGCGCCTCGAAGTGGCTGGATGTGGACAGCCACCTGCCGTACGAAGGCAAGGTCGTGCTCAAAATAAAAGATGCACCGCTGGTTGCCGTGCGCATACCAGCCTGGACCGAACGCGACCAGGTGACCTGCCAGGTAAACGGCGAAAAACGGGACCCGCTGTGGGCCGAAAGTTATATCCGTGTGGAGGGACTGACGCAAGGGGATGAGATCACCGTGGAATTCCCGATGCGCGAATTCACAGTGTTCAAAGAAATCGGTGAACGCACCTACAAATTGACGGTCAAGGGCAACACCGTCATCAACATCGATCCCGAAGGCACCATCTATCCGCTGTATCAACGCGAGCATTACCGGAACAACGAAGCGCCCCGAAAAAAAGTGACGCGCTTTGTCCCCGCCGACACGATCAGCTGGTGAAGTAACAGCACGGACGCAACCAGCCCCTCCTGCCCTGGGCAAAGAACGCTGAACGCTGCCGTAGTCCCGTCAATGCCCGTTGCCAATCCGCTGTTACATGCCGGCGCCATTCCGCAGCAGCACGACCGTCGCTCGCACGGCACCGACGAGACCAATGGCGATCAGGAACCCAAACGTTATGCGTCGGAAGCTGTCGGCTGAAACGCGTTTCGACAATGCATGGCCGCAAAGCAGCACGACGATCGTCAGAGGCGCCAGCATCGCAGTGGCTACCAGCAGCTGTGTGTCCATCACCGAGCCCTGAACTGTCGCCACGACAATGCGCAGGCCGGTCACTAAGATGAAAATCGTCTGGACTGTCGCCTTCATCGTTCGCGGGTCATCCGTCTGGCTGTACAAAAAGTAGATGATCGGCGGACCGCCGGATACCGTGGCACCACCAATACAGCCGCTCATAATACCCAGCGGCAGCCCCCAGATACGCCGCAGTTTGACCGGGCGCCGCGGCAACAGCCCGTGCAGACCGAAACAGACGATGACCACGCCGAGGACGATGCGAAATGCCGTCTGATCCTTGAACGTCTCCAGCAACCAGTACCCGCATGGCATGCCGATAGCCGAACCGACCGCCAGCAAAGCAATCAACCGCCAGTGAATCGGGTCGTGCCGCGCAGTCAGGAACAGTATGCATCCCGCAACAACCAACGCCTGCAGCGAAATCGCCGCGGTCGCCAATTCGAGGTCGACAGTCGTCAGCGCCAGGAAACTGATACTGACAATGCCGAAAGCGAAACCTGTGAACCCATGGACGAACGTGGCCACGGCAAAAACCAAGGCAAGCAGCAGAAGGAGATCATTTGGCATGAGCTATGGCCGGTTGTGAAACAGTCGTAAGCATACGCAAAGTGGATTGGCGGTCATCCGGACCGT
>Ga0209403_10002263_pt1 | contig 23289 bp, 16 predicted proteins | sample ArcticOcean_MG_C_8_FD_187440 | JGI IMG/M metagenome (GOLD analysis project Ga0209403, IMG submission 187440) | Marine microbial communities from western Arctic Ocean - ArcticOcean_MG_CB11_86 (SPAdes) (version 2) | ecosystem: Environmental > Aquatic > Marine > Oceanic | place: Arctic Ocean... | reverse complement strand
TCTAGTGTTAATATCCTGTAACCCATATAATTTCCTTTGCTAACCTAATTGTCGTTTGCGGATAATTTTAAAATCAAACACATTTGAGCTATAATAGTCATTACTGTAACAGACTGGGACTCCACTAATATCATAGAATATTTCTTCCAGCAACAGGAATAACCCTATACTATCCTTCATTTCAGGAAAGTCTCTTTTAGTTAACATTGTCGGCCGCAGGGTGCTTTCTGAGTGGGAAACTATATGTCCGTTTTGGGCCAGTAAATCAAAAAGAGAGCCTTTAAAATCAATTTTCTCAAGATTATCAGAAATTATATTTTTTGGTATTATATCAATACAGTATGCAGCAATTTCATCATTTGCCAGCCGAACCCGCTCCACCCAGACGCAAGGATCTTTATCTCCTATACTGAGCTTGTCTGACAATTCCCCAGCAGGAATAGTTTTTACATTTATCCGACTGGTGGAAGGAACAGCACCAACAGCCTTTATGTTTTCAGTTACAGAAAACAACTGATCCAATCCGTTTTTTACTCTGACAGGGACTAAGCGGATGAATGTACCTTTACCCTGCATTTTAAACAAAACACCCTGCTGAACTAGATTTGCCAAAGATTCCCTGACTGTTGAACGTCCTACTCCAAAACGGCTGTAGAGTTCACTTTCTGTAGGTAGTTGATCCCCAGGCTGCATTTTTTCTTCCCTGATCATATCTATGATTGCTTCCTGGACTCTAATCTGTAACGGCTTATCAAGGGTTAATTTCATCAGTATCTCTGCTTATTTGTCTGTTGTCAGACAAATTTATACTCCGAACTTTAGACAGGTGCAAGTACAAAAGTAACAATAATTGTTTGTTTTAAGAATCATATTTACAGGTTTTAATGCTCAAATTTCCGTATTTCTCTAATTAAACTCAACAATAATGATAATCATGATGATTTCTGATTTCCTGCAAAACCGCACAAACTCAGTCTAAAGCTTGTTGTTTTTTTGCAATAGTATATATTTTTTACATAAACTGCGCCCGTCAACCAGCAGGCAATTTCAGTACAAAATACTATTAGTATTAATTCAACTTTAAATTTAATTTTATATTTTCATGGACAACCACCGCATAAAAACAAAAATAATCTGCACAATCGGCCCTGAGACTGAATCGTATGAAATGCTGCAACAAATGGCTGGTGCAGGGATGAATGTGGCGCGGCTCAACATGTCGCACGGTGATCAGGCCTGGCATCAGCGTGTGATCAAACACATCAAAACACTAAACCGTAAAATAAAGTTTCCTATCGCGATTCTACTTGATACACAAGGACCGGAAATTCGTACAGGTCACCTCGCCTCTGACCTGGATTTAAAAAAAGGTTCAGTAATTTCAATTGTTGTCAGGGGAGAAAGTGATCCAGAGGAAACATCAATCCATATTGATTACGATGACTTGATCAGTACTGTACTGGCAGGAGATAAAATCACAGTTGATAGTGGATTGATAAACTTAGAGGTTTTAGAAAAACATGAGCGCATGATGCGATGTCGTGTACTTGACGGCGGCGTGTTAAAGAGTAAAAGACATGTAAATCTTCCAGGAGTACGTGTCAATCTGCCGGCAATCACCAAAAAGGATCGCCGTGATATTGAGTTTGGAATTGCAAGTGACGTTGATTACATAGCGCTTTCATTTGTCAGGGAAGCAGCGGACATTTTACAATTGAAAGAATTGCTTGGTAATAAAGTAGGTAAAATCAAGATTATCGCTAAAATTGAAGATGAGGAAGGTGTAAAGAATGTCAATGAAATCATTGCGGAAGTTGACGGAGTCATGGTTGCACGCGGTGATTTAGGTATTGAAATTCCAATCCATACTGTACCTACTGTACAACGTCGAATTGTACGTTCCTGTGCAGAAGAGGGGAAAAGGGTGATTGTGGCGACTCATTTGCTCGAATCAATGATCATCAATCCACTCCCTACACGGGCTGAAGTGACTGATGTAGCAAATGCGGTTTATGAAGAAGTGGATGCCGTGATGTTATCAGGAGAAACTACTATCGGAAAATATCCAGTGCGCTGTATCGAGCAACTAGTTAACATTGCAGAAAATGTCGAAAAACATCCGGGATTGCGTTTTGTAAATAAACTTAAGACTGACAGTGACAAACAAAAATTGTCGGTAGCTGCAGTAGAATTAGCCGAATCCCTGGGTGCACGCTGCATAGTAGTCATTACACGACGTGGGGTGATGGCAGATCTTGTTTGTAATTGCCGTCCTGTTTATAGTAACATTTACGCCTTCACTAACGTCAGCCAGGCCAGAAGGACAATGACTTTAGGACGCGGGATTCGGCCTTTCAGAATTGCCTTCAGTCAAGATCCGGAGAAGACCCTGCAAACTGCATTTAACGTACTTAAAGAGCGTGAAGGATTTAAGTCTGAAGAAAAAGTGGTAGTAATTTCAGATGTTCTGGCAGGATCCGGGAAAATTGACGCTATTCAAATCCGACGCCTGCCTTAAAATTTTTTGCTGAATTTTTTACTTTTCAAGGCCCCGCCGGATTTTGCTTATACACGCTCAACGACAGTCGCAATTCCCTGTCCGAGACCTATGCACATCGTCGCGACGCCTAAAGTTGAATCCTGTTCGCGCATTTCATGCAGAAGAGTTCCGATTATCCTCGTTCCTGAACATCCAAGCGGGTGTCCAAGAGCAATTGCTCCACCGTTTATATTTACTTTTTCATCCATTTCTTCATAAATTTTCAGATCGCGCATAACCGGCAAAGACTGCGCGGCAAAAGCTTCATTCAACTCAAATAAGTTAATGTCGCCTATTTCAAGTTTTCCACGCTTCAATGCCTTGTTGACTGCGGGAACAGGACCGTAACCCATAATCGCTGGATCAACACCAGCCGTGGCCATTGCTTTAACTTTTGCAATCGGCTGGAGACCTAAATCTTTTGCTTTTTTAGCAGACATCATCAAAACTGCTGACGCACCGTCGGAAATTGCGGAAGAATTTCCTGCAGTCACTGTTCCGGAAATTGGATTAAAGACAGGACGCAGTGCAGCAAGTCCTTCCATACTTGCATCATGGCGGATTACTTCATCTTCTGTGCAGAGCATCAACTTACCTTCTTCATCATGCCCTTCGATCGCAACAATTTCTTTTGCGAAACGTTTAGATTTTGTGGCTTGAGAAGCATTTTTATGGGAGCGTAATGCGAATGAATCCTGCTCTTCCCGAGTCAGTTTATATTGTATTGACAACATTTCTGCGGTCAAACCCATCATGCCTGAAGCTGTTGCAGAATACTTACCTGTATTAGGATTAGGATCAAGTCCATGTACCATTGATACGTGTCCCATGTGCTCCACTCCGCCGCATAAAAACACATCACCCTGTCCACACATAATCGACATAGCTGCTGTGTGAACTGCAGTCATCGAAGAACCGCACAAACGATTAACTGTCTGAGCGGAACAAGTGTGAGGCAAAGGAGTCATCAGCGAAACAAAGCGGGCAATATTAAACCCCTGTTCTTTGGTCTGATTCACGCAGCCCCAAATAACATCCTCAACATCCTCCGGATTCAGTTCTGGATAGCGGCTTAATAATTCGTTAATCAGTGCAGCAGATAAATTTTCGGCACGTACATTCCTGAACATTCCGCCTTTTGAGCGTCCCATTGGTGTTCTTACAGCATCTACAAATACAGCTTCTTCCATAATACCTCTTTCAATTTGTTAATGTTAGGTGATGTCATTTAGACCGTAAAGAAAAATCTTAACGATATGAGAGTAACTACTTTTTGCAAAATTTCTCTCTTTGTTATGAATGACACAGTTTAAGCCTTTTCACAGGTTCATCATTTTTTTTCATAAATCCAAAAAAATATGGCTTAAAATATTTATCAGCCAAGCGGATGAAACAGCTTCCCATCCTTTGCCATTTTCATAAGTTGTTCGGTCGGTTCATAGACTTTACCCAGTGCTTTATGCTTTTCGGCCCGCTGAAGCATTTCATTCAAACCAACTGTATCTGCCCAGCGGAAAATTCCGCCGCGGAAAGGTGGAAAACCAATTCCGTAAATCAAACCCATGTCAACTTCAGTTGGCGTTTCTACAATGTTATCTTCCAAACATCGTGAACTTTCCATCAACATTGGAAGCATCATTCTGTCGATTATATCTGCGTCACTGACACCTTCACCACTGCCTACTCCCAATTCCTTGAGAAAATCCGCAACGCCAGGATTTACCTCTTTTTTAGGTTTACCCTTTTTATCTTTGCTGTGGATATAAAAACCTTTATCGTTTTTTTGACCGTACCATTCTTTCTCGTACATTTTGGAGATAATAGTCGGCACATCCTGACTCATCCGCTCCGGAAATCCGGCAGCCATAACTCCACCTGCGTGAAAAGCCGTGTCAATGCCAACGACATCCAGCAAAAAGGCAGGTCCCATCGGCCAGCCAAATTTTTCCATCACTTTATCAATTTTCTTGAAATCCACACCGTCATTTACCAAACCTGCAAAACCGGCGAAATACGGAAACAGCACTCTATTAACGAGGAATCCTGGACAATCATTGACCACAATAGGACTTTTCCCCATTGCAGAAGCATAAGCTACGGTAGCGGCAATTGTGGATTCACTGCTTTTTTCTCCACGTATTACTTCTACGAGTGGCATGCGGTGAACCGGATTAAAAAAGTGCATTCCGCAAAATTGTTCCGGACGTTTCAAACCTTGAGCCAGTTTGCTGATTGAAATCGTGGAAGTGTTGGAAACCAAAATCGCTTTTTCTGCGATCATTGACTCAGTTTCTGCCAGGACGACTTTCTTCACACTTTCCTTTTCCACCACTGCTTCAACAATCAAGTCTGCATCAGCCAGGTTTTCATAAGAAAGTGTTGGAGTAATTCCGGTTAAAACCTGTGCCATTTTGTCCGCTTTCATACGTCCGAGTTCCACACGTTTCTGCATGATTTTCATTGCTTCATTCATCCCCAAATCTAGTTGAGACTGCACAATGTCTTTCATGGCGATTGGAATTCCTTTGTAAGAAGACTGATAAGCAACCCCTCCGCCCATTATGCCTGCACCAAGAACTGCCGCACGATTAACAGGTTCTGCTATTTTTGTAGAATTTTTAGCTTTTTTCTTGAGCAGTTGATCACCTAAAAATAATCCGATCAAAGCTGTCGCTTCCGGAGACTTTGCCAGTTCCGCAAATCCTTCTGCCTCAATCTCAAGCGCTCCCTCAAGTGGAAGCCCCGCACTAGCCTGCATAACTCCTACAATTGTTAACGGTGCTGGATAATTTGGACCTGCTTTTCCGGCTATAAAAGCTCTTGCGGATTCAAAAGCCATCATAGACTCATTTTCATTTAGCTTTAAGGGCTGTTGTTTTTCCGCACGCTTTGCCTGCCAGTCCAACTCTCCACTGACCGCTTTATTCAGTAGATCCAGCGCTGCATCACGCAAAACATCGTGTTCAACAACTGCATCAACTGCACCTATTTCCTGTGCTTTTTCCGGGGAATTTTCTGTTCCACCCGCAATCCATTCCAGCGCACTGTCTGCACCAACCAGTCTCGGCAGACGTGATGTCCCTCCGAAACCTGGAAGCAAACCGAGCTTTACCTCAGGCAGTCCAACTTTTGCTTTGCTTGAAGCCACCCGATAAGTACAGGCCAGCCCAAATTCAAAACCACCACCAAGCGCATATCCGTTAATAGCACATACACTCGGAAATTCCAGGTTTTCCAGATCCGAAAAAACTTTTTGCGCGTCCTTGACCCAGTTTACCAATTCGTCTTGAGGAACCTGAAATCCTTTTAGAAATTCCGTAATGTCCGCACCTACAATGAACACACTTTTAGCACTGGAAACCAGCAGACCATTGACTGACTTATCTGCGGCCAACTGAGTGACTACTTCCCTAAGTTCTTCAAGAGAGTTTTGATCAAATTTATTGACTGACTCACCCTGTGAGTCAAATATTAATTCAACTATATTGTTATCCAAACTGCGGCACCGTATTGCCTGACCTTTGTATTCCATAAGTTCTGCTTGTAGTAAAAAGTTTTAAAAAGTAATTTCCAGCGCATCGAAGTTTTGCTTTTTGCCTCCTGCAAGTAAAGCCTCAAATTGCGGAATTATGCCCTCTACATAGTAGCGTGTAGTTTTTATTTTGTTTGCATAAAAAAGTGCATCTTCATTCTTCTCCAGAAAAGCTGAATTTTCAAGTACGCTGATTCCTTTTTCTGCTTTTATTTGAGCCAATTTATCCGAGGCTACAACTGCCTGCTCCAGCAATAACGAACCTGCTGTTACCGAGGAAAAAAACATCAAAAAAGGAGTTGCATAAAGCGCGACACCTTCCATACCACGCGTTTTTATGACTTCCTGAGAACCCATAGCTGTTTCGTAAAGAGTTTCACAGTAAGCTTCAAATGTTTTGAATACTCCTCCCATCTCAGGATGGTGACTGTGTTTTGCAATCAATTTACTGAACCGTTCCATCAAATTCTGAAATAACTTTCCGCCTTGCTGAAGCATTTTTCGGCCTACTAAATCTAAAGCCTGTATATCTGTGGTCCCTTCGTAAATCGGAGCAATTCTGGCATCACGAAAGAGCTGCTCCAGTGGAAAATCTTTGGTGTAACCAACTCCGCCCAGTACCTGAATTCCTGTCCGCACCACATCAAGACCAACTTCTGTACACCAGCCTTTGCACATCGGCGTCAGCAAATCCACCATGTTTTGCGCACTTTGCTTTTCTTCATCCGTTTTTGCGATTTGTTCAAGGTCAAATTGAAAAGAAGTAAAATAAAGCAACGCTCGCATGGCTTCGACTTTAGCTTTCATATTGATGAGATTAAGCCTTACCGCCGGATGATTAACAATCGAAACCTTCGGTGCTTCCGGATCACGTATTTTTGAAATGTGTGTACCCTGCACACGTTCCTGTGCATAAGTTTTTGCATTTTCGTAGGCTGCTCCTCCCAGAGCTAAACCAATCAATCCAGTATAAATTCTGGCACCATTCATCATCAAAAACATCGAAGAAATTCCCTGGCCTTCTTCTCCGATAATCCAACCCAGGCAATCTGCATTTTCTCCAAAATTCAAAACCGCAGTTGGGCTTGCATGGATTCCCAACTTATCTTCAATTGAAGCAACTGTGACATCGTTCCATTCTCCGAGAGTTCCATCATCATTCACCCTTGTATACGGCACCGCAAACAGGCTTAAACCTTTGGTACCGTCCTGAGCACCTTTGACACGTGCCAGAACAGCGTGAATCACGTTTTCACCTAAATCATTATCACCTGAAGAAATCCAGCACTTTGAACCCTTGATTTTATAAGCACCATCTCCAACCGCTTCAGCACTGGTTGTCCCTGCACCAACATCCGAACCGGCTTGAGGCTCACTCAGGCACATGGTTCCTGTGTACTGCCCCTGAAACATCTTACCCGCGTACTTTTGTTTCAATGCATCTGAACCAAAGGTGTCAATCAATTCCGCTGCGCCGGAGGTCAAGCCAAAAAACATGCTCAAACCAAGATTTGCTCCATTCAAAGCTTCATTGATTATTAATCCTAGTGTTGCCGGCGCTCCCATTCCCCCGTATTCTTGAGAGACCCTCATGGTCGCCCATCCCATTTCATAAGCCTTTTTATAAGGTTCGTGGAGGCATTTTGACACCTTGACGCGGCCGCCTTCAATGCGGCAACCCTCACGGTCACTCTCGCTTCGTGTAGGAGAAACAACGTCAATCGCAAAACGGATACCTTCTTGAACCATCATATCAAGAGTATCAACATCAAATTCGGAAAATTTTTCTGACTCACTGAGTTTACCAATAGGCAGCCATTCCTTCATGGCAAAACTAATGTCACGCAGATCAAGAGTTAGTGCTGTACTGCTCATAATATTTATTTAACTTTAGAAGATGAGGGAATGTTTTAACAGTTCTTTTGAACCTTACTGACTTTATAATAAAATACTCTAATTGTTGTAGATTGGAAAGCCAAATTCTACATGAAGCAATATTGAATGCTTATAGAAGAATATCTACAAATGACTCACTACGTATTAACGCTAAACTGAAATTTGGGACACTTTGTGCAGAAGTATATAGTGTGCTCATTTTATTGACACAAAAGAAGTTTACTACATAGTTACAAATACAGATTTACAATTTTATTTCAGCAAATATTTTCAATGTCACTTAGATCAATCATACATTCTGCCCGGCGTAAACCACGCTCTTTGAAACACCAATTTCGCTGGAAGCTGGTACCCCGTTTTATCTGGAGGTCTGTGCAGTCTTTTCATATTACTTTAGTGGTTTGGGGTCTTGTTACAGCCGGCTGCATTTTTTACCTATCACAATGGATGAATTACCGACAGGTGGCACACAGGGTTGATTCAATGGAAACTCAGCGTTCGATTTTGGTTACCAAGCTTGAATTACTCGAAGTAGAAATCAGCTATCTTACTCGACCTCAGCGATTGGAAATTCTGGTGGAAAACACAATGCGTATGTCATCTTCAAACCCTGCACAATATCGACTTTCCTGGGTTGATGTCAGCAGTGTCGAATAAGACAAAATGAATCGATCCCCACGTTTTCTACTTTACAGTTTCAAAACACGACTTCTTACAGTACTTATTGCATTTATATTATGTTTTCTGGCGGTATTGGGGAGGGTTTTTTATTTACAGATTCTGAAAGCAGATTATTATACTGATAAAGCAAAGTCCCAACATGAACGTACAGTCACGCTGGAACCACGCCGTGGAAGAATTTTAGACAAAAACGGAAGAATACTGGCAGTTTCAATTCAGCTAAAATCACTTTTTGCCAATCCAAGACAGATTGATTCCCCAACACAGGCAGCAAGATTACTTTCTCCTATCCTTAAAATTCCATATCACAAACTGCTGATTGAGTTAAAATCTAAAAATAATTTTGTCTGGATCAAACGCAAATTACCACCGGAACAGACGAAACAGGTACAGAAGCTGAATTTAAGCGGAATTAATTTCATTAAAGAGTTTCGGCGTTTTTATCCTAACGGTAATTTTGCCGGTCAACTTTTAGGCTACACCGGCATTGATTCGCAGGGACTGGAAGGTATCGAGAATAAATATGAGTCTCTACTTGCAGGAAAACCCGCAGCTTATATCGTGGAAAAAGAGGGAATGTACCGCACTGTTCCTCTCTCCAATATTCCCAAAATAATACCCGACCAATATTCTCTGTACTTGACTTTAGACACCACGATTCAGCACTTTGCTGAAAAAGCACTTCGCGATGGAGTAATAAAAACACGTGCAGACCGAGGAAGCGTGATCGTACTGCATTCTAAAACTGGAGCAATCTTAGCAATGGCGAGTTATCCCGGATTTGATCCAAACCAATATCAGCAATACAGCAGAGCACTTCAACTCAACCGTGTTGCAACTTCAGGTTACGAACCTGGTTCCACTTTTAAAATGATCACAATTGCAGCAGCACTGAATGAAGGAATGATTTCTCCTGAACAGGAATTTTTCTGTGAAGAAGGTAAATATAAGATAGGCAATAATCTGGTCCGCGATACTTCTCCGCATGGAATAATGACACTGCAACAGGTATTAAAGAAATCCTCCAACATCTGTGCAGCAAAAATTGGCATGAGCATGTCTCCTGCTAAATTTCATGAATATATTATACGTTTCGGTTTTGGACAACGGCCTAACTCCGGTGTTGCAGCAGAAGCTTCCGGAAGAGTCATATCTTCAAAAAAGTGGCAGACGATCGATCATGCTAATATATCTTTTGGTCAGGCAATTCTGGTTTCACCTTTGCAGATGGTGAGTGCAGCAAATGTTTTTGCGAATGAAGGCCAATGGGTTCCTCCGTATATTGTTAACCATTTACGTGATAATAATGGAAAAATATTGAAGGAGATCAAGGATAATGACGGAAAGCTAATTCGGAGTTTTGGAAAAGGAATCAGGAGTCCTGTGGTGGAAGCATCAGTCGCGGGATTGGTTAAAGAATATCTTGTCTCTGTAACTCAGCAAGGTGGAACTGCAGAAAAGGCCGCGATTAAAGGTTATCAAATTGCAGGAAAGACAGGTACGAGTCAGATTTACGATCAACAATTGGGGCGTTACTCCAAAACACGTTACATTGCGTCATTTGTCGGATTTGCCCCAGCTTCTGCACCATTAGTCACAGTACTTGTTGTCGTGGATCAGCCGCGCACTTCTTATTACGGTGGAAGTGTTGCCGCACCGATTTTCAAGGAAATAGTTCAACGCACATTGTTATTCGAAGATGTTTTACCATTTCCAGAAGAAAGTAATTAAGCTAGTTCTTTTGTGGGTAAACCGTAAAGCGTTAAGTTAGCTCCATTTTTATTTTCTTTTCATTAACACATAAAATTATTATCAGCCTTGGTTCCTCAGAATATCATCATTGTAACAGTGAGGGAAAATAATATTCAGTTTATTTTGAGTAAATTATGCTCCGTCCGAATCAGCAGGTTTAACTGATATCCGCGCCATCTGAAGAGCAGTCTTAGTTGCCTCTATCATCGAGCTCGGATTCCCCTTAATTTGCGGTGCCAAGTCGAAAGCAGTTCCGTGATCCGGTGATGTACGGATGATTGGCAGACCCAGAGTTATGTTCACTGCACGATCGAATCCGTATAATTTTAGTGGGATCAGCGCCTGATCATGATAAAGTGCCACTACTGCGTCAAAACGTCCTTTACGGTGTTCCAGAAAAATTGTATCCGGCGGAAAAGGTCCATCGCAGATTATTCCTTTTTTGCGGGCAAGTTCCATTGCAGGCCGAATAATTTTATCTTCTTCATCACCAAATAAACCGTTTTCACCTGCATGAGGATTGATTCCTGGTATGCCCAGTTTCGGTTTAGTAATTCCCATTCTTTTAAGTCCGGAATCCGTAATTTCCATAACTTCGAGGATAAGTTCAGGTGTGAGTGATTCGAGGGCTTGACGTAATGAGACATGAAGCGTTACCATAGTAGCACGCAAATCATCAACAGCCAGCATCATCACTGATCGCTTTCCATTACTGAAATGTGAAAGCATTTCAGTATGACCTGGAAAAAGGTGTCCTGCAGACTGCAGCGCTTCTTTAGCCAGCGGTGCTGTAACGATTGCGTCAATTATTTTACGGTTCGCAAAGTCGATTGCGCTATGAACAAATTGAAATGAAGAATCTCCACCCCAGACGGAACATGTGCCTAGCTCCCATTTTCGATCTTTTTGAACGGTCAAATCGATTATTGGGAGACATAATGAATACCGTGACTTTTTTGTCAAAACACAGCCTTTTCCCGAAATTGGTTCAAATGAAAAAGAGAATCCCAAAATAGAGTTCATTTCGGTCAGGATTTCTGTGTCCCCAAAAATCAAAGGTTGCCATGCCTGAAAGGGATGCATATATTCCAGGGTACGTAGTAAAACTTCAGGCCCTATTCCGTTGGGGTCACCCATCGTCAGACCGATATATATTTCTGCTTCGCGTGGCATATTAGCTAATTATTTAAAAAACGTTTATGGATTTGAAAGATAAAGTAGCGCTGGTCACTGGAGCCGGAGTTAGACTCGGACAGGCAATTGCACAAAAATTGGGTCAATTGGGAATGCGCGTTGTCATACATTATCACCACTCTGAAAAAGGCGCAAAACAAACCGTTAAGCTGCTTCCCGGAGGCGAATCCAGACACCTTATTCTTCAAGCAGATTTAAAAAATGTTTCCTCGATAAAAGAACTTGTCCGGATAGCAGAAGAGGAATCCGGACCAATTTCAGTCTTGATCAATAATGCAGCTGATTTTTTCCCTACTCCGTTTTTCTCAACAAGTGAAGAGGAATGGGATCATCTCTTTGAACTGAATTTGAAAGCACCGTTCTTTTTAGCACAAACAATTGCGGAAGGGATGAAAAAACGCGGAGAAGGGAAAATAATAAATATGGTTGATGTTTCCGCCGATCGACCTTGGTCAGGATTTTTACCTTATTGTACATCAAAAGCAGGGCTCAGTTCTTTGACCATAGGTTTAGCACGTGCTTTAGCGCCTGAAATACAGGTCAACGCAATTGCGCCCGGAACTGTGCTAACTCCTCCGGATCATGTGGAAATGGACTTAAGAGAATCCGTTGAACGCAGTCTTCTTAAAAGAATCGGTTTAGCGGAAGATATTGTACAGGCAGTTGAATATTTGTTAAAGTCAGACTTCGTAACTGGTACCATCCTGCCTGTTGACGGCGGAAGGTCGGTTTATTAAAATCCGTAAATTATAAAGTATTTTATGTTTTCTTATAGATATTTATTTTTGTTTTTAGCTCTTGCCTTCAGTTTTTCACAAGTCCATGGAGTTTCGCGCTTTTCCGTTGAAGAGCAGGAAAATATCAATATTTATCAAAAAAGCAGCAGAGCGGTAGTTAACATCAGCAATATTGCAGTTAACTACGATTTCTACTACCGTGCCATTCCAGCTGAATCAGGTTCCGGGACAGGATTCCTGATCAACAAATCTGGAATTATTCTCACCAATTATCATGTTGTTGAAAATGCCAGCAAACTGGTTATTACACTTTCCGATAATAGTCAGTGGCCCGGAAAACTTGTTGGTGCTGATCCAAACAACGATTTAGCCATTGTATATATACAGGCTCCTGCTGAAAGTTATGATGTCCTCAATTTTTCCCATTCAAATGACATTGTAGTTGGTCAAAAAGTGTTGGCACTGGGAAATCCATTTGGTCTGCGGCAGACCCTAACAACCGGAATCATTAGTGCTTTGGGACGTACCATTGCGGCAAAAAACGGACGCAAAATTGAAGGAATCATCCAAACAGACGCGGCCATCAATCCGGGTAATTCAGGTGGCCCTTTGCTAGACTCTGAGGGGAATGTGATTGGAATTAACACTGCAATCATAGGTTCCGCGGGAAGTGTCGGCATAGGTTTTGCGGTACCGAGCAATACCGCGTTACGTATTCTGCCGGATCTCTTGAAATACGGTTATGTGCGGCGGCCCTGGCTTGGTATTGAACCCATCCCAACCGTTTATTTACGTCGTTTAGGAATTGACATTCAGGAAGGACTGTTAATAGCACGCGTGGTGGACGGTGCTTCCGCGGATAACGCAGGATTGCGAGGTGCCTCGAGAACAGTCAAAGTTGGACGCTACAAGATTCCATGGGGTGGTGATATAATTACGCATGTCAACGAAACTCCTGTGGCCTCAATGGAAGATTTAGCGCAGCAGATTGAAACACGCAAATCAGGTGAAGAAGTCACCGTGCGCTATATACGCATGGAAAAGGTTCGCTCGATTGTGGTTGAGTTGGTTTTGCGTCCGAGATCTTAAAGATGTTATGCTGGCTATGTCAAAAATATTTAAACATAAACACTTACAATATTTTTTTTTCAATTTTTATATAAAAAAGCAAACAGAGTAAAAATAATGACTAATCGTGTCTACAATTTCAGTGCCGGACCGGCAATGCTGCCTACTCCTGTAATGCAAAAAATTCAGGAAGAATTTCTGAACTATCAAGGACTTGGTGCCTCTATTGTTGAAGTGAGCCACAGACTTCCAATCTTTCGTGAAATTCTTGATTCGACAGAATCACTGTTCCGTGAACTGACTAATCTTCCAAAAAACTACCGTGTGCTTTTCATGCACGGTGGTGCGCAAATGCAGTTTTCTGCTGTTCCACTAAATTTAATGTCCCGGAAAAGTCACAAAGGTTCCTACTTTATCACCGGAAGATGGGGTATTTTAGCGGAAAAAGAGGCTCAACGTTACGGCAGTACAGAAATTCTGATGGATACTAAAGAGTATGATTATCGGCAAATTCCGGGATATGACATAAGCAAACTGGATCAGGAAAGCAGTTATGCTCACCTAACTACAAACAATACGCTTTACGGAACACGCTGGCATTCCTTTCCAGACACGGGCAGTGTGCCTTTAGCCGCGGACGCTACCTCAGATATTTTATCCAGAGAAATGGATTATTCAAAGTTTGGGGTAGTTTATGCGGGCTTTCAGAAAAATCTCGGTACCTCCGGAACTGCAATTGTAATTGTCAGAGATGATCTGCTTGGCAATGCACTTCCTGAAACTCCTAAATTGCTGGATTATGCCCTTTTTGACGAACATCATTCCATTCCAAACACGATCAATGTTTTTGCGATTTATGTGATGCGTCTGATGCTGGAGTGGGTAAAGGAAAAGGGAGGAGTTCCGGAAATGGAAAAATTAGCTGAGAAAAAATCTTCGCTGTTGTATGACGTCCTGGATCGTTCTGATTTTTATCTTACGTTGGCACATCCGGAACACCGCTCAACCATGAATGTTACTTTTCATTTACCACAAGCTGAACTGCTGCAGAAGTTTTTAGAGGAGTCCGACAAAGAAGGTTTGTTTGCCCTCAAAGGACACGAGAAAGTAGGCGGGGCAAGAGCATCAATTTACAATGCTATGCCGCTGGAAGGAGTAGCAGAACTCACTCGATTTATGGAGGAGTTTGAGCGTAAGAACGGCTAAGCTGCTTTAGCCTGGTTTATTTTCACCAGATGTTTTGGCCACTGCAAATATTCCTGCCAGCTTTTGTCAGGGATTTGGATATGTAGAGTTTTGGCAATGTTTACCATTTGCCAATAATCAGGTTCAAATGGAGGCTGCGAAGGTTTAACTATATTGGCACCTTTACTCAGGTTACATTTTTGGCATGCTGTGACAACATTTTTCCAGCGCATTCCGCCACCTCTGCTTTTCGGAATGACATGATCTATAGTAAGGTGATCAGCGGAGAAATGACGTTGACAGTATTGACAGTGAAAACGGTCACGCAGGAAAATGTTACGGCGGGTAAAATTGACTGTACCTTTCTGATAATGATAATGGGACATCATCACAACACTTGGCACAGGTAGGGCTAAGTGCTGTGAATGGCATATCCAGTCATCATAGGAACGTAAAACAGTCACCTTGTCAAGATAGAGCGCCTTTATCGCCTGCTGCCAGGTAATTGTACTCAAGGGCCACAAAGTCAAGGGGTTGCCGTCCTGATTTAGTAAAAGAACATCTTTCATGTGGACACAAATATTAAAGTTGCCGCCTCACCACAGTTCTTACTGATTTTCACGCATGAAATTCCGTAGAACTGTATGTAAAATGCCACCATTTCTGTAATATTCAATTTCAACTTGCGTATCTAAACGGCAAGTTACAGTGATCTTTCGATCTCCTGCTTGTAGAATTAAATCCTGACCGGGTTTTATATTATCACTTAAACCCAAAACTGCGTACTCTTCAGCACCGCTTAAACCAAGTGATTTATGCGTTTCACCGTCTTTGAACTGCAGTGGCAGAACACCCATTCCTACAAGATTGGAGCGGTGAATACGCTCAAAACTTGTCGCCGCAACTGCCTTAACACCAAGTAGCAGAGTACCTTTTGCAGCCCAATCTCTAGATGAACCTGTTCCATATTCTGCACCTGCTAAAACGACAAGCGGTGTTCCTGATTCTTTATATTTTAGTGAAGCATCATAAATTGTAGTCACTTCACCGTCAGGCATCAGTTTTGTAAAACCACCTTCTGTTCCGGGGGCCAACTCATTTCGTAAACGCACATTCCCAAAAGTCCCACGAGTCATTATTTTGTCATTACCACGTCGTGAACCATATGAATTGAAGTCGGTTCTATCGGTTCCGTTTGCCAGTAAAAATAACCCTGCTGGCGTTTCCTCAGAAAAAGAGCCTGCGGGTGAAATATGATCTGTCGTGATGGAATCTCCAAGCTTAACTAGAACTCTGGCTCCGGTGATGTCCTCTAAAGATTTTGTATCCAGACCCATGTTTTGGAAAAAGGGAGGATTTTGAATATAGGTAGAACTATCGTCCCACTCATAAACTTCACCTGTACGTGACTCAACAGCATTCCACAAGGGAGAACTTTCACCAACGTCTTTGTACTCTTTCTCATACATTTCGCTGGTTATTTTTTTTTCTTCCTGTGCAATTTCCTTTTTAGTAGGCCAAATATCTTTTAGAAAAACCGGCTGACCATCTTTATCGTTTCCAAGTGCTTCATTGTTCAAATCCAGATTAACCGTTCCGGCAATTGCATAAGCTACAACCAAAGGTGGACTAGCTAAATAATTTGCCTTTATGTCCGAACTGATCCGGCCCTCAAAATTCCTATTACCGGACAAAACGGATGTAACAACCAAATCACCTTCATTGATCGCTCTGACAATATTTTCAGGCAAAGGTCCAGAGTTGCCGATGCAGGTAGTACAACCATAACCTACTGTGTGGAAACCCAATGCGTCAAGCGCTTTACTCAAACCTGTTTCCTGGAGGTAATCCGTGACAACACGTGAACCTGGTCCCAGCGAAGTTTTTACCCACGGCTGACGTTTCAAACCTTTTTCAACTGCTTTTTTAGCAAGCAGACCTGCAGCCAGCATCACCGATGGATTACTTGTATTTGTGCAGGAAGTAATTGCAGCAATCACCACCGAACCGTGTTTTAGTTCTCCGGAAGCAATGCCCTTTACCGGAATCGAGGTTTCCAATTTTTCTACGCTCAACTCAAATCCACGTTCTTTGGTGGATGCCTGCAAAGTTTTTTGCCATGTTGGCTGCATTTGCGAAAGATTGACACGATCCTGCGGACGTTTAGGTCCTGCCAGCGCTGGTTCAACAGTTGAAAGATCAAGCTCCAATGTGTCCGTAAATATTGGATCTGGTGTGTCATTTATCCGGAAAAGTCCTTGTGTTTTAGAATATCTTTCAATGCGCTGAACCAAGGCTTCCGGACGACCTGTGCCACGTAAATAATTTAAAGTCTCATCATCTACGGGAACAAAACCCATCGTAGCACCATATTCTGGAGCCATATTGGCCAAGGTGGCACGGTCTGCTAAGGTCAAATTATTCAATCCGGAGCCAAAAAATTCGACAAATTTTTCTACTACTCCTTTTTGCCGTAGCATTTCAACAACCCGTAAAACCAAATCCGTCGCGGTTGCGCTTTCCTGAAGTTTACCCTTGAGGCGGAATCCTATTACTTCCGGAATCAACATATAAATCGGTTGTCCAAGCATGACTGATTCTGCTTCAATACCACCAACTCCCCAGCCCAATACCCCAAGACCGTTAATCATTGTTGTGTGGGAATCCGTTCCAACAACAGTGTCAGGAAAACAGACACCATCCCTGGACTGAACTACACATGCCGCAGTTTCCAGATTAACTTGATGCACAATTCCTACACCTGGAGGATAGACATTAAAATTATCAAAAGCCTGCTTGCCCCATTTTAGAAATTCGTAACGTTCGCGGTTGCGCTTGAATTCAATTTCCATGTTTTTAGTGAGCGCTCCTGGACTTCCAAAAAAATCAACCTGTATCGAGTGGTCTATCACCAGATCAACCGGAACCCGCGGATTAATCACTCTTGGATCACCGTTCATCGCCACCATTGCGGAACGCAGAGATGCAAGATCAACCACTGCAGGAACTCCTGTAAAATCCTGTAAGATCACACGGGTTGGTTTAAAAGGAATTTCTTTTGTGGATTTTTTATTTGCATTCCAGTTGGCAAGTGCAGTCACATCTTCAGGACGCACCTGAAAATCATCAATATTACGCAGCGCCTGCTCAAGCAAGATCCGGATGGAAAAAGGTAGTCTGTCTACTGCTCCTATTCCATCTTTCTGTAGCTTTTCCAAACTGTAAAGTGCGGATTTACCTTCTCCACTTTCAAAATCTATCCGGCATCCAAACTGATTATCTGACATGGTTCCTCAAAAAAAGATATCTCCAAAAAAGGTTTCTGGAATCAACATTAACTCTGAACGATTTTGGTAACTCAACTAAAATCTCCTCTTGTAAATTATAGAGCTTCTTGTAAAAGCTCAAGTTTTTATGATTGTAGCTTAGTTGCTCTTCTGCCTGAAAACTGATTCTGAAAGATTAAAAATGAAGTCTAGCACCTTGAATACTTCATAAAAATGAGTGATAATAACGAGTTCAATAAATTTTAATTTATCCGTCTTCAAAACTTAAATTTAAGATAATTATGTTTAAACGTCTATTATTAATGACCTTAGTTTTATTCATCATCGGCACAGGACTTTACTATATTAAAGATCAAACGAATTACCAAAAATCACCCATTTCAGCTGTTAGCGGCCAGAAATTATTAGAGAAGCTTGACACCAAAGCCTTAAACCAGATCAATATTCGGGTAGATGGTACTGACTTGTCCCTGCTACAGTTACAGGGAGGCGGATGGCAGGAGGAGTCATTGAGTTACGAAGCAGACACACAGCCAATTCAGGATTTACTGCTAAATCTGTCACAAATACGTCTAGGTGACCTTGTGACTAACGATCCTGAACATCATGAACGATTCCGCTTATTGTCACCGCCTGAGAAACTGGAAGAGTGGAGTAAGGAACGTCACGCTGATTCAGTAACTCTTTTACATGGTGACGGAACCTTGATTTTGAGTTTACTCCTTGGCAAGGAGCGTAGTAATGGTGAAGGACAGTATGTGCGTCACGCTGGTTCAGATAAAGTATATCTGATTTCGGAACGTTTGTCAGTTGACTCCGCAGTTAATGATTGGTTGAAAAAAGATTTGCTCGCAATAGAGTCTGCTCAGATCACGGGTATCAAACTTCAAAACGGTGAGGGACTCTCCTTTGTTGTAAATCGAGACAACGCGGAAGCAGAATGGAAGCCTGCTGCTGAAAACGTAAATACCCCTGATTCAGAGCGAATAAAGAAAATGCTTGATAGACTTGCATCTCTTTCTTTTGCTAAATTATATAATAAGGATGTCGCACCACAGCAATTGGAAGGCTCTGAAATTGAAGAGGACACCTTGTTAGTTTCGTTATTTGATGGCAGGATTTATACCCTGAACTTACAAAATAATGTTGCCTCCAATGGAAATTATGTTTTGAGTATGCGTATGGGTATTTTGCAGAATGAATCCGGAAGTGCAACTGCAGAAGACTCAAATCTTCGTCAGGAAATGAATCTCTTTAACCAGAGAGTTAATGGCCGTTTTTTTGAGATCAGTTCCTGGGAGGGGAACGAGCTATTACACAGTGATCAGTGATTCAGCAATTTTTCCATTTAGAGTAGAATAAAATGTCAATCCGGATGACTTCCGATCATACTGAGTTGACCTTCCACTATATGCGTTTGGAAGGCAAAGTAGAAACTCTGCTGGATTTTTTGCTGCGGCGATTTCGATATTTAGACGATCAGGAGTGGCGCAAAAACATCAAAGCTCAACGACTCTGGGTTGATGGTAAACTAGGTCGCGCAAATTTAAAGTTACTCAGCAATCAAAAAATTGTTTATTTGCGTCCGGATTATCTTGAACCGGTTGTAGACCCGCACTTTGAAATTATTTTTGAGGATGACGCGTTAATTGCTCTGAGCAAGTCAGGAAACTTACCTACCAGTCCTTCAGGTAAATACTTTAAAAATACTCTCGTCAGCTTGATCAAAGCACAATTTGGCTGGAAAAAACTTTATACTCTTCATCGACTTGACCGTGAAACCAGCGGCGTTATTGTTTTTGCAAAGAGACATGAAATTGCCCAGACGATGTCGGCACATTTTCGTAATAAACGAATCAATAAAATTTACTCTGCTGTCCTCAGTAATCATCTACCGGATAATGCTGAGCAGGAAGTAGCTGAGGTCTACATTTCACTGCCGATTGGTCAGGATATTAAGAGTGATATTCGTATCAAACAATGTGTAAATCCGCAGGGGAAACACTGCGAAACCTTTTTCAGGGAAATTAAAAAAATGGGTGATTATTCCTTAGTTGAAGTGCGTACGTTCACTGGTAGAACACACCAAATTAGAGTTCATGCCGCTCACCTTGGCTGTGCTATTGTCGGAGATAAGCTCTATGGTCTGCCCAATGATGGTTTTATAAATTGGTTGAATGAAGGTGATGATTATTTGCGTGCTCATAATTTTCCACTCCATAGACAGTTATTGCATGCGTTGGAAATACGTTTTCCGCACCCTGTAACAAGTGAAGAAACTGTAATACGCGCAGATGATAAAAATTTGATATCAGAATTAGAACAAAGTCTATAAAACAAAATTTGCACCTACTTACCTTTTTAATAATATGGATATTTTAGAAACAGTAAAACTCTGGGCTGAAAACCCCTATTTTGACAAAGAGACTCGCTCAACAGCAAAAAAACTCCTAGCTGAAGACAAACAAACTGAACGTGATGAATGTTTCGGCAGTCTGCTGGAATTTGGCACAGGAGGACTTAGGGGAATCATGGGTGTTGGCACAAACAGAATTAACAGTTACACCATACAAATGGCAACCGAAGGTGTGGCGCGGATCATTGAACGAAAAGGGAAAGAGTCGGACGCAACAGGTGTGGTCATCGGTTACGATTCACGCCACCGTTCATTTGAATTTGCTCAAGTCAGCAGCCAGGTGTTAGCTGCACACGGAATCCCTGTTTATTTGTTCCGGGAAATTGCCCCAACTCCGCTTGTCTCCTGCGAACTTTTGCGTCGAAAAGCCATCGCCGGAATCATTATCACGGCTAGTCACAATCCTCCGGAATACAATGGTTACAAGGTTTATTGGGAAAATGGCGGGTTGATAGTTCCTCCTGAAGACAGCCAGATTATTGAAGAAGTCCAGAACATAAAACGTATCGATAAAATTCCAACTGTTACTTTTGAAACGGCTTTGCAGGACGGAAAAATAGAATGGATCGACAATCAGGCAGACGAGTATTTTTTAGAGACTGTCAGAAAATTAAGTTTGGGTGAGCGTCAAAATAACAAAAATTTCGGCGTGGTTTTCACTCCACTTCACGGCACAGGCGGTCGGCTGGTTCCTGAACTGCTAAGGCAACAAGGCTTTGAAAAAGTAAAAGTTGTAGCAGAACAAATGCTTCCGGATGGAGATTTCAGTACAGTTGCATCACCTAATCCGGAAGAAAAAAAATCCTTTGAAATGGCTATAGCTCAGGCCTCTGAAGACGATGAGCTTATCCTAGCCAATGATCCGGATGCAGACCGTCTCGGTGTTATGGTGCGTGATGCAGAAAATAATTGGCAGTGGTTATCAGGTAACCAGATTGGTGTGCTGATTCTCGACTTCGTCCTTTCTGCTTTGAAACTTCAGAAACGTCTACCGCAAAAAGGTGTGATCATCTCTACTGTAGTGACTTCACCCCTTGTTTCAAAAATGGCACGTGAAAACGGCTTGGATGCGGTTGAAGTTTTAACAGGTTTTAAATGGATTCGACAAGCCGCTTTACGTTTTGAAAAAGAACAGGGCGGAAAGTTTGTCTTTGGTATGGAAGAAAGTCACGGTTTTTTAATGGGAAATCATTCCGGTGATAAAGACGGAATATGGGCCTCAATGGCTTTTGCTGAAATGGCGGCTGCATTGAAAGAAAACAAGCTGACCCCAATAGACAGACTAAATCAAATTTATCAGCAATACGGGGTGCACCTGGACGCACTCGGGACACAAACATTTAAAGGCACAAAGGGTATGGCGAAAATTCAACAGATAATGCGGGAATTACGCAACTCTCCTCCGGAAAGTGTCGCAGGACGAGCAGTAGTTAAAATTACAGATTATCTGGAAAACAAAATACTTTGCGGAAATGAGTCTAGACAAGGTCCAGGATTGCCTCAGTCAAATGTGATTGCACTCGAATTGGCAGATAACTCAAGAATAACAGCCCGACCTTCTGGTACTGAACCGAAAATTAAATACTACTTTAATTTACAGGGCAAAGATTCTGAAATGTTAAACAGACGACTTGCAAGCATTCAGGCCGATTTTATTAAAGATTAATGAGCAGTTATTCATCTTCAACTACACTCAATTTTTTAATTGTATTTTTACTTTACGGACTCTTGTCGAATCCCTTACTGGGACAAAGTCTGTTTATTGAAGAGGCAGAGTCAACGGTTGTTATTCAACGGGACAATCTAGTAAGAGCAAAAGCCGAAGCACTGAAAGATGCAAAAGCTCAAGTAATCCTGCAGGCAGTTGGGAGGTTTCTTGATTTTAACAGCACGGTTTCACTGAAACCTCTTTTGCAACAGCATTTCCTGAAGCAACCGGATTTTTTCATTGAATCAATTCGTGTAATCAGTGAGGGTAATACTTCCGACCTGACTGAATTCACTTTAAAGATAGAATCGCAGATTTTTCGTTCACGTTTACTTTCTGCTTTTCGTAAATTAGGGCTACCTACACAAGAAGAAAGAATCTCATCACGCGATGTATTTCTGCTTTATGATGCAGACAATGCTCTGCGTCAGCCAAAAGTTTTGGACAAATTTTTAGCACAATTGCAGACAAGGCTGAGCCCCTACCGAATTCGCACCAAAGTTATCATTATTGAAAACCGTGATTTTGCACTTGTAAAGGGACTGCCTGCGCGCCTGGAGTTGTTGCCAAATAAGACTACCGAAAACAGCGAAGGTACAGCTTTGGCTATACTGGAACTTAAACTGCGACTTTCTCCACAACCGGAACAATCTCAATCAGGAAAGCTAAGTGCGCAACTAATATTTTGGTCACAAATAGCAGACATTCCAGAGTCTTCTAGAAGCGCAACCAGAGCCCTCGCAAAGCTGTCCTATTCATCATGGAAGGCGGAAGAGATTATTCCGCTGATCCTTGACAAACTCATTCTTGAATGGACTCCCGTTATTCTAAAAACATTGGAGATGGATCAGGGGCTTGGTGAACTGCTAAAACTCAAGTTTAAAGGAATTCCAGGACCTATCGAAGAACAACTGTTAATTAAAACTTTATTTCAGAATAATCCACGTTGGGAAAAACTTAGTTTAGCTACTATTTCGAGTAATTATCTTACTTATCAAGCTCTTTTTCTGGGAAAGCAGGGGACCATTTTAAGAGAATTTAATACACCTCCTGAAGCACCGTTTAGAATAACTTCAGTCTATTGGGAAAACACATTTTTAGTAGTTGAGGTTAAATGGAAAGAAATTACAGCAACACTGGAACCGTTCCTGAACACACTGTTGGAAAGCGGATTGTCCGAGTCAGATTCCACCGCAGAAGAATTACCGCAACCAAACCTTCAGGTACCATTACGCACATTAAAACAAACCTACAGCCTGCCTTTAACAAACTCAGTTTATGACCACATTCGGCA
>Ga0209403_10002261_pt1 | contig 23331 bp, 18 predicted proteins | sample ArcticOcean_MG_C_8_FD_187440 | JGI IMG/M metagenome (GOLD analysis project Ga0209403, IMG submission 187440) | Marine microbial communities from western Arctic Ocean - ArcticOcean_MG_CB11_86 (SPAdes) (version 2) | ecosystem: Environmental > Aquatic > Marine > Oceanic | place: Arctic Ocean... | reverse complement strand
ACGCTACGATTCGTTACTATCGACATACGGCGGAGAAACCATACCCGCGGTTGGCTTCGGTTTTGGTGATGTGGTTGTTTTAGACGTACTTAAAGAGTTGGAACGCTTTCCGGAACTGCCACGTACACTGGATTATACTATAATTCCTTTTGACAGTGAACAGATCGGAATTGCCTTGAAAATCGCGGCGGAATTACGCTCAAAAGGTGTAACTGTGGATTGTAATTTCAGCATGAAAAAAATGAAAAAAACGCTGCAGCAGGCAAATGATTCTGGTGCGAAATTTGCGATATTGCTTTTTCCGGAAGAGTTGTCTCAGGACAAAGTGGTGATCAGAGACATGTTGCTTCGTGAACAGAAACCAATAAGCATTACGGATCTAATTTCTTCTGCGGAGAAAACTGCTTGAGTATTTCTGAAACATTATCAACAACTTCCTTCAGGGCAAACTGGCTGCTCATGATCCTGCTACTGGGACTCGATCTCAGCTCAAAAATGTGGGTCAGAGCGAATGTTCCTCTATATGAAATAACTGAACTGTTAACAAATTTCATAGACTTAACTCATGTTCAGAACCGTGGAGTAAGTTTCAGTTTCTTTGCAGATATTGCAGATTCTTTTCGCATCCCGCTGTTAGTTGGTGTATCTTTAGTAGCAGTGGTCGCAATGATCTTTTATCAAACACGTTACTGGAAAGAGTTGGACTTTTTCACCCGTTCCGGACTTGTTTGTATTTTACCGGGAGCGGCCGGTAATTTAGCAGATCGCGTAGTATATGGCTATGTAACTGACTTTTTTCACTTTCGCTGGTACGAAACAAGTTTTTTCGTCAATAACCTTGCCGATTGTTTCATCAGCCTCGGAGTTGTTTTCTTCATCATCCCTCTTTTGTCTTCAAAAAATGATAGTCATATCTCAAAGCCAACTTGAATCATTTTTACAGTTCAAAAGAATATCCCAACTAATTTTTTCTTCGCTTTTCCGGCTGCTATTTTTTCCTTTCCTCTGTATTTGCGAGTGAAAACACAGTTTATATCAAAGGTCTGGGTGCAGTATATTACGTGAGCAGCCTTCTATTCAAAGCAAAAGTGGCTTTAAACTAAGGTGTATTGGCTCACGAACAGGCACATGTTGATCAAAACACATTTTCCGCACACTAAAATTCCAAAGAAGTTGTAGACATAGACCCGTTAAACAGCAGGAATTGAGCGTATCTGCAGGGAAGTACAAAAACCCTCGCCAGTAAGAATGTTGGCCAGCACAACAACTTTTTCTGTTGCCTCAAAACCTTCCTTTTCATGAAGAACACGTAACGCATCCTGAATGCTGCCCTCTGGATTTTCCTGAAATTCCATCAGAAAAGGATAAACACCTCTGTAGAGAGTCATCGAAGACAAGACACTGGGACTATTGGTAAATGAGTAAATATTAATCTTGTGTGGACGAAGATTTGAGAGATAACCTGCTCCCCGACCAGTACGTGTAATCACCACAACTGCGCGTATTTTTAAATTTGTGGCAATCTGGATTGCGGACTCCGCGAGGTGTTGTCCATTTTTGCCTTTCAGTAAATTTTCGGTAAAATTAACTCCCGGAAAATCCTCGGTACGTCTCGCAATTTTCACCAGAGTCTTCACTGAACTGGCAGGATATTTACCAACAGAAGTTTCTCCTGAAAGCATTATTGCATCAGTCTGTTCAAAAACTGCATTTGCAACGTCAGTGACTTCTGCTCTAGTTGGAACAGGATTTTCAATCATTGATTCCAGCATTTGAGTCGCGACAATCAGGCGTTTACCGTATTTTGCGCATAAGAAGGCAATCCGTCTTTGAATTTGAGGCACCTCTTCCATCTCAACCTCAATTCCCAGATCACCACGTGCGACCATCACGCCGTCCGCTTCCTTAACAATTTCTTTGAGACGGTCAACGCCTTCCTGATTTTCAATTTTAGCAATCAGTTTGATATGTTCAGCACTTTCTCCAAGCAATTCTCTGACTTCCCGTATCGTTTCAGCATTTCTAACGAAGGACAATGCGATTATGTCTACATTCTGCTCAATTCCAAATAAAATATCCTGCTTGTCGGTGTCTGTAATTCCGGGTAGTTTAACTACAGTTCCTGGCAAATTCACGTGTCTATGAGCCTTCACACACCCACCATAAATTACTTCACACTCCAAGCCTTTTTCGGTTTTCGCCAGCACCTCCAAACACATCAAACCGCCATCAATCGAAATACTATTGCCAATTTCCAGATCATCTATCAAGTAAGGATAGTTCACATAAAGTGATCCTTCTTTTTCTTCATTTGGAGGAGTATTAACCAAGACCCGTTCTCCACGAACAAGCTTCATTTCCATGTCTCCTGTTCTGATTTCCGGACCTTGTGTATCCAGTAAAATTGCAATTGGAAAATGTATGTGCTTATTCAGTTCACGAATTTGCTCAATAATTTGCAGGTGAGAACGGTGTGTCCCGTGAGAGAAATTCAGACGTGCGACATTCATCCCCTCTGCAGCAAGTTCCGCAAGCATATCAGGAGATTCACTGGCAGGGCCAATGGTACAAATAATTTTTGTGCTAAGCATTAAATTGGACTTTCTATTATTAACTGGCAGGATTCAGAATTTTTTCAATCGATGTATTGACCATCTCTGTACTGTTTAAGGTTTAGAAATTGCTGAAAAATATAAGGTTTATAGATTGATTTTCCAAGAAGCATTCGTATGCATTCTTGAATACCTTCAATAATTGAAGGATGGGGGTGGATCAATTCGGCTAATTCATCAATACCCTTTTCAGTGGCAATCAGCAAAGCAACTGCCTGAATCGCACTAGAAGCATGTTCACCAACAGCACGTAAACCGAGGACTCTCATTTGTTCATCATCAGTTACAAGAATTTTGAAAAAACCCTGTGTGTTACGCATTGCCACTGCACGCGGAATGCAGCGGTAATCATAGCTGGCAAGACGGTAATTAAGTCCTGCTTTTTGTGCCTGCTGTTCATTCATTCCAACTCCTGCTACTTCAGGATTGAGAAACATAATGGTTGAAATATTTTCATAAAGCATCTGACGTTTTGGTTTACCGTAAATTTTTTCTACAGCATGGCGTCCCTCCAGTTCACCTACATTAACCAGCGCTATGTCAGCAGTAATATCTCCAACCGCGTAAATATTAGCAATACTGGTTTGAGTATCATTATCTACAATGTGTCCTGCAGCACTCAGTTCAACGTCTAGTTCACGCAAACCTGTATTTTCTATGTTTGGTATACGCCCCACCGAAACAAGCGCTTTTTCCGAATGATAGACTTCTTTCTTGCCGTCAGGATGTTCCAGGACGTATTCTACCTGACCGTCTACTATTTCCATTTTTTCGAGCTTCGATTCCCGATGAATAAGCACTCCGTTTGCTTCCAGATTAGCTTCAATCACACGTGCGAGGTCAGGATCTTCAAAAGGTAATATCCGCTCGTCTTTGGAAATTACATGTACCTTTGTTTTATTAAAATTTGAAAAGATGGTCGCAAACTCACAACCAATTACTCCAGCACCAAGAATTACCAGACTTTCCGGGAACTCTTCCAGCGAGCTGATACCGTCACTGGTCATGATGATATCTTCATCAATTGTAATAGAGGGTATTTTACGAGGGCGACTTCCGGTTGCAATTATGACATTTTCCGCAAATACTTTTTCTTTTCCGGAATCTGTTTCCAGTTCAATTTCATTTGTACCGATTAAATGACCATTTCCTTTGACGAAACGGAAAGCTTCCGGACGCTGTTGAATGACCAGTCTGAGGTGTTCTTCAAGCTGATCTGAACGTTCAAAAACCGCGGCATTCACTTCTTGTAGAACATTCTTAAAATGCACAACCGGTTCTTCCAAACCGTAGTGACGCATTTTTTTACAGAATGAAGAATATTCTTTGGAAATTTCCCAAAATGTTTTTGAGGAAAGTGCACCGTCATATATTCCGGCACCACCAATTCTGTCACGTTCAACAAGTAGAACACTTTTATTAAAATCAACCGCACGCATTGCGGCGGCATAACCGGATGGGCCTCCACCGATTACACAAAGATCATATTCTTCCATTCAGCAGATTCTCTCTCAGTTCCTCAAATTTTTTGACTTCGTTCTTTAATTTCATGATTCAAGATACGATCATTTTCCGAATAATCGACTGGTAGTTCAATCACATGAACTCCTGGTGTATCATGACATTTTTTCAACAGCGGAACAAAATCATCAGTTTTTTTCACAAGGTATCCGTGCGCTCCGTGACATTCCGCAAATTTAACAAAATCCGGATTACCGTATTCCAAACCGAAATCCTCAAATCCCAAATTTGCCTGTTTCCAGCGTATCATGCCATATGAATTGTCACGTAAAATTAGACAAATCAAATTCATTTTAAGACGAACTGCTGTTTCCAGTTCCTGCGCGTTCATCATGAAACCACCATCGCCGCAAATCGCCATCACTTTGCGGTCAGGATGAACCATGTGTGCTCCCATCGCGGAGGGTAAGCCTGCACCCATCGTGGCCAATGCGTTATCAAGCAAAACCGTATTGGGTTCATAGGCTTTGTAGTTACGCGCAAACCATATTTTATAAACACCGTTGTCTAGCGCGATTATGCCATTAGATGGCATTGCTTTCCGGACATCCGCGACAAAACGTTGAGGCAGCATCGGAAATCGCGGATCGTCTGCACCTTCACAAAGGTGAGCATCAACTGCTTTTTTGACCTTTAAGGCATAACTGAAGTCCCACGAACCCTGCGGCAGGATTCTCTCTTTTATTTGCCAAATGCTGTTCGAAATATCACCGATAACTTCCAGTTGCGGAAAATAAACAGGATCAACTTCCGCAGATGAAAAATTTATATGAATTACCTCAAATGAATCTCGTTCCATAATGAAAGGAGGTTTTTCAATATCGTCATGACCAACGTTGATGATCAAATCCGCCTTCGCAATCGCACGGTGCAGAAAGTCATTGGCGGAAAGGGCGGCATTTCCCAAAAACAAAGGGTCGCGTTCGTCAAGTACGCCTTTTCCCATTTGAGTGCTGATGAACGGAATTTGGGTTTTATCCACAAAAGAGCGCAACATACGCGCTGGCATTTTACGATTGGATCCTGCTCCAATTAAAAGCAGTGGGCTTATTGCTTTTTCAATCATTTCCACTGCTTGCTTGACCGCCTTTCCTTCAGCAATCGGTCGACGTGCGCGGCTCCTCGGTAAAGGCTGAGTTTCATTAACTTCCTCGCCGGCAACATCTTCCGGTAGTTCCAAATGCGCCGCTCCAGGACGTTCTTCCTGAGTAATCCGAAACGCTTCTCGAACAAGTGACGGAATGTTATTGCCGCTCACAATCGAACGTGTGTACTTGGTTAATGGTTTCATCATTTCCACAACTTCCAAAATCTGGAACCTGCCCTGCTTACTGTGCTTAATCGGTTTTTGACCAGTAATCATCACCATCGGCATAGCAGCAAGCTGAGCGTATGCAGCAGCAGTTACAAGGTTCGTCGCTCCTGGTCCAAGAGTGGAGAGGCAGACTCCGGATTTACCGGTGAGACGTCCATACGTAGCTGCCATAAAACCTGCAGCCTGTTCGTGACGTGTCAAGATCAGTTTGATTGAGGAGTCTTTGAGTGAATTGAGAAAATCCAGATTTTCTTCACCTGGAATTCCAAAAATATATTCAACTCCTTCTTCTTCAAGTGCTTTGATAAATAAATCAGATGATTTCATAATATTTTTCAGTTATCAGTTAGCTGTTTCAGGAATGAAATTCGAAGCTTTTTCATGTATAAAGTGCCTTAATTTGTGGCAGTAAAACTATCCGAGCGTGCTGAATCACAAGCCCGTGCATAACTTTCAGGTTTGTTTTTTTGAAGTAGTGAACCAGTTTCGATATATTCATATATTTCTGAAAGATTCCTGATTTCGTAAGCCTCAATTCTTCGCATCAAGTGCCATGGTCTTAATTCTGTAGAACTTTCTAATCCCATTGCACCCATGATTTCACATGCGCTGTCAACAGTATTTTGATGATAATTATAAACTCGTTTACTCTTTTCTTCAGGAACAAGCGCTCCATATAAGCTTGGATTTTGTGTAGTAACACCAACCGGACAGACATTCGAGTTACATTTGCGTGCCTGTATACAACCCAGCGCCATCATCATCGCTCTAGCTGAGCTACAAATATCGGCTCCTAAGGCAAGCCGCTTTACCAGTCCAAATCCGGATGTCATTTTTCCACTGCTGATAACCTTTACCTTTTTCCGTAAATCGTATCCAACCAAAACGTTATGGACAAAAATCAACCCCTCAACCAGCGGAGTTCCTATATGATTAGAAAATTCCATTGGTGCTGCACCAGTCCCGCCTTCTCCTCCATCAACGGTGATGAAATCTGGAGCAATCCCCGTTTCGTGCATAGCTTTACAAATCGCTATAAATTCCCTACGTTTTCCGATACATAGTTTAAAACCAACAGGTTTTCCTCCTGATAGTTCACGTAACAGAGAGATGTATTCCACCAGTTCAAGAGGATTAGAAAAAGCAGAGTGACCAGGTGGAGAATCTACATCGTGCCCCATTGGGACGTCTCGTATTTTAGCAATTTCCTCAGTCAATTTAGCGGCAGGCAGAATACCACCATGCCCTGGTTTTGCTCCTTGTGAAAGTTTTATCTCAATCATTTTTATTTGTTCTTTTACCGAATTACCAGCAAAAGTATCCGGACTAAACCCCCCCACTTTGTCACGGCAACCGAAATATCCAGTTCCGATCTGCCAAACCAAATCTCCTCCCTGAAGATGATACGGGCTTACACCTCCTTCTCCTGTGTTATGATAAAAACCACCAATTTTTGCTCCTTGATTGAGAGCTATTACCGCGTTTTTACTCAATGCGCCAAAACTCATAGCGGAGATATTGAGGATACTCGCCGAATATGGTTGTTTACAATCAGGACCTCCGATCTCTACTCTCACATCAGCGTGTCTCATTTTTTTGGGGCTGAGTGAGTGGTTGACCCATTCGTAACCGGTTTCATATACATTTTCTACAGTACCGAAAGGAACCGTGTCTCTTGTATTTTTTGAACGTGAATATACTAAAGTACGCTCTTCTCGACTGAAAGGACGTCCGCTTGTATCTGATTCAACAAAATACTGGTACATTTCTGGACGGATTTCCTCAAGCAGAAAACGCATGTGACCCAGTACCGGATAATTTCTCAGGATAGAGTGAGATTTTTGTGTGATATCGCGGAGTCCAAGCAAAATAAGTGGGCCAAAAATTACCATTGACCAGAGAACTTTTGGAAGATAAAAGAAAGAAACTACATTTACTGCGATAATAACAACTGTTATTTGTATAAAAAATGCACGCATAATGGATCGCTCCGTGGAAAAGTGGATCAAAACTTTGCTGAGTAAAACAGTAGTTTCGTTCTAATGTATTATAGATTTTTTACAGGAAGCAGGAATAAAATGCAAGTGTTACTCCACTCAGAATTAAATGGACTAACCACCTACCTGTGACATGACAAGAGAAGAGCCGGTGAAAGTGACATCTTGCTTGTAGGAAACTGATTTTTTCACAAGTTTTTGCAGAGCGTCTGCAGGATTAGCTTGCCCCAACAAATGAGTGACAGAGATCGGTTCAGGATTACTTAAGCAACCGATTAATTGCCCATTGGATGTTAAACGCAAACGTGAACAAGTAGAACAGAAAGGTGCACTGTTATTCGGGATTATTCCAAAATGACCGCCTGGAACCCCGTATCTAAGCGAAGTTGAGTCCGCTTCCGCTGAAACCGGATGTACATCATACTTGGCAGAAATTCGCTCAAGCATTTCAGCCATACTCACTCGGTTATTACCATCATTGTTGTGGAGTGGACCCATATTCATTAATTCAAGATAACGTATCTCAACTCCATGTGCTACGCCGTATTCAAGCATTTTAACGATTTCATCATCGTTCTCACCCTTGATTACCACCATGTTGACTTTGACACTCAGTCCGTATTTAAGACACTCCTCAATACCTTCAAGAGTTTTATGAAGTTTTCCAACACGGCCCATCCTTTTGAAATTTTCAGGGTCAAGAGAGTCAAGGCTCAGATTAACATTTTTGAGTCCTGCATCAGAGAGAGCTTTTGCTTTTCTGGTGAGCAGTTGACCGTTTGTTGTCATCCCGATACTGCTGATTCCCATTTCACGAATTCCTGAAACAATCGGAATCAGGTTTGGGTAGAGTAAAGGTTCACCACCGGTGAGACGCACTTTTTCGATTCCAGCATACTCTTTCAGCATCCGGACTAAACTCAACATCTGCTCAGCTTTTAATTCATCAGACGCGCGCTTATGATCACTCAAACTGGTAACGCAGTAAGTGCAGGCCATATTGCAGACCTCTGTCAGAGAAATACGGAGTTTATTGATATTGCGACCTTGCAGGTCAATCATGGATGTTCTCCTTTCCAAAACCGGGAGGCAGACAAGTTTCCTAATCAGCCCTATCGTTCACCAAACCATGGTTGCTACCTTAGGTTTCAGCGAATCGGAGATTAATATTATATTGTTTTTTCAATTCAACATTTGACACTATTTTTATTTGATCTGCAAGTCAAACATTTTTTTATAAAAGTAATCTGAGAAAAAACAGAAGTTTGCTTTTATCTGAGCACTCTTTTAAAATACAGTTATGTTTTCTCTGAAAAGGAAATCAATGAAAAAAAATCACCTAATTTCACTAGAACAGCATATTTTTCTGCATTAATCACAATTCATCCAACATAATGGAATAATGGCAAAAAAAAAGTGGGGTCAAAATTTTCTAATTCAGCAGGAAGTAGTTGATTCAATAGTTCAGGCTGCGGATGTCAATAATGATGACTCTATTCTGGAAATTGGACCTGGCCTCGGAATGTTAACAACTACTTTGCTGGAGCGCAACTCAGAAGTAACTGCTGTTGAAATTGATCCGGAATTGTGTGGAAAATTAAGGAAACGTTTCGAAAATGAAAATAAATTCACTCTGCTTGAAATGGATGTAATGGAACTGAGTCCGGAAGCATTGGCTGGATTAATTCCTGCACCTGCAAAAGTGGTCGCAAATTTACCATACAATATTGCAACTCCGCTAATCCTGAGAATGCTGCCTGTTCGAAATGCTTGGCAATCTTTAACACTCATGGTTCAATTGGAAGTCGCGGAAAGAATATGTGCAACACCTGCTTCCGGAAAAGTTTATGGACCCTTGTCCCTGGTTGGAGCGTTAGGATTTGAGAGTGCAATTATCAAAAAGATACCCCCGGAATCTTTTAAACCTGCACCGAAAGTTGATTCTGCGGTAATCCGGCTTTTACCACGTTATTCCGGCCTCACGGCTGAAAATGAAAAACGTTTTCTCAAGTGGAGTCAACTGTTGTTTCAGCAACGTAGAAAAACCCTGATGAACGGAATCCGCCAGCATTTTCCGGAATGGTATCAAAATCACGAAGATTCTCTGCGTGAAAGTTTCGGACAGCGCCGGCCGGAAACCCTGGATTTTACTGAATGGATGAACTTGTTTAGTGATTACCTAAAAATTGATCAAAATGAAATACGTTAAGGTATTTAAGGCGTTTATTAAAAACATTGAGGAATTCAGTGTTTCAGCGTTTCAACTATTTGCGAAAACATTTTGCATTACCGCCATCTTTTTATTCAGCTTCGTTGTAATTACTCCAGGTGCAGAGACAATTCCGGACCTCGATTTTTCCGGAAACGGTCCCTTGTTTCTTTCAAAAGATCAAATGCTGGCCGACATTTTACAGGCAGAACGTTTACTACGTGAGAACTATGTCCGCTATTCAATCCTTGAAAAGTCTGGGGTGAAATGGAAATCCGCCTTTCAAAGATTAGCGGATCATTTGGCAACAAACAATAATCCAACTCTGACACACCATTTTCAAAAACAACTGATAAAGGCTTTAGAGTTTACTGAAGACGGTAATTTACGGACAGACCTTTTTTTAAAAAAACGACATTATGTTAAGCGAATTGAACCAAAAGTCGCGTTTTTTTCCGGTTTACGTCTGGCACATGATAATGAACGTTTCAGAGTTTTACCAACCTTGAATTTTGCAGATAAGATAGTAAATCACTGGTATATCGGTTGTACAACTCAGCAGGAGGTTTTTTTTCCTATTTTACCAGAGAGACAGTCTGAAATGCTTTTTATGATGGGGCAGCAGGCTAATCATCAGCTTGAACCGCTTGACTGTAAATTTGAAAATGATTCCGGTGAAAAACAAAATATTCTGCTGCCGCTGCTTATTCCTGAAGCTGAATTAAATCGTCCTGAAATGCCTGTCTATGAATACAAAAGTGGACGGACACCTTATATACGCTGGTACAGGGATGGGAAAAATGGAGAAAGAGCCGTCAAACAGTTTCAGAAACTGGCCCTAAAATTACGAAAAACATCAACGCTTATTATTGACGTACGCGGTAACAAAAACGGGAGCTTTGCATTTATAGAAAAATGGTTGAAGATGTTTACCCGCAACCATTGGAAAAACGTGATCGTTCAGGAACGTCAAACGCTTCCAATCTTAAAAGGTCTACTAAACAGGGTACAGTGGAATCTGCATCATTCATCGATACGTTTACTGATGGGTCAAGATCAGCTTGAGAAAAAACGTCTGCAGTTACTGGCTCTTATAGAATATTTAAGAGAAAAAGGAATTGCTGAAAAATGGGTCGAGACCAAGTTCATTTTCAATGGTAACAAAAATGCTCCAAAGTGGAACACACGACTGATTGTCCTGACCAACCAGCATTGCGGAAACGGCTGTCAATTCTTGGCTGCGTTGACAAAACAGATCCCACGGGGTGTTCTTATTGGTTCAAATACCGGTCCATTTCCTAAAAACACTTCCGGACCAATATTCCAGTTGAAGTATTCACGAATAATGCTTTCATTCAGTCATCGTCTGCACCTCAATCATCAGGCCAAACCGGTATCACCTTCGGGTTATCTTCCTGATTACTGGTTATTTCCTCCGATGGGAATCAGTGATATCCAACGCTTTGTCAGCAAAAACAACTAGCTCACCCTGCTTCATTTTCATTTCAACAGCTTGAAATACTCAACGCTTTCTGTCAGTATAAAGCGGTGTTTTACAGCTTTTAATTAACTGGAGTTTTAGCAAGTACGCATTAAAATAATTTTGCAAACAATTTAGTCTTCATATGGCAAATTTGATCCGGATTCCGGTTTTTATATTATTGGTCACCCTTAACACTGCTTTCCACGGGAGTCTGGTTAGCCTGTGCGCTCCGGTAAAATTCGTAATTCCAGTCAATGCTTGGCGGCAGTTTTGGGGACGAATTTCATACTTTATTGCAGGCGGTTTCATCATCACAAATGATTTTCTGCTTCAATCCTTTTTCCATATTGAATGGGACATAGAAGGCTTGGAAAATTTAAGTCCGGATGGAACATATCTTGTCATCAGCAATCATCTTTCACTGCTTGATATTCCTGTCGCACAAGGTCTGTTTTTCAAACAGATACCGTTTTTGCGTTTCTTTATTAAACAGGAATTGGTGTGGGTTCCTTTTTTGGGACAAGCACTCTGGGCACTTGAATATCCGACCATGAAACGTTATTCAAAAGAGGCCTTGAATAAATTTCCTGAGTTGCGTGGTAAAGACTTGGAAACAGCCAAGCAGTCCTGTGAAAAATTACTGGGGCATCCTGTAACAATTTTGAACTATCCAGAAGGAACGCGTTTCACACAAGCAAAACACGCTAAAACTAAATCATCTTACAAACATTTATTGAAGCCGCGTGCTGGAGGAATACACACAGTTTTGAGCAGTTTAGGAGAAGAACTGACTGCTATACTCAACGTCACTCTTGTTTATCCTGGACACTCTTCTCCAAATTTGACTGACTTGATGCAGGGTAGAGTTCCGCGGATAGTAGTTCGTATTGAAGCCCTGAAGCTTGGAGAGGGTCCCGTACCATCACTCGACACAATTAGGGACAAAGGTGGATCATTAGCAGTCAGAAAGTGCCTGATTGAGCTTTGGAAGGCAAAAGACATTTTAATCAGTAAAATTCAGAGCGACACAGCAGAGAAGCTGGAAATAACTCAACCGACCAACGATCCATCCTCAACAGATTCCGTTGGAGTCAGCAGCACCACACCTTTATCTTCAGAATAGGCTCCCAGTATCAACACCTCCGATTTAACTCCGGCGATGCGTTTGAGGGGAAAGTTTACAACTGCTGAAATTTGCAGACCTCTTAAATTCTCCGGCTGATAATTTTTTGTTATTTGCGCTGAACTGGTTTTTATTCCGTGCGGACCAAAATCTATGCGTAACACATAAGCCGGATTACGTGCATTCGGATTAAGGCTCGCCTCCAGAATAGTTCCTGTCAGGATTTTAACATGTTGAAAATCTTCAAAATTAATTTCTTCCATTCTTAACTCATAGAGGTGGACAGGCAGCAACTGAACTTTTTTGATTAACAGCCTGTTTTTATTTCTCTTAACAAAACCTGCAGCGGATGCAGTGGTCGAAAACCTTCAAAACGTTTAACCTGACTACGGCATGAAAAACCGGTGCTCAAAATATTTTGGCGTAGAAAAGGATCTGCTGGAATTTTGTCGCTCCAGCTTAAATCGTAGATTCCGCGTGATTCTGCGTAATGTTCTGTTTCATGTCCATAAGTTCCAGCCATACCACAGCAGCCCACAGGTATCAGACTCAGTGACAATCCAAACTTCTCGAACACTTCCTTCCATTGCTCCTGTGAAAGCTGGGCATCAGTTTTTTCAGTACAGTGCCCCAGCAATTGGTAATCCTGTAGTTTATCAGTTGGAGCAAGCGCATAATTACTATGTTTAGCTGAATTCATAACCAGAAATTCCTGAGGCAGCAAGACTTTAAACGGCAGTTCACTCTCACCAAGAACTTTCAAATATTCATCCCGATAAGTCAACACAACGCTGGGATCAAGTCCGACCATGGTAATTCCGGAACGTGCAATGTGTGACAGCCACTTCGCATTTTTTTCTGCAACTTTACGAAATTTAACCAAAAATCCTTTTACATGCAGTGGTTTACCATTTGGATGAAAAGGTGCTACATAAACAGTGAAGTTCAATTTTCGCAGCAACTCATAAAATTCCAGCACAAGCTGAGATTCATAAAACGAAGTAAAGGCATCCTGCACTAAGATTACACTCCGTTCTAATTCTTGCTGAGAAAGCGAGTTCAACTTCTCAAGATCGAATTCAACTGCATTTACATCGAGCAGACGCTGCCTCACGGATTCAGGACTGTATAACGGAAAATCTCTTAAACCAACTTTATTCTTCAGCAAGTTACGGTTTAATGGAAAATTTAAAATCGCGTTCACCGGACGCGGCATGTTTGAAAACAAACGGCCGACTATTTCGGTAGAGCCAACCAGATAATCTTTGAGCGGACGTAAATATCTGGAATGATAAAGGTGTAAAAATTTTGAGCGGAATTCCGGAACGTTTACATGTACCGGACACTGCGTCACACAAGCTTTGCAGACTAAACATCCGGCCATTGATTCATAAACTTCATGTGAAAAATCGTACTCACCTTTATTTTTTCTGAAGGTATTTTTTATTTTGTTATAAGAAGTATTGAAAAAATTATCAACCGGAGAATTCGTCGGGGTCAACCCACTTAAATTCCCTTTCGAATTATTCGATACTGCAGTTTTTCTTTCCGGAGTCAAGGAAAGCATCCGGAGCCATTCCCGCATCATTCCGGCCCTGCCTTTCGGAGAATGAAGACGGTCACGAGTAATCCGGGAAGACGGACACATCACATTCTTCGATGAATAATCAAAACACGCACCGTTACCGTTACAGTTAACCGCAGTTTCATATTCCTTAAGCAATTCCGGAGCAATCTGCCTGTCTTTATGTCCCCGCAACGGACCTTCAATAGACACCACTTTGTCCGTAACCTGAGAAAGCGGGGTGACAATTTTTCCAGGATTGAGCCGATTTTCTGGATCGAACGCATCTTTGATTCGGCGTAAATCATGATGCAGTTCTTCACCAAAAAATTCTGCAGTGTATTCACTGCGGTAACCACGTCCGTGTTCACTCCACATCACACCGCCGTATTTTTTCACCAGCGAGACCACTTTATCTGAAATCTCCCGAATCCAGACTTCCTCTTCCGGATTTTTCAAATCCAACGCAGGTCGCACGTGCAAACATCCCACATCCACATGTCCAAACATTGCGTACTGCAAACCATATGACCCAAGCAGTTTCCGGAATTCACGAATGTAAGCAGCAAGATTTTCCGGAGGAACAGCCGTGTCTTCCACAAAAGGCAGTGGTTTGCGCTCACCTTTGGTATTGCCTAAAAGTCCAACGCCTTTTTTTCTTAAACTCCACAAATCTTTTATTTCTTCTGGATCAGCAGTCCTGTAGTAACCAGTTGCTTCTCTGGATTTGTTTTTCTTAGCATCAATGATTTTGCATAAAGCGGAAACCTGTTTTTCAAGTTTGTTCTTATTGTTACCGCAAAATTCAAGCAGGCTGATGGTACGAGTCGGACGGTTTTTATTTCCGGATTTCTGCTTTTCGTCTGCAATGAAATCTTTGATTTTTAAATATATATCATCTTCTTTTGCAAGACTGAGAATATTTTCATCAATCGTCTCAATCGCAGCCGGATCATTCTCAACCAAAATTTGTGCATCTCGAAGTGCGTCATCAAAATGTTCGTATTTTACAACCAAGAGTCGTTTGTATTTAGGCAAAGCAGTCAAACGTAGTTTCAGCTCACTCACAACTGCTAATGTGCCTTCTGATCCGGAAAGTAAATAGTTTAAGTTGAATTTTTTTTCCGAATTTCCGTAAACTTTAGCCAAATTGTAACCGGTCATGAAACGGCTCATTTTAGGAAAAATCTCTTCAATTAAATCTGCTTTTTCCAGAACAATCTGATCAACGACTTTAAACACCTCACCCGTAATTCCGGATTTTTGTTTGTATGCACTTAATTTGTCTTCATCAAGCGCAACGGATCCCAGAGTTTCACCGTTTGAGAGAACACAGGACAACTCTAAAACATGGTCGCTGGTACGTCCGTAAATGCGTGAACCTTTTCCGCAAGCATCAGTATTGACCATTCCGCCCAGAGTAGCTCTATTGCTCGGTGACAGATCCGGTGCAAAAAAAACGTTATGCTGGGCGAGATGTTCGTTTAACTGGTCTAGCACCACCCCCGGTTCTACACGTACCCAACCCTGTTTAATATTCGTTTCAAGAATACGGTTCATATAACGTGAACAGTCAAGCACGATGCCTTCAGTAAGTGACTGCCCGTTGGTACCAGTACCTCCGCCGCGCGCAGTGATTTTTATGCATTGACAAAATTTCTGCTGAGCTGTTAGCTGAAGTACCGCCTGGATGTCACTTGAATTTTTCGGAAAAACAACTGCCTGCGGAAGAACCTGATAAATGCTGTTGTCAGTTGAGGTTATCAGACGTGTTCCGTAATCATGCTGAATATCTCCGGCGAAACTGCTTTGACGCAATTTTGCCAGAAAACTTTGCACAATTTCAGGAGTACTTTCAGAATGACTGAGGCGGGGGATCATTTAATACTTTACAAACAGATAATTACGAAATTTTGTAGTCTCAGAGTATGAAACAGCATTTCCCATAAAAATATCTTTGCATGCTGCAGGAGGCGGAAGAAACAGTGCAATCATCAATCCTTATATTCCGCAGCACGGTTTTGTAGCATCGCCATTACAGACTCCTCCAGATCAGCGGAAAGCAGCATTGCGGAATTCCACGTTGCCACATAATTAAGTCCGTCTGCAACTGAATTATCGCGCGAGTGCAAAAGCATTTCCTTAACTCCGCGTATAGCTAAAGGTGCTTTGCCCGAAATTTTCTCAGCAATCTTCCGGACTGCGGATATCATCAATTCCCTATCAGCATAACAACTGTTGACCAAACCAAATTCACGTGCTTCCTCTCCGGAAAATTTCCGTCCCGTGTAGGCTAATTCGCGAACAATTCCTGGGGGAATCAACTTTGGTAGACGCTGTAAAGTCCCTACATCAGCGGTTAGTCCAAGATCAATTTCTTTTATCTGGAAGACTGCGTCACTTGTTGAGTAACGCAGGTCGCAGGCACTTATCAAATCAATTCCTCCGCCTATGCATCCTCCGTGAATTGCTGCTAATACTGGTTTGCGACACTCTTCGATTTGTGTAAATGCAGCCTGAAGTTTTAATATTTTTCGACGTAAATATTCACGTTTACGTCCTTCACAATCAAAATATTCTACTTCTTGCCCAACTGACTGTAAAAATTTAAGATCAATTCCTGCAGTAAAATGACTGCCGGCACCGCTTAGGATGCAAACTCTAACAGCTTCATTTTCGTCTAATTCACGGAAACAATCTCCGAGGGCAAACCATAATTCTTCATCAAGCGCATTTGCTTTGTCAGGACGGTTTAATTCAATTTCCGCAACTGCGGAATCAATCTTTATTTTCAGTGAATCCGGCATATCAAATGATGGAATAAGAAGTTAAAGGTTGAAGAGGAGCAGAATCCATTTCAAGTTGTTCCAGACATTTTGCTGCTTTTTCCAACTCCCGCATTGCCTCAGTTTTCAGTTTTTCACGCAGATTATGTTGCTCGAACAGCGCCCTGAGTTCTCTTGTCATTTTCTCCAATTCAAAATCTTCACTCAGTTTTTCCGACATTTCACAGAGTTCACTTTCCGTCAAACATTCGTGGAGTAAAAAGCAGAGAGGCGCCCACAATTCTTGGTTTTTTAATGTTTGCAGAAAAAGTTTTTCGTCATCAATAACAGCCAGTTCAGTTTTAAGTTGAGCGGCCATACCCACAGATTCTCCAAAAGCAAACAAGGTCGAAGCAGTAACTTGAGAAGCATTTGCCCAGTAAGCCGCGCTTTTAGCACCTGCTCCAAATAGCCCCGCAATTTTGTCACGCGTTACTTTCTTCCAGTGTTTTGGAGTCGCAGTAAGAGTAGGTTCAGAAATTTCAAGCACTTGTCCGCGTGAAATGTTTTGTGTGGCGAGTGAAACGCATTCCAGCACGTCCAAATTTCCAATACGTGTTAAGATTTGAAATGAGATGGAAAGCAGATAATCACCCAGCAAAACACTTGCTTCTGAACCCCATAGTTTTTGAACATGCTGCTGGTGACGTCTGGCGTTTTCTGGCTCTTTGATGTGCCTGTGCAACGCAGATGCGGTGTGTAAAAATTCTAAAGTGCTGCCTATATCTATCACTGCTTCATCTGGCTTCTTAAAGAGCTTTGCGCTTTGTAGCAACAGCAGTGATCTAGTTGAATTGTTATGAGGAGTTATAATATGGTGAGCAATATCTGCTAAAAAAGGAAGTGAAACACTCAAATTTTTTTTAACAGCTTGTTGAATCCGTTCCATCTCATTCTCGCTGTCCAAAAGATTTTTTTCGCAAGCTGCCTGTTTCATTATTTACGGATTCCTGTTTTCTGACTTAACGTTCTTTGCTGATATGATGAATAACTGAATTTATGATAACTCTTGAAGATTCAATCGTAATATTTCCACTATTAATGACATCAATGCCAGGATAAATCCGACAATCGGCCAAATTGCTTTCCAACTGGAACGAAGAGCCTGCAGTTGACGTAGCAGCAAAATCATCGCAAAAACACACCAAGCACTGATTGATGCCCAAAATCTCAAGTTTGCCAGAAAAGACTGATCATCTTTATTAATTAATATTCCCAGCATAATACCAATACTCAAAGCTAAAAAACCCCAAAGTGTCCCCTGCCAGCTGAGACGATCTAGAGTACCAAGCGCTGGAAATCGGATCATCATCGAGGTTACAAGTTTTGTTTTAAGACGGTGCTCCTGATATAGAAATAAGATGCTGGCCACACAAGCAACACCCAGCATAACATAACCTGCTAAAAGAATAATTATGTGTTTTCCAAGCAAAACCTGATAAAGCCAAGTTTGAGTTAATACTATTTCACTTGTCGATACTTGATTCTGAAAAATAATGAGTGATAAACCCAGCAACAGAATCGCAAACAGCCGGACTATTGATGTGTTGACCAAACTTGGTAGCCGTTCTGGAAAGGCTTGTACTCCCACCATACTGGCCCATGCGACAACGCTCAGGATGTCACTTACAAAAGTTGTGGGCCAGACTGATTTAGTCAATAGTAATCCAAGTAAAGCAACAGTATGAATGATCCAGCCCAGCCGCATTCCTGCAAGCTCCGACCATGCCTGAAGCCTTGAGCCGGAAGACTCATCAAAAGGCGAAGGAAAAAGCCCTAAAATCCAACTGATGATGTAAATCAACAAGGCTCCCCATATTCCTACAATCAGCATATAGTCTTATTGTGAATGTGTGTTTTTATAATGCTTTAATTAAATAGTGGTCGAAGCAAGGTGCTTCATAATTTAGCCTCCACTGACTGATTTTTTTATCTGCAAAAATGAACAATAAAATCAGTTCAACTGGGCATCATTTAGTTGAGCAAGTTGAAGATATACAGAGTTTAAGAGTGTAGCTCTGTTAGCATCACCAGTCAATCCGAATATGAAAATCAGGGGCAGGAGAGATTACCGGAATATTGTTTTCCGGAAAGCAGTGCTATTTTTTTACTGACTGGTAGAGTAATCAAGAGGTCAAGTTTCGAATCATTATCGACATCTGTAATTGCCAGATCCGCAGGCGCGTCTCCGTCTTTCGCCAAGCTTGCCGCAAATGAAACAGGTGTTGCATAACCTGTAGAGGAGGTGTTGTCACTGAGAGTCAATGAAAAGTCACCTGTCAGGAGAGAGACTCCGGAGGTACTGACGAGAAAATGTTGTCCTGCCACAAAATCCATTTTACCGTCATTATCAAAATCCGCCGCAGCCAGCGTCCTCGGTCCACGTCCGGAACTGATTGTAAGCGGCAAATCAAAATCACCTGTGCCTTTTCCATAAATCAAGGAAAGAGTACTGTCTCCGGAATTGCTAACCGCGAGGTCTTGTTTTGAATCACAGTTCCAGTCTCCAGAAATCAAGTCGATCGGTAAACTTCCGACTGTATATGTAGTGGATTGAGCACTAAAAGTTCCGCTTCCGCTGTTTAACCAGATTTGAACCAAAGTACTGTCCCTTGACAAAACCGCGAGATCGGTATCATTGTCACCATCCCAATCTGCACTGGCAATCTGTATTGGATGTGCACTGACAGACAAAGTCTGTGAAACAGAAAATACTCCACTGCTGTTTTGAAGAATGGAAACGCTGCTGTTATCACGATTTACAACTGCTAAATCGGTTTGGTTGTCGCTGTTCCAGTCTCCGGAAAGCAGCTTGAGTGGCACATCACCAACAGTTAAGCTTCCATTATCGGTAAAAGTCGCGCTACCGTCGTTGAGTAACAATTTAATTTTGTCCTGATCGGTATGAGTGACCACTAGGTCCGTTTTGTTATCACCAGTAAAATCTGCTGAAATCACATCCTGCCGCCACTCAGCGGTAGCTGGAGTAATGGTGCTAGATGTATATGGAAAACTACTTGTAGAGGAAGAATTATTAAGAAAGAGGGTCATACTGCCATCTGCAGAAGTTAAAATTCCATCCTGCTTCCGGGGACTTGTCACAACAATATCTGTTTTGTTGTCTCCATTGAAATCACCAAATGTAATACCAAGCGGATTTTCTCCCGCATCAAATTCCACTGCTGTCTCAAAGACTGTACCGGAAACACTTGAAGGTCCGGCACTTGTTTCTGTTGCTAAATCTGTAGAACTGCATGTAGCAGCAAAGAACGTTCCTGTACTTGCAAGAAAAAACAGTATTACCGTCCCTAACTTAAGTCTTGAAAAAAACTTAGCGTTCATTGATCAAGCCTTTAAAAAAGAGACCATATTTGTCTTCATGATAGTCCTGAATTAAACCAAAATATTTGTTCCAAGGAGGTACTGGTGGGCGCTCCCTGCTTTGATAATAAAGTACTGTGTGGATCATTTTCCAGCGTTCTTCAAAAAACACTTTTAAAGGCGAAGTTTCCTGAAGACCTTCAAACACAATCACTGGTGATCGTGCACCGTGAGCATATTCTTCAAAATGCAGGATGATATTTTCGCCTTCACCCGCTAACAACAGTTCTTCCAGATACGCTGTCGCCTGAAAGTCAATCTTGATCCAGTCTGCAAGGTCCAGCAATTGATGATGGACATTCACATTCATTTTATTGGTATCATCAAGAGCAAGCCGAATTCCCAAATCTTCCGCAAGCACGCGTATGGTCGATAAATAATCTTCGGTAACTTCTTCATTGATTTCAAAATAAAACATCTCCTTGTACTCCGGAAACAACTCCAGAAGTGTCTTTAATGTACGCGGATAATTCAGATAAAATGAGTCAACGTTTTGCGAAAATGTCAACGAAGGCATACTTTCCTGATCACGTTCCATGTGTTGTCTCAGGAGACGGACAGTCAGAAAAGTAGCAATCAGCGAAGCAAAACGTACAAGTACCGAAGGAATCGATAATTCTTGTGAACGCTCTACAATTTCACCAAAACTATTTGCATCTCTGTCGATAGCCAACAGCTCAAAACCACGTGTTGTTGTCTGTAAATTTCGTGGAGCAAGAGCGTCAATGGATTCCGCTTTGACTGAAATCCACTTCAGGTAGTTCCGCGCACGGTCAGTAAGTTCATCCCATTCACCCTCAGTTACAACCTTTAAAACTTTCTCGATTACATCCGGAAAACACGGAGTCGGCAAGCCCCCTGGAGCAGCAGCAACAGTTTGACCTGACAGATTTGACTCTTTCGTTAAACTGATAAGATATTCCTGCAATTCTTCTAAGTTTTGCATCAGAAAATATTTTTCAATTGTACTTGTGTCTGAAGATCAAACATCTTAATTTTAATTTTGCCTCTGACTTTAATGTTGAAAACCAGTCTAAACTTGATGCTGGTGCAGAATAACATGAAAGTCCTGGAAAAGCTGAATTTCTGCTGCACTTTCCTGTTCCCGATAAGTATTCCCTAACTACCTGTACCAAGAGCTAAATTGGCAAATTTCGTATACTGACCGATAAAAGCGAGACGTTTCACGCCTATCTCGCCGTTTCGATGTTTTGCAATACTTATTTCAGCAATGCCCTTGTCCTCAGTATCAGGATTATAAACCTCATCTCGGTAAATAAAGACAATCAAATCCGCATCCTGTTCAAGTGCACCGGATTCACGCAAATCTGACATCATAGGTCGTTTTTCTGTACGCCTCTCGAGGCCACGGTTCAACTGAGACAGAACAACCATCGGCAATGAAAATTCTTTGGCAATACCTTTCAATGATCGTGATATTTCTGATATTTCCTGCTCCCTTGAAGGATTCCGCATGTTGCTCTGCATTAACTGCACATAATCAATTACCACAAGTCCAAGTTCAGGAAATTCCTTTTTAGCCTGACGAATCACCTGTCTGACGTAATTAGGATTTATACCGGAACGGTCATCTACTAACAGCGGTGCTTCCATCATCCTGGTAGTACCTTCCATCAGTTTATCCCAATCTTCTTGGTCGAGGTCACCAACAAGCAATTTTCTGTTATTTACTTTTGCTTCACTGCATATCAGCCGCATAGCAATGTGTTCTTTGGGCATTTCAAGACTGAAGATCAGTGACGGAATTTTAGCATGTCCTGAAGCATAAAGTGCCATATTCACCGCAAGTGCGGTTTTACCCATTGAAGGCCTGGCAGCAAGAATGATTAAATCACCCTTCTGTAAACCTCTTGTCAATTCATCAAACTCAGTAAAACCTGTAGGGACTCCTGTTACATTTTCAGGTGATTCAGAAATTTTCTCTAACTGTTCAAAGTTAGTAGCAAGAATTTCTTTGAGATGAGTATAACTTTTGAGGCGTGTACGTGCATCGATAGAATTTAAGCGTTCAGTAGCAGCCGCGATGAAATCAGAAATATTGTCAGCAGAACCCTCCTGACCACGCTTTGCCACTTCATGGGCCGTGAGGATAATGTCACGGAGTTGACCTTTTTCTCTTACAATTTGCGCATAAAACTCGGCATTTTCTGCAACAGGTGTTTTCTGTGACAACTCATTTAAATAATCCACCCCGCCTGTTTGTTCGAGTTGCTGTCTGGATTCCAAACGACTCAGGAGAGTCAGTTCATCAATTGGAACGGGAGGTTCCTGCGAGGCCATTTCCTGCATGGCGGAAAAAATGAGTTGATGTGCCGGCGAAAAAAAATCTTCTGAAGTGACAATATCCAGGATCTGCAAAAGTACAGAATTCTGAATAATAATTGCGCCCAACACAGCCTGCTCTGCCATCTTGTCATGGGGCAGCAATTCCTCAAGATCAGCTGCTTGCGTGCGAGTTCTTGAGGTCCGACCGGAAAGCTTTGAAGTTTGGAATTTTTTTTCGGAAGACAGCATTAAAACTCCAGATATGGAGAAGGGAATCAAGGATTAGTAGACAGGAAGCAGGGTAGTACAATTATCCAAAATAAAGGCAAAAGGCCGGAATGTTTTCCTGAGCCTTTAGCCTTCAAGAATGGAGCATTAGCCCTACTCAATTTCCTCGTGATCTCTGTTTGCGTCTAATTCTTCGAGTTTTTCGAGTTCTTCTGAGTCTATTACTGGAGCATCAGCATCCGTATTTTCTTCTTCTTTTGGTTTTACAACAGGTGATGTTTCAACAGAGTCACCAATTACCTTTATTTGTAATGTTACAGAAACTTCCGTATGCACACGTACAGAGAATTCATGTGTACCTACATTACGAATAGGTGTATTCAACAGAATCGCTCGGCGTTCCAGTTCAAAGCCATTTTCTTTGAGTAATTCCACCAAATCACGGTTAGTAACCGAACCAAATAATTTACCTCCAAGACCGGCTTTACGCACGATTTCATATTTAATAGCATTTAGTTTTTCTGCCTGTTCATTGGCAAGTGCGACTTTTCCTGCACGCAATTTTTCAAGATAATGCAGACGATGACGTAATTCTTTAGAGGCTTTACCTGTTGCCAAAAGTGCCATCCCTTTCGGAATCAGGTAATTTCGTCCGTAGCCGGCTTTTACCTCAATTGTGTCACCTAATGACCCTAAATTAGGGACATCTTCAGTTAGTATTAACTTCACGGTATTTCCTTATATTGTAAGTAGCTGTTTTGTAATTCGTGCTTAATTTTATGAATTC
>Ga0209403_10002258_pt1 | contig 23357 bp, 24 predicted proteins | sample ArcticOcean_MG_C_8_FD_187440 | JGI IMG/M metagenome (GOLD analysis project Ga0209403, IMG submission 187440) | Marine microbial communities from western Arctic Ocean - ArcticOcean_MG_CB11_86 (SPAdes) (version 2) | ecosystem: Environmental > Aquatic > Marine > Oceanic | place: Arctic Ocean... | reverse complement strand
CCGCGGCACCGTCGGTTCAGTTAACCCCGCCGCCAGAGATCGCAAACCAGATCCGGGTTGCAATCCTGCTGCCCCTGAGCGGCCCGCAGGCCGCGTTGGGCCGGGCGGTGTTGGATTCCGCGATGCTGGCGCTTTTCGATGTCGCGAACAACGATTTTGCCCTGTTGCCGTTCGATACCGCCGGCACCGCCGAAGGCGCCGCAATCGCGGCGGAAAATGCGGTGGCCGCGAACGTGAAACTGGTGGTGGGGCCGGTATTCTCCGACGCCGTCGCGGCGGCGGCCCCGGTCACGCTGCGGGCGGAGATCAACATGCTCGCGTTTTCGAATAATCGCGGCGTTGCCGAACCGGGCGTGTTTCTGTCGGGATTGCTGCCCGAATCGCAGCTCACGCGGGTGATCGACTATGCTGCCCGGCACGGGGTTCGCCGGATCGGCGCGCTGATCCCGACCGGGCCGTTTGGCGCACGCGCGCTCGATGCCGCCCGGCTGGCGGCAGGGGTTGTGGGGATTGAAATCGTTCGCAGCCGCGAATTCGGACCGTCATCGCCGGAAATCGCGGCCGCCGTGCGCCTTATAAGTAATTACGATGAACGCCGCGCCGCGTTGCTTGCCCAAAAGAAAGCGTTGCAGGGTTTGGAAAACGAAGTATCCAAACGCGCCCTTAACCGGCTCTCGATCCTCGACACGTTCGGTCCTGTACCGTTTGATGGGCTCATCGTCGCCGCCAGTGGTGCGGAACTCGTCAACGTGGCGGCTCAGCTCAGTAATTACGATATCGATACGAAAAGAGTGCGGCTTCTCGGTCTGTCGAGCTGGGCGGTTGAGGGGACTGGGCGGGAACCGGCGCTGATCGGCGGCTGGTTTGCCGCTCCGCCGGCCGCGCCCAGCCGGGAATTCAATCGCAATTTCCAGGCGATGTACGAAACCACTCCCCATGGGCTGGGCCGCGCCGCCTATGATCTCGTGGCGCTCGCGGCCATACTGGGATCCCAGGAAGGCGGTCCCAAATTCGACCGGGCGACCTTGTCGTCGGAAACCGGATTTGCCGGGGTTGGCGGGCTTTTCCGGTTTCTGCCCGACGGGCTTTCGCAACGAAGCCTGGAAGTCCGAGAAGTAACCCCGGGCGGCGCCAAAACCGTCGAACCTGCGAGATCAACGTTCGAATCGCTGCCGAACTGACGTTCCGGATCGGTTTTATGCTGCGATGGCGGCGATTATCGCGTTCAGACGCTGAAGGCCGGCCGCGGTTGCCCGCAGGCCTTGCGCGTCGGCGACAACCAGACCCGCCGCCTCCAGGGCCGGCAGCTGGGCCTGGTCGATACAGTCATCGAGGGCACGCCCAGTAATCCGGGCAAACAGGTCCCGATCGATCCCGGCGGCAAGCCGCAGTCCCATCAGAAGAAACTCTTCTATTTGTTCCGTATCCGAAACGGTGGTAGAAAGCCGCGTGGCGTTACCCTTTTCTGCGACGGTGGACAGCCAGTTTGCCGGGCCGGGAATTTGTTCGGTCTGCAGGCGTTTTCCGTCAATCGTCAGGCGGCCATGGGCACCGGGCCCGATTCCAACATAATCGCCGCCACGCCAATATGTCAGATTATGCCTGCTTTCCTGACCTATGGCGGCATGATTGGACACTTCATAGGCCGGAAGACCGGCTTTTTCCGTCATTTCGCCGGTCAATTCGTACAAATCGGCCGCAAGATCCTCCTCGGGCAGGAAAAAGGCACCGTTTCGATGGTCCGAAAAGAACGGCGTGCCCCGTTCAATGGTGAGCTGGTACAGCGACAGATGACCAGGATTGCGTGCCAGGGCTGTAGCGAGCTGGCCTGACCAGGCCGCGCGCGACTGGCCCGGCAGCGCGTAAATCAGGTCGAATGACGTACGTTCAAAGGTTCGCTCCGCAATCGTAATGGCCTGAATGGCGTCTGTGGCCGAGTGAGCCCGGCCCAGAAAGCGCAGCGCATCGTTATCCAGCGACTGCACGCCGACCGAGACCCGGTTGACCCCGGCGGCCCTGAAATCGGCGAACTTCTGCGCTTCCACGGAGGACGGATTGGCTTCCAGGGTTATTTCCAGATCGGGCGCCAGACTCCAGTAACCGGCGAGCGCATCGAGCAGTGCGCCGGCAATCGCTGGCGGCATCAGCGATGGCGTACCACCACCGAAGAACACGCTGTCGAGCCGGCGACCTTTCGTTTTGATACCGTAATAATCCAGTTCAGCCAACAGACTGCGCTGCCACGCGGCGGGATCGACCGTGTCGGCGACATGGGAATTGAAATCGCAATAAGGGCATTTGGAAACACAGAACGGCCAATGGACATAAAGCCCGAAGCCGCCGGCGATCTCAATACCGGCCTGCATGTCAGCTTGCCGGCGGAAAACAGGCAGCAATAAGTCTGGCAAACGCGGCCGCCCGATGGCTTTTTTCGTGCTTTTCAGCGGGATCGATTTCGCCGTAGGTGGCCGTATCGCCGTCGGCGACGAACATCGGATCGTAGCCGAACCCCTTGTCACCGCGGGGCGGCCAGATCAAGGTTCCGTGGACCTCTCCCTCAAATACCTCCGATTGGCCGTCGGGCCAGGTCAGGGCCAGGGCGCAAACGAACTGGGCCCGACGGTCCGGATTACCGCCTATCTCCGCGTTCACCCGGGCCATCGCCGCATCAAAGTCTTTGCCGGGGCCGCCCCAGCGCGCCGAGTATATTCCCGGCGCGCCGCCGAGCGCGTCGACCGCCAGACCGGAATCGTCGGCGAGTGCCGGCAATTTTGCCCCAAACGCTGCCGCATCCGCCTTTAGTTTCGCATTCGAAACAAAACTGTTACCGGTTTCTTCCGGCTCGGGCAAATTTAGTTCCGATGCCGAAACAACCGATATAGACCAAGGGCTCAACAGCGCCTCGATCTCCCGCACCTTGCCCGGGTTGTGACTGGCGATCACGAGGCGGTTTTCGGTGAATTGACGGGCCATGTCAGGGGCGCTCAGGGCCGGCACGGCGACAATCCGGCATCCTAGTCGGCAAGCGCCATGGCCTGGAACGTCGTCAGCTCGCCGACACCCTTTTTGGCGAGCTCCAAAAGCTGCAGGAAGGCTTCTTCCGAAAACGGATCAGTTTCCGCCGTACCCTGAATTTCGATGATGCCGCCGGTGCCGGTGAGCACGAAGTTTGCATCCGCGTCTGCGTTCGAATCCTCGGCATAGTCGAGATCGAGCACCGGCGTCCCCTCGAAAATGCCGCAGGAAATTGCCGCAATCGTGCCCTGCACCGGGTCGGCCGGTAACGCGCCGGACCGCACCAGCGCGGCCGTTGCGATCTTGAGCGCCACATAGGCGCCGGTAATCGACGCGGTGCGCGTGCCGCCATCGGCCTGGATGACATCACAATCGAGACGGATCTGGCGCTCGCCGAGCGCCTTGAGATCGACCACCGCGCGCAGCGACCGGCCGATCAGGCGTTGGATTTCCTGGGTTCGGCCCGATTGCTTGCCGCGGGCGGCCTCGCGATCGGTGCGGTCATGGGTGGAGCGCGGCAGCATGCCGTATTCGGCGGTTACCCAGCCGCGGCCGGAATTGCGCATCCACGGCGGCACGCGTTCTTCGACGGTCGCGTTACAGAGCACGTGGGTGTCGCCGAATTTGGCGAGGCACGAGCCTTCTGCATAGGGTGTGAAGCCGGTTTCCAGCGTCACGGATCGCATCTGGTCGGGGGAGCGGCCGGACGGGCGCATGTGTTTCTCCTGTTTCGAAAAGTGGGCGCAAGCTATCCAAGCCGCGCGCCGCCGTAAAGCGCCGTCATGACACCACGAGCGTACGGCCGACCGGACAATCCCGCCGGCGCCCGCAAACGTTGACAAAACCCGGCCCCTCACTACATTCGCCCGGCATTTCGGTGATACAGATGAACAATCCGAATTCCAGCATTATCAGCCAATTGAACGAAAGGTCGCGCGAAGTCTTCCGCGAGATCGTCGAGGCATATGTCGCCGACGGCGGCCCGGTCGGTTCGCGTACCCTGTCGCGGCGCTTGAAATTACCGCTGTCGCCCGCCACCGTCCGCAACGTGATGGCGGACCTCGAAGACATGGGTCTGCTCTATGCGCCGCATACTTCTGCCGGCCGGCTGCCGACCGATGCCGGGCTCCGTATGTTCGTCGACGGTCTTCTGGAGATCGGCGATCTGAGCTCGGAAGAACGCGAGACGATCGAAGCGCGCTGCGTCTCCCACGGAAAAAATCTGAACGAGGCCCTCGGCGAGGCGACGTCGCTGCTTGCGGGATTGGCGCAATGCGCCGGGCTCGTGATTGCGCCGAAGACAGCACAGCCGCTGAAACATATCGAATTCGTCAATCTCGGCGATGGCCGCGTTCTCGCCGTCCTCGTTACCAATGACGGGTTTGTCGAGAACCGGATCATAGATATGCCGCCGGGCACACCGCCGTCGGCGCTGGTGCAGGCCGGAAATTATCTGAACGCCCGGCTCGCCGGCAAAACCATCGACGCGGCGCGACGCGCGGTTGCCAACGAGATCGAACAGCGCCGCGCCCAGATCGACGAGATCACCGCCAGTCTGATCGATGCCGGGCTGGCCGCATGGTCGGGGGCGGGCGCAAGCGGTGCCGGTGGCACCGGCGGCACCGGCGGCACCCTGATCGTCAAGGGCCAATCGAGATTGCTCAACGAGATTTCGGCAGTCCAGGATCTGGAGCGCGTACGCGGCTTGTTTCAGGCGCTTGAGACCGAGGAACTGCTGGTCAAGCTTCTCGATGTCACCGACCTTGCCGACGGCGTCCAGATATTCATCGGCGCGGAGAACACATTATTCGACCAGGCCGGCTGTTCGCTGGTGGTGGCGCCGTTCAAGGGCGAAAGCCAGACAATCGTCGGCGCCATCGGCGTGATTGGCCCGGCCCGGTTGAATTACGCCCGCATCATTCCCATGGTTGATTACACGGCGAAAGTGATCGACCGCCTTATCGGATAGAAAGCAGAAAAATTGAGCGAACAGGAAAAGAGTGACGGCACCCCCGAAGCAGCGAACGAAGACACGCCCGCCATGGCCGAGGCGGCAGCAAACGACGCGGCAAACGACGCGGCGGACGGGATAGCAGCCACCGGCGGCGGTGAAGACGGGTCGGAAAATGGCGACGAGCCGGCGGCAAGCGGATCCGAAACCGAAGACACTGAACTGGACGAGACCGCCGCGCTTAAAGACAAGCTGTTGCGCGCGCTGGCCGATATGGAAAACCTGCGTCGCCGGTCGCAAAAGGACCGCGAAGACGCGCTCAAATACAGCGCCGCGAATTTCGCCCGCGACATGCTGTCGGTCGCCGACAATCTGCGCCGCGCCATCGAATCCATCCCCGAGGATGGCGATCCCGACGGCGCCGCGCTGGTCGGTTTCATCGAGGGCATCGCGCTCACCGAGAAAGGACTGCTGTCGACGCTGGAACGCCACGGCATCAAGACCATCGATCCGATGGGCGAAAAATTCGATCCGCAGTTTCACGAAGCCATGTTCGAAATACCAATGCAGGATGCCCAGAACGGCACGATCATGCAGGTCGTGGAGGTCGGCTATGTCATCCACGACCGGCTGTTGCGCCCGGCCAAGGTCGGTATCGCCAAGGGCGGCCCGGCATCGACGGGACCCGGCGACCAGGTCGACACGACCGTCTAACGCCGAGCCAGACCCCGACATTCTTGCTAGCCGGATTTCCTTTAAGACGGTTGTCACGGCTGTCGGGCGGGCGGGCGCCGGCCGACCGCCAGATAAGAGCCCGCCGGCAACCTAGGGCACAACGCGACGCAGCTTCGTGACCGCCTTGTCGTGATCTGACACCGCGTAGCAATACACGCAGCCATGGGCGCAGGTGTCGTAGGTGCCGATATCGCGGCTTTCGACGCACAGGCAGCCCACGCGGTTGCCCTTGCGGCGCGCTGAGATGTCATATCCCGCCACATCGGACAGCCGCGCCGCATCAATGCAGCTTGCAGCGGCCAACCCAGCTGCCGGCCCGGCGGTCAACACCTCGGGCTGGCTGCAAATAGTCATTTGAATGCCATTCTCGCCCGCGATCTTGGATAATTCAGCCAATAATGCACGTTTTTCGTCCCAATCAAGGTCGTTCCAGGCAAAATCAAGGGTGTTTGCAGCCTGGTCGAGGCGCCTTCGGGTCTTCTTGTAGATTTGGGCGAAGGAAACCACGCATTCATCCACCGATCCGGCCAGTCGGGCGGCAATATCGGCGAAGTTGCGCCGGTGCCATTCGGCCGGCGTATGCGACGTGATCAGTACCGGATCGTAGCGCCACACCACCGCTCGCGGTCCATATTTTTGCGCCAATGCGACGATCTGCGGCATCGTCTCGTCAGCGCGCAGTGTGTGGGCGTCGAGCGTTCGGGGATAGCCGGTAATCGTGAACTGGACGACGAAGGGCAGCGACAGCGCCGCCACATCGACAAAGGCATCGGCAAACGGCGCGGCATTGCGGGTCCAGAACACGTAGCCATCGACGTTTTCGCCACGGAGATCCACCCGGTAGGGTTTGCCGCCATACGGATTGGCGATTTCGCCGTGGCCGGCAGCCAGCCGCGCCCGGAACCAGCCGGCGAAAAATGCAGGTATATCAGTGCGGTAGCTCGCAGATACGATCATGGCCGGGCCATCCTCGCCGCAGTTTAGCTCATCTTCGTCGGGTGGCGAGGCCGGGACATCAAAAAAAGCGAAATAACACCGGAATTCCGCGCGTTAACCTATTGTAAGACCCCGTCCGGGTACCTATATATCCTCCATCCACTCTTCCTGAGTACATTCAATCCTTGGGGGATTTCCCACGGTGCCACAAGGGCCGCGGAAATCTGCCGAAAAAACGAGGTAGCATTATGGGTAAAGCAATCGGCATCGATCTCGGCACCACGAATTCGTGCGTGGCCGTCATGGAAGGCGCCGAAGCCCGCGTCATTGAAAATTCGGAAGGTGCGCGCACCACGCCGTCAATGGTCGCCTTCACGGAGAGCGACGAGCGTCTGGTCGGCCAGGCCGCCAAACGCCAGGGCGTCACCAATCCGGAAAACACGCTTTTCGCGATCAAGCGCCTGATCGGCCGGCCGTTCGACGATCCGACGACGCGCAAGGACGAGGCACTGGTCCCCTACAAGATCGTGAAAGCCGATAACGGCGACGCCTGGGTCGAAGCCCAGGGCGAAAAATACTCGCCAAGCCAGATTTCGGCATTCATCCTGCAAAAGATGAAGGAAACCGCCGAAGCGCATCTCGGTGAAGAAGTGACCGAGGCGGTCGTCACCGTGCCGGCGTATTTCAACGATTCCCAGCGCCAGGCCACCAAGGATGCCGGCAAGATCGCCGGTCTCGACGTACTGCGCATCATCAACGAGCCGACCGCGGCGGCGCTCGCCTACGGGCTCGAGAAAAAAGAAAGCGGCACCATCGCGGTATACGACCTCGGCGGCGGCACATTCGACGTCTCGGTTCTCGAAATCGGCGACGGCGTGTTCGAGGTGAAATCCACCAATGGCGACACGTTCCTCGGTGGCGAGGATTTCGATGCCCGGATTATGGATTATCTCGCCGACGAGTTTAAAAAAGAGAACGCGATCGATCTGCGCCAGGACAAGCTGGCGCTGCAGCGCCTGAAGGAAGCCGCCGAAAAAGCGAAGATCGAGCTGTCGGCATCGGCTCAGACCGAGGTCAATCTGCCGTTCATCACGGCCGACCAGAACGGGCCAAAGCATCTCAATCTCAAACTTACCCGCGCCAAGCTCGAAGCGCTTGTCGACGATTTGATCGAACGCACGGTCGGACCGTGCAAGGCAGCCCTCAAGGATGCGGGCGTGTCGGCCGGTGAAATCGACGAGGTGATCATGGTCGGCGGCATGACCCGCATGCCCAAGGTGCTCGAGACGGTGAAGAACTTCTTCGGGCGCGACCCGCATCGCGGCGTCAACCCGGACGAAGTCGTCGCCATCGGCGCCTCGATCCAGGCCGGCGTGCTGAAGGGCGACGTCAAGGACGTGCTGCTGCTCGACGTGACGCCGCTGTCGCTCGGCATTGAGACGCTGGGCGGTGTGTTCACCCGTCTGATCGACCGCAACACAACGATCCCGACCAAGAAAAGCCAGGTGTTTTCGACCGCCGAAGACAACCAGAACGCGGTCACCATCCGGGTTTTCCAGGGTGAACGCGAAATGGCATCGGACAACAAATTGCTTGGCCAGTTCGACCTGGTCGGCCTGCCGCCGGCGCCGCGCGGCCTGCCGCAGGTCGAGGTGACGTTCGATATCGACGCCAACGGCATCGTCAATGTCGGCGCCAAGGACAAGGCGACCAACAAGGAACAGACCATTCGCATCCAGGCCTCCGGCGGACTGTCGGACGACGAAATCGAAAAGATGGTCCAAGACGCCGAACAGAATGCGGCAGACGACAAGGAGCGCCGCGAATCGGTCGAAGCCCGGAACAATGCGGACGGCCTGATCTATGCCACCGAAAAGACCATGGCCGAACATGGCGAGACGCTGTCCGACGAGGACAAGGCCGCTATTGAGAGCGCGATTGCGGAACTCCGCACCGCGTTGGAAGGCGACGACGTCGCGGCGATCACCGCCAAGACCGAAGCCGCTTCCCAGGCCGCCCAGAAACTCGGCGAAGCGCTTTACAAGGCGCAGCAGGAAGAAGCCGCGGCCGGCGACATGGGTGGCGATATGGGCGGCGAGGGCGGTCCAGACGACATGGGCGCGGGCCCGGGCGGCCCCGGCGATGACGCCACCGTTGTCGATGCCGATTTCGAGGAAGTCGACGACGATCAACCCAAGGACAAATCCGCCTGAACGGCTAATCGTGTGTAGTGTCCAGCGCTGCGCAGCGGATCCTTACCGGTTCCGCTGCCGGCGTTGAAGAGGGGCGTTAAGCAATGGCGAAACCGGATTATTACGAAACCCTGGGGGTTGACCGCGGCGCGGACGACGCGGCGCTGAAAAGCGCTTACCGCAAGCTCGCCATGAAATTCCATCCCGACCGCAATCCGGATGACGCCAGCGCGGAAGCAAAATTCAAGGAAGCCAACGAGGCGTATGACGTCCTCAAAGACGCGGACAAGCGCGCCGCCTATGACCAGTTCGGCCATGCCGCCTTTGAAAACGGCGGCGGCGGTGGTGGCGGTGGCGGCGGGTTTGGCGGCGGGTTCGCCGATATCTTCGACGAAATGTTCGGCGATTTCACCAGCCGCGGCGGGCGGGCCGGCAATCGCGGTGGCGCGGCGCACGGCGCCGATCTTCGCTACAACATGCAGATCAGCCTGGAGGACGCGTTTCGCGGCCGCGAGACCCAGATCCGCGTACCGACCGCGGTCAGCTGCGGCGATTGCAACGGTTCGGGCGCGGCCAAGGGATCCCACCCATCGACCTGTGGCGGCTGCCAGGGCCGCGGCAAGGTGCGCGCCCAGCAGGGATTTTTCACCGTCGAACGGACCTGTCCAGCCTGCAACGGCGCCGGCCAGGTGATCGAAGATCCGTGCAAAACCTGCGGCGGCGCCGGGCGCACCCGCAAGGAAAAGACATTGAAAGTCACGGTGCCGGCCGGCGTCGAGGACGGCACCCGCATCCGGCTATCCGGCGAGGGCGAGGCCGGCGCGCAGGGCGGCTCGGCGGGCGATCTGTATATTTTCATCGCGGTCGCTCCGCACCGCATGTTTCAGCGCGACAGTGCCGATCTTCATCTCCGCGTGCCGATCCCGATGACGACCGCGGCAATCGGCGGGTCTGTCGAAGTGCCGACCATCGAAGGCAAGCGCGCCAAGGTCACGGTGCCCGGCGGCACCCAGTCCGGCCACCAGTTCCGACTGCGCGGCAAGGGCATGTCGGTGCTGCGCAGTCAGGCGCGCGGCGATATGTATATCGACGTCGTCGTCGAGACACCGGTCAATCTGTCGAAACGCCAGGAAGAACTACTGCGCGAATTCGACGGCGAAAAGCCGGCTAAGGGCAAAACCACCACCAGCCCCGAATCCGAAGGCTTCTTCTCCCGCGTCAAGGAACTGTGGGACGACCTGACGGACTGATAATCCCCCGGATTTGTCATCCCCGAGACGGCGGGGATCTCCCGGCAGTCATGCGATACTTTCAGAAGAGTCCCGCCTGCGCGGGAATGACACCTTGAAGAATCGACGTCGAGCCGCCTTAAGTTAAGCCCGGCTTAATACGTCATGCAGGCCGCGTTGAGCAGGCCGCCCGCCAGCGACGCACCGCCGAGCCACACACCGCTCGCCATCTCGCCCTTCTCGATCCGCTCCGATATTTTCGGCATCGGAATTCGCGCGATATAATAGATGGCGATCTGAACCACGATCGCGATCACCCCCCAGATCGCGCAGTCGATCAGGCTGACCGACCCCGCGATTGTGTTGGCCAACGGCAGGGAAAATCCGATCAGGCTGCCGGCGAACGCCACGGCGGCGGCGGGATTGTTTTCCCGGATCAGCTTGATTTCCTCATGCGGCGTAACCCACATATAGATCACGACATAGATCAGGGTGAGCACGACAGCCGTCCCCAGATAAGCGAGAAAGAGCGGCAATCCTTCGACTGATGTGACGACTGTTTCCATGTCTTGAAATTCCTGAATGATGTGAAGCGCGACGATAGAACAATTCCGGTTGGTCCGATAGTTCGCGTCGTGCCGGCTAATGCCGGAATCTTCTGCGAACATACATACTCATCGGGAGATCCCGGTTTTCGCCTGGATGACGACCATGGAACTGACTGATGTCCCTTGCCTTCGCGGGGAATTCCCCGTATCCGACAATCTACAAAAATCGACAAACCAGACACGGGAAGACCATCATGGCCGACAGGAAAATCGGAATCATCGGCGCCGGCGGGCGCATGGGGCAGGCCTGCATCCGCCAGGTGACAGGTACCGCCGGCTGTGTCGTCGTCGCGGTATCCGACGTGGCGAGCTCGCCCCTGATCGGCCGTGATGCGGGCGACGCCGCCGGTGCGGGCAATCTGGGCGTCGCGATCTCCGCCGATGCCGCCGCCGTGGTCGCGGCCTCGGACGCAGTTATCGAGTTCACCCTGCCCGCGCCGACGGTCGAACACGTGGCGCTGACAGCCGAAGCGGGTGTCGCCCACATCATCGGCACCACTGGCATGGACGCCGCGCAGGAAGCGGCACTGAAGGCCGCCGGCGACAGGACCGTTATCATGCACGCGCCGAATATGAGCCTCGCCGTCAATCTGTTATTCGCCCTGACCAAGCAGGTCGCGGCAACCCTGAACGACGAATTCGACATCGAGATTTTCGAGATGCATCACAAGCACAAAATCGACGCGCCGTCCGGCACCGCCGTCGGCATGGGCCGCGCCGCTGCCGAGGGGCGCGGGCTGGCACTCGACGACGTCGCCCAATGGGCGCGGCACGGCATTACCGGCGAGCGCAAGCCCGGCGATATCGGCTTTTCAGTTGCCCGTGGAGGCAACGTAATCGGCGATCACACGGTCACGTTCGCGATCGAGGACGAACGGTTGGAGATCAGCCACAAGGCCCAGTCGCGCCAGATTTTTGCGCGCGGTGCGGTGCATGCCGCGCTGTGGTCGGCGGGGAAAAAGCCTGGCTTCTATACGATGTTCGACGTTCTGGGGATTGAATACTGATCCATTCAATGCCGTCATTCCGGCAAAAGCCGGAATCTTTTGCCATTGGGACTTCCTTCGAAAGATCCCGGCTTTTGCCGGGATGACACGATTCTTTCAGGCCACAACCCGAACCGGCTCATCAGCCGCCGCCGTCCCGCTTTCCCGCTGCGCCTGTTCCCAGCCGATCATCGCGAGCTTGCGGTCGGGGCCCCAGCGGTAATCGGTGTCGAACAAATTGGCCGCGCGGATCACCCGGTGGCACGGGATCAGCACGCCGATCGGATTGGCGCCGATTGCACTGCCGACCGCGCGCGCGGCGGTGGGCTGGCCGATGACGCGCGCGATGTCGCCATAGGTGACGAGCTGACCCGGCGGGATCGACAGCAGCGCCTGCCATACTTTTATCTGGAAATTCGTCCCCTTGTACCACAGCCGCAGCGGCCGGGCGGGATCGCCGCGACCGGGCAGGAACACGGATTCGCAGGCCGCCCAGGTTTCTTCCTGAGCGACGCGAAAGGCAGCCCCCGGCAGCCGTTTGCGGATATCGGCGAGCGTGTCGTCGGGGCCTTCGGGACCAAAAAACTGCAGCGCGCAGATGCCGCGGTCGGTGAGTGCGACGACGAAATCGCCGAACAGGCCGCGGTGGATGCCGTAGCGGATATCGAGGCCGCCGCCCATGTCCTTGTACTGGCCGGGGGTGATGCCTTCGAAGGTGACGAACAGATCGTGCAGCCGCGACGGGCCGGACAGACCGGCATCGTAGGCCGCGTCGAGCACGGAATCGGCCCGGTCCAGCGCGCGCCTGGCGTGATCGAGAGTGAGATAGCCAAGAAACTGTTTGGGGCTGACTCCGGCCCAGCGGGTGAACAATCGCTGGAAATGAAACGGGCTGAGCGCCGCGGCATCGGCGATGTCGTCGAGCTCGGGCTGGTCACGGAAATTTTCACGGATAAAGGCCAGCGCGCGTTCGATACGGGCATAGTCCTGCGCCATCTGCTGCGCCGATTGCTGTTGAATATGCTGTGTCATGACGTTTTCTCCGTCAGTTGTGCCAGAAGGGTTTCGCGTATTCTGCCCAAGCCTCCGACCAGCCAACCCCTATATCGTGCAACGCCCGGTCGGAAAGCGCAATCAACGCCCGGCGCTGGCAATTGCGGTCATGCCAGGCGCCCAGAAGATCGGCGAAGCGCGTAGCGGTATGGGACAAAATGCGAAGCATGACGCCAAATTAGGCAGGCAGACAGACGGGTCCCACCCGATATTTGCTCGATACACGCGACGGGTCGGGGGGAAAGTGGCCGGTCAGACGGCTTGTCAGACGGTCTGGATGGCCTCGTTGGCCTCGGCGGAATCCCGGATATGGTCGGGTGCGCGCAGTTTCGACAACGCGCCGGTCAGCATGAACGCCATCCCGGCGGCGAAACTGACCGACGCGATCGCCGTCATCAGCAGCAGGAAGCCCTTCGGGTTAAGGCTGGTATTGGGCTGCAGGACGGCATCGAACGGGTATTTCCTGTCGGGTGTATCGTCGCCCTGGCCGGTCAGTAGGGGAAGCGGTTCGTCCATGGCGAGATCATAGGAACCCGGCGGGCGAAGAGTCAAAATAATATGAACGAATGGTTAACGGCGGCCGGTTTCCGGGGGGACCCCCGGGAGCTCTCTGGGGCTTCTCTGGGGCTTCTCTGGGGCTTCTCTAGCACTCTTCAGATATCACCCCGGATTTATTCCGGAGCCCAGTTTTCTGCCACCCGTATTGCGTCAACCGGCTCGCTGAATCCCGGAACAAGTCCGGGATGACAACAAGGCTTCTCGATGACTCCGTCCTCTATATGTCATTCCGGCGAAAGCCGGAATCTCCCGGCAGAACAATTCGATTTCCACCGCCGCCCCTTCCCCCGCCCCCGCCGGGCGGTTACAAAATAGCAATGCGCGCCACCATGCCCCTGAAGGACGTCGACGAATTTTTCGTGCGGCTGTCCGCCGCCGACCCGGAGCCCAAGGGCGAGCTCGATTATGTGAACGTGTTCACCCTGCTGGTTGCCGTCGTGCTGTCGGCGCAGGCGACCGATATCGGCGTCAACAAGGCGACCGGGCCATTGTTCAAGATCGCCGACACGCCGGAAAAGATGCTGGCGCTGAGCGAGGCAACGGTGCGCGACTACATCAAGACCATCGGGCTGTACCGCAACAAGGCCAAGAACGTGATCGCGCTGTGCCAAATGCTGATCGCCGATTTCGCTGGCGAGGTGCCCGAGACCCGCAACGAGCTGGTCAGGCTGCCGGGGGTCGGGCGCAAGACCGCGAACGTCGTCCTCAACATCGCGTTCGGCCAGCCGACCATGGCGGTCGACACCCATATATTCCGCATCGGCAACCGCACCGGGATGGCGCCCGGCAAGACTGTCGAACATGTCGAGGACAAGCTGGTCAAACGCATCCCGGCAAAATGGATGATCCACGGCCATCACTGGCTGATCCTGCACGGCCGCTATGTGTGCAAGGCGCGCAAGCCGGATTGTCATCTCTGCATCGTCGCCGATCTGTGCCGCTTCAAGGCGAAAACGGCGGAGTAGAAGACGGGGGCAATCTGGGCAGTCGGGGCGGTCGCCGCCTGCGGCACAAGATCGCCCCCTTCAAAACCGCGCGCGGCCCTGCTATGAGGCGGGTCGATCCGCCGGAACGATAGCGAAAGCCTGAAGACCATGTATCTCGCCCGCCACGGACAGACGATGTTCAATGTCGTTTTCGGCAAGACCAAGCGGGATCCCGGCATCGAGGATCCGCCGCTGACCGATGAGGGGTTTCGCCAGGCCGACGACCTGGCCCATGAACTGCTCGACCGGGGCGTGACGAAAATCCTGTCGAGCCCCTATACCCGGGCACTACAGACCGCGCGCGCCGTCGCCAACCGGCTTGACGTGCCGGTCGTGGTCGAGGCGGATGTGCGCGAACGCACCGCCTATGTCTGCGATGTCGGCACGGCGACCGGCGATCTTTCGGCGCTCTGGCCGCATCTCGATTTCGCCCATCTCGACGAGATCTGGTGGAATCGGGCGGAGGAAACCATCCCCGAATTCCACGACCGGTGTTCGGCGTTCCGGGGCCGGATGATTGGCGCCGACGACTGGGAAACCACCGCCGTGATCACCCATTGGGGCTTTATCCGGTCGATGACCGGCATCCGCGCCGGCAATGCCGAAATCGTGCGCTGCGACCCGCACGACCCGCACCCGCCGCTCGACACCACCTGGCCGTAGGCGACGGCGAGCGATAGTGGGCGCTACGGCAAACGCTGCCGCAGGCGCGCCTCATATTGTTTCGCCGTCCGATCCATGATAGCCACCCCCCACATTCACACCGGAGCTTAAAATGGCCGACACTCCCGACATGCCGCCGATCAATCCCATGGAAAACGGCGCCAATGGTGCGGATGACGAGGGCGAGTTCAACGGCGTGCCGTTCCTGATCGGCGCGCAGTACATCAAGGATCTATCCTTCGAGAACCCGCGCGGCATCGAGACCCTGTCGGCGATCCAGGAAAACCCCGATGTCAGCGTCGATGTCAGCAGCAACGCGCGCGCCATCGGCGACGAGGGTATGTATGAGGTGCTGGTGTTCATCCGCGCCGAGGCGGTGGTCGACGACGCACCGGTATTCATCGTCGAAGTGACCTATGGCGGTGTCGTCCAGGTCTCGGGCGTGGCCGAAGAAGAGGTCAAGCCGATCGTGCTGATCGAGGGGCCGCGCCATCTGTTCCCGTTCGCCCGCGCCATCGTGTCCAACGCGGTGCGCGATGGTGGTTTCCCGCCGCTGATGATCAACCCGATCGACTTCCAGACACTGTATATAGAGCAGCACGTCGATTCTGACGGGTCCGATATTTAGGGTTTTTGTTCATTCGAGCTGTCAGGCGCTGACAGCGGTTAAGACCTAAGCGCCGTCATCCTCGCGAAAGCGGGAATCTTCTGCGGACAAGATATTGTATGTCATCCCGGATTCCTTCCGGGATCCAGAGCGGTGGTTGATTCGTACACTGGACCCCGGCACAAGGCCGGGGTGACAGGTAAGGATACGGCTGGGGATTCCCGCTTTCGCGAGGATGACGGCTTTGGCCTGAGGAGCATCTCGAACGGCGCGGGGGTGACGCTATCCTTCAATCGGCCCCATCGCGCAGCCACATCGGTTCTTTCAGCGTCGCAATGAATGCCTCGTGCGCCGCCGCTTCGTGCGCCGTCGGTGCGTGCGGGCGGGCCGGGCGGATTTCGGTGCCGGCCGACGGCAAGCCACCGTTTTCGCCCTGGGCCTGGGTTTCCGACGACGCGCCGACTTCAGCCGAGGCCAGGCTGAGCCCGGGCTGGCGGCCGCCGCGCAGCTCCAGATACACTTCCGCCAGAAGCTCGGCATCGAGCAGCGCGCCATGTTTGGTGCGCGCCGAATTGTCGATCTCGAACCGCCGGCACAGCGCGTCCAGCGATGCCGGCGCGCCGGGAAAACGGCGCCGCGCCATCCGCACGGTATCGACCGACTGGCCCATCGGCAGCAGCGGCCGGTCGAGGCGTTTCAGTTCGGTGTTGATAAAGCCCATATCGAAGGGCGCGTTGTGGATGACCAGCGGGGAATCGCCGATAAACGTGAGGAAGTCGTCGACGATATCGGCAAACACCGGATGGCGGGACAGGAATTCCTCGCTCAGCCCGTGCACGTCGAACGCGCCGGACGGCATGTCGCGCTGGGGATTTATGTGCTGGTGATAGGTTTCGCCGGTGGCGATGTGGTTGAACACTTCGACGCAGCCGATTTCGACCAGCCGGTTGCCGTCGCGCGGATCAAGTCCGGTGGTTTCGGTATCGAGGACGATTTCGCGCATCTGGGCTCCGGCGGTGAACGTTCGCTTCGGCGAACGGGTCGGGCGGCCAGCAAGCCGGCGCCGCGTTGCGCATAAGTCTCGCAATTCGCGTGAGCCGGCGCAAGGTTTCTGCCTTGCCGCGGCCGCTGGGCACGACGAAATCCGCCCGCCGGCGCTTTTTCGCATCCGGCATCTGGCGCGCCAGGATGCCGTCGAACTTTTCGCGCGTCATGCCGGGCCGCGCCAGCACCCTTGCCGCCTGGATAAACGCCGGCGCCGACACGACGATCGCCGCGTCGCAGCGGATATCGAGCCGGACCTCGAACAGCAGCGGGATATCGAGCACCACCAGCGGGCAGCGCCGGGCAGCACAGCATTTGAGAAAACTGTCCTGCACCTGGCGGACCAGCGGATGAACAATCGCTTCGAGGGCCTTTAACGCCGCATCGTCGCCGAACACGCGCTTGCCGAGCGCCTGGCGGTCGACCGCCCCGTCAATCACGACGCCAGGGAACGCCACGCCGATCGGGCCGACCGCCGCGCCACCCTTGCCGAGCACCACATGCACCGACGAATCCGAATCGTATACCGGAATCCCCATCTGCCGGAACATCGCCGACGCGGTGGATTTTCCCATGCCGATGGAACCGGTGAGGCCGAGGACGATCATCGAATTCGTCCGGTCGCGTTCTGAAACGTTACTCCCCCGGCCCCGGAGCCGGGGGTCCATGACAAACACAGGCTCGGTTGAAAAATGGACCCCCGGGTCGAAGCCCGAGGGAATAAATAAGAGGCAAAGGCTATAAGGAGCCTATTTTTGAACCCCATCTCACAGATCCGCCAGCACATGGTCGCGCAGTGCCTGGTCGACCGTAGGGTCGGTGCCGAACCATTCGCGAAAGCCGGGGCGCGCCTGGTGCAGCAGCATGCCGAGACCGTCGATGGCGGGATTGCCGCGGGCGCGGGCGGCGGCGAGCAGGGGAGTCTCAAGCGGGACATAGACGATGTCGTAAACCACCGCATTCTCCGGCAGTTTGCCAAGGTCGATATCGAGCGGCGGCAGGCCCTCCATGCCGAGCGAGGTTGTGTTGACCAGCAGCGCCGCATTGGCAAGTGCGGAGCCGCGCTGTTCCCACATCATCGGGCGCACCGGCTTGCCGAATTCGTCGCGGATCGCGGCGGCGCGCTCCGGCGTGCGGTTGAGGATCCGGATTTCCGGCGCGCCTTCGTCCTGCAGCCCGGCAACGACGGCGCGCGCCGCACCGCCGGCACCGAGAACCACCGCCGGACCCACATCGGCGCGCCAGCCGGGCCGGGCTTCGCGCAGCGATTCGAGAAACCCGAACGCATCCGTATTCGCGCCGTAAAGAATGCCGTCGCGCACCACGATCGTGTTCACCGCCTTCATCCGCTGCGCCCAGCGGTCAACCTCGTCCATTGCCTTATAGGCTTCTTCCTTGTTGGGGACAGTCACGTTGAGGCCGCAGATACCAAGGGAGGGTAACATGCGGATCGCTTCCTTGGCGCCCTCCGGCGGCATCGCCAATGGCACATAAACGCCGTCGATGCCGTATTGCCGGAGCCAGTAATTGTGTATCCGCGGCGACCGCGAATGCTTGATTGGCCAGCCGGCAACCCCGGTAACGATAGCGCCACCGGTAAAGCTCATGTGTCCAGAATCCGGTTGGCCCGCAGATAGTCGAGCAGCGCCATCAGCGGCAGTCCGAGGATGGTGTAGTGACTGCCATCGATACGCGAGAAAAGCTGGACGCCGAGGGATTCGACCCGGTAGCCTCCAGGACCGTTAAACGCATCGTCGCCCGCCGCCGCGAGATAGGCATCGAGGAAGGAATCGCTGGCATCGGCCCGGACTTCAAGCTTAGCAGTGTCGACCGCCTGCCAGATGCGCTGGCCGCCGCGGACGATCACGGCATAGGAAATCAGGTTGTGCCAGCGGCCGCGAAGCGCCTGAAGCTGGCGCCGCGCATCGGCCAGATCTACCGGTTTGTCGAATATCTCGCCGTCGCAGTCGAGCACCTGGTCCGCGCCCAGAACCATCGCCTCGGGATGTTTGCGCGACACATAAACGGCCTTGGCCTCGGCAAGCACTTCGGCGATCTCGATACCGGCGGCGCCTTCGGCCCGAAGGCTGATTTTCAACTCGTCCTCATCGACGCGCGACGGCTCAACCAGATGCGGCACCCCGGCTTCCTCCAGAAGGCGGCGGCGGGTCATGCTGGCCGACGCCAGCACGATGCTCTGGGCCGGCATGCCGATCGAACGCGGCTTGTCGGTCACCGACACGGTCATGAGTCCGGCGTCTCGGCTTCTTCGTGAAGCCGTGTATAGAGCTGGTAGATTCCGGCGGCGGTTTCCTCGATCGACCGGCGGGTGACATCGATCACCGGCCAGGCATGTTTGGAAAACAGTTTCCGCGCTTCGCTGATTTCGGCTTTCACGGTGTCAATATCGACATAATCGGTTTCAGGCTTCTGGTTCAGCATCAACAGCCGGTTGCGGCGGATCTGCACCAGCCGGTCGGCCGATGCGGTCAGCCCGACCATGACGACGTTTTCCAGCTCGAACAGGTTTTCAGGCAATGGAATACCGGGCACGAAGGGCACGTTCGCCGTTTTCAGTCCGTAATGATTGGCGAGATAGATCGATGTCGGCGTCTTCGACGTACGCGACACGCCAATCAGGATGAGATCGGCATCGGATATATCCTGCGTCGCCTGGCCGTCATCATGCGCCATGACGTAATGAAGCGCTTCGATTCGGTCGAAATAGGCGGCGTTCAGGGTATGCTGACCGCCCGGCCGGTTGACGGTCTTCCGGTCGAAATATTTGGCAAACATCTCTATGACAGCATCCAGAACCGACACGCAGGGAATGCCGAGACGGGAGCATTCTTCGACCAACGGCTGGCGCGTCCGGCTGCTGATCAGGGTAAAAATCACCGGGCCCGGGTTTTCCCTGATGCCCTCGATCACCAGTTCCATCTGGGCGGTAGAAAGAACCATCGGCCAGATATGTTCCTGCGCGTCGACGTCCTCAAACTGCGCAATACACGCCTTCAGAACCCCCTGGGTGGTCTCACCCGTTGAGTCCGAAATAAGATGTATATGAAAACTTTCGCTCACGCTTTTGCACCCAAAGTGATTCGCCCACAGATTCGCCGATTGGTGTACCGAAATGAGGATAACCGGCCTTTTTAGTACCGGCCCGAAAAACAATACCCGATGACCCGGTTTCCATCAGAACGGTTACCCAACGCACAGGCGTTTTACCATAACGGGGGACAATGTCAGTTATGCACGTAATTCAGATTTAGGACATCCGCAATCCGGTTAAGTGCGGCAAGGCTCTCACATGTTTCATACAGTTTAGGCATCGAACGATTCACAATGCCATTGATCTATCTAACAACCTGTGGATAGACGACAATCCCCGATATTCACAGGCCCTACTATGTACTACTACCAAATTGTTATTAGTAATTAATATATTGGGGCTTCGTGTGGAGCGCCGTTCGTGAGATATTTCAGTCATCGTGAACAGCTCTTCCAAACCTTTGATCGCCGCACTGAATGGCGACCGTGTCGGCCCACCACCAATCTGGCTGATGCGCCAGGCGGGCCGCTATCTGCCAGAATACCGCGCACTCCGTGAGGTAGCCGGGGGCTTTCTGAATCTTTGCTACGATCCGGAAAAAGCCGCGGAGGTCACGCTGCAGCCGCTGCGTCGGTTCGGCTTCGACGCCGCGATTTTGTTTTCGGATATTCTCGTCATTCCCCATGCGCTCGGCCAGAAGGTAACGTTCGAGGCGGGGGAAGGTCCGCGGCTGGATCCGATCCGCGATGGAGCCGCGCTTGCAGAGCTGTCCATGAATAATCTGCATCAGAGCCTTGGGCCGATCTATGAAACCGTCGAGCGGGTTGCGGCGGATTTACCCGCCGGGGCGGCGCTGATCGGGTTTGCTGGGGCCCCGTGGACGGTTGCGACCTACATGGTCGAGGGCAGTAGCAGCCGGGATTATCCAAATGCAAAGGCATGGGCGCTTGGCAATCCGGACGGGTTTCAGGTGCTGGTCGATCTGCTCGTCGATGCGACCACGGAATATTTGCTGCACCAGGTGAAGGCCGGCGCAGAGGCCCTGCAGATTTTTGATACCTGGGCCGGGGTTTTGCCGAAATACGCCTTTGACCGGTTCTGCGCCGCGCCGGTCTGGAAAATCGCGCGCCGGGTAAAAGCCGCCTATCCGGATATCCCGATTATCGCTTTTCCGCGCGGGGCGTCGCTGTATCTGCCAGAATTCGCAGCTGCACCGGAAATCGATGCGATCGGGATCGATTATGCTGTCGATCCGATCTGGGCGGCGCGGGAAATTCAGCCCCATGCCACCGTCCAGGGAAATTTCGATCCGATCCTTTTGCTGGCCGGAGGCGATCAGCTTGAACGCCGCGCCGTCGAGATCGTCGAGGCGCTGGCGGGTGGCCCGCATATCTTCAATCTTGGTCACGGCATTCTTCCGCAGACCCCGCTCGAACATGTTGAGCGCCTGATCAAAGCCGTGCGTGGATGACGGGGCGTGGATGAAGGCGCGCGGATGAGCAGGACGGCGGTGGTGATCTATAATCTCGGCGGTCCAGACAGCCTGGATGCCGTCCGCCCGTTTCTGAAAAACCTGTTTTCCGATCCGATGATCCTGCGCGTACCGGCAATAGTGCGGCTGTTTCTGTCCTGGTTCATCGCGTGGCGGCGGGCGCCGGTGGCCCGCGATATCTACGCGAAAATCGGCGGCCAGTCGCCGATCCTGCCGGAAACCGAAAAACAGGCGGCAGCGCTGCAAAGCATGCTGGGCGATGGGTTCAAGGTCTTTGTCGCGATGCGCTACTGGCATCCGTTTGCCGCAGCCGTTGCCCACGATGTCGCGGCATGGGCGCCCGACCGGGTCGTATTGCTGCCGCTTTATCCGCAATTTTCGACGACAACGACGGAATCCTTTATCCGGGCCTGGCATCCGGCCGCCAAAATCGCCGGGCTGGCGGTGCCGACCGCCGCAATCTGCTGCTGGCCGGAAGCCGGCGGTTTTATCGACGCCGTGGCGCGCGCCACCGAAGATGCGATCGCAAAACTGCCCGCGGGCACGGCTTACCGAATTCTGTTTTCGGCCCATGGCCTGCCGAAAAAAATCATCGAGGCGGGCGATCCCTATGCCAGCCATGTCGAGCGCACGGCGGCGGCGGTGCGCGTGCGATTGAAAATTCCCGATGCCGATCATGTTGTCTGCTATCAGAGCCGGGTCGGACCGATGGAATGGCTGCAACCCTATACCGAGCACGAGATAGAACGCGCCGGCGACGACGGCGTGTCACTGGTGGTGGTGCCGGTGGCATTCGTCAGCGAGCATTCGGAAACCCTGGTCGAGCTCGATATCGACTATGCCGAACTGGCTGCGGGGGCCGGGGTGCCGCACTACGTTCGGGCGCCGACGGTCGGCGCGGATGTGACGTTTATCGCGGCGCTGGCAGACATGGCGAAAAACACCGGAGAGACCGGCACCGGTCCGGCGGGCGTAGCCTGTGGCGCCGAATACGCCGATTGCCCCTGTCTGAAAGTGGCCACCTGATGGCCGAGTATTATCAATGGTTCAAGGCGCTGCATATCATCAGCGTCATCGCCTGGATGGCGGGAATGCTCTATCTGCCGCGGCTTTACGTCTATCACGCCGATGCCGAGCCGGGGTCCGACAAGTCCGAAACCTTCAAGATCATGGAGCGCCGCCTGCTGCGCGCGATTACCAATCCGGCCATGGTCGCAAGCTTTCTGTTTGGCGGGCTGATGCTGGCGACCCCCGGCGCGATCGACTGGAGCATGGGCTGGATCTGGGTGAAACTCGCGATGATCGGCCTCATGGCGGCGATCCACGGCCTTCTGGCGCGCTGGCGGCGCGATTTCGAATCCGACCGTAACACCCGCCCGGCGAGATTCTATCGTATGTGGAACGAAGCGCCGACGATTCCGCTGATCGTCATCGTCATGATGGCGGTGGTGAAGCCGTTTTAGGCGGACATTAGCGCTCCTTGATGGCGGCGCCTACGTAGCTATGGATTTCCCTATATTCACAGCATGCAGTACATCGAACTGTTCACCAAATTTGACGTCCTGCAAGGTCGAATTTTTATTTTGGAACTTTGCCCAAACGCCGTTGGTTACGATAAATCCATCTTGCAGTTCTTCCATCTCGCTTAACGGATAGCGTTTCCTGATCGATTTTAATGCCGGTTTCATTCGCGATACGCTTACGTCCTTGTCCAACAAGAACATTACCGTTCTCAACATGACAACGTCCGCATAGCCATACATTCGGGGCTTACCCTTTGTTCGATAACGTGACGCGGTTGGCACAACAATTGTTTCGCGACACAGATAATCAATCATCGTGACGGTTAGCCGCGAGATTCGCGATGCATCATCAATCAAAAATTTGTCGGTCATAATAATCAAGTTCATAAACGAAGTCGCGATCACGTTTGATATCGCGATCCTTGTGGTGTTGCTGGTGCTCGTGGCCCAGTTCGAAAGCGTCCTTAGCGCGATGGTGATCATCCTGACGGTGCCGTTTGGGATTGCCGCCGCGGTCTTCGCGCTCAAGCTGACCAGAACGACGCTCAATATTTACAGCCAGATCGGGCCTATCATGCTGGTCGGGCTGATGGCGAAGAACGGCATTCTGGTCGTCGAGTTCGCCGATCAGCTGCGCGACCGCGGCCACACCGTCAAGGAAGCGGTGCGGATGGCCGCAATGACGCGGCTGCGCCCGGTGATGATGACCATGCTCGGCGCGCTGCTG
>Ga0209403_10002254_pt1 | contig 23389 bp, 23 predicted proteins | sample ArcticOcean_MG_C_8_FD_187440 | JGI IMG/M metagenome (GOLD analysis project Ga0209403, IMG submission 187440) | Marine microbial communities from western Arctic Ocean - ArcticOcean_MG_CB11_86 (SPAdes) (version 2) | ecosystem: Environmental > Aquatic > Marine > Oceanic | place: Arctic Ocean... | reverse complement strand
GGTCTCGTCCTCCACTGACATCCCAAATAAAAGAGCCCCGGCATTAAAATGCCGGGGCTCTTTTATTTGTCGATTAATCTCAACTAATCTATAAAACCGATTGGCAAACGGTTGTCCATCGATGGATGTCAACCCACAGACTGGAGTGAAGTTCTGATTGCCGTAGCATTCGAGTACGCCCAACCTCAGTAACCCTGAGACAGCGAATCAGGTACATAGAAGAAAGGCCTCGGCAGCAGCGCCGGGAGCTTTCATATTTGCGCTGGAACCAACTGTAACCAATGGCGACGACAGGGTAAACCTTGAACCAGTTAATACAATTCTTTGACCAGATAATGAACGATTATCGGACGGTGGTCCAGGCCTCCGTAAGGCTCTTCTTTCACCGTGGTGTAACCGTGCCCTCGGTACATCAACAACGCCGGGTTCAGCATATCAACGGTGGACAGGCAAATGCGACGGTAGCCTTGTTCCCGGCAGAACTCCTCGGTGGTTTCCAACAAGCGCCGCCCAATTCCCTGTCTCCGCACCGACGAGGAGACGCTCATCCGGCGTAGCTCTGCCTCTTCAACCTCGTCCGTTGGCTGAATTCCAACGATTCCCACTAGTTGATTATCGAATTCCGCCACCCAGAAATTGCTCTTGGGATTAGACAGATAATGGGCGGGAATATCCCCCATGTCGTCTTTCAGGGAGTTGTCAACGTACTTGCGTACCTCGCGTTCAACTTCGCCAGAGAACTCAATTAATCCACTGGCGAATAGCTCCTGAACCTGAACTTGGTCCGCTAAAAGGTATTGCCGAATGTATAGGACAGGCTGTTGGGTCATGAATCGCTGCCAAACGGCGACAAACGTTAATCGCCTAGGTGTTAATCAGGAAATTGATCACATCGCCGTCTTTAACTTCGTAGGTCTTACCTTCAGATCGGAGGACCCCTTCTTTTCGACCTTGGGCCAGGCTCCCACAGCGAATCAGATCGTCGTAAGCAATCACTTCAGCGCGGATGAAGCCACGGGTGAAATCGGTGTGGATCGTGCCAGCCGCCATCTGGGCCACGATACCGGCGGGAACTGGCCATGCCCGGCATTCGTCCTCGCCCACCGTCAGGAATGACACCAAGCCCACTGTGCTGTAACAGACCTGCTTGACCCGCTCTACAGCCGGTTCGTCGAGCCCCATGGCTTCTCGGAACTCCTCAGCTTCATCCGCTTCCATCAGGGACAAATCTTCTTCCAATTTGGCGCAAAGACCAACCTCTCCGAGTCCAACAGCAACCTCGCTGGAGATGCCCAATGACTCCAATGTGGGGGCCTTGTCATCTTCACCGGAGTTGAACGCAATCATCACCGGCTTGGCCGTTAGAAGCTGGAAATCAACCAACGCCGCCGTTTCAGAACCGGTCAACTTCTGAGATTTCATGGGTATGCCTTCTTCCAAAAAGGCCTTGACCTTCTGCACGGTCTCTAGCAGTGGAATCATGGCCGGTCTTTCTGCTGGTTTGGCTTTCTTGAGGCCATCGCTTAGGCGGGCTTCTGCCTTTTCCAGGGCTTCTAGGTCAGCCAGAGACAACTCGTCCAACAGCAACTTAACGTCGCGCGCTGGGTCTACGGTTTCCAGTGGATGCAGCAGAGCAGGGTCTTCAAACGCTCTAATTACCAGCAGTAGCGCATCTGCAGCCTGCAGAATGTTCCGTTGGCGGCCACTGAGCACCTGATTGGCGGATGCTGCTTCGCGGTCGATGGGCGGCAGGTCCCAGTACTTAATCTCCGGATGTATCACCTTTTTGGGGTGGTACATGCCGTCCAGCACCGCCAGCCGAGGGTCAATCACTTTGACCACGCCTACCTGCAATGGTCCAGCGTCACCGGCTCCCATGGACGATGAATGGCCGCCCGTTAATGCGTTGAAAACAGTTGTCTTGCCACTCTGGGGCAGCCCAATTACTGCGATATCCATACCTGAGTTCTATTCCTCTTTTCTATTTGACTGGGGGTGCTGGGATTATTTTGCCGATTAATAAGACTCAAAGAGTTTGCCCCATTCTGTCTTCAGGGCCTCGTTGATCCTGCGGCGGCCCTTGGTCTTTAGCCAGTACCCGTTATGGTACAGATTTGACGCCAAGAAAGCCCAGCCGACGATGGGACTGCGGAGCAACATCTTTTCCAACGGTTTTAGCGGGCCCCAGTAAATCAGCTTCTGGCCACGGCTGGCAAAGGTGTTTTCCACGCCGGTGAACTGCCAGTTGGTCTGACTTATGTCCTCGCCAACAATATTGATCTTGGAGACGTCGCCACAACCCAGACCTCGCTCGTGGGCTAGCCTGATGAACTTGATACTCATGGGATTAAAACCCATCATCTTGGCGGCCACGGCATCGATGGCTACCTGGTCGTTGCTGGCTAGAATACGGTCCTTGATGTGCCAGCGCATGGCTCGAGGGCCTGGCCCGTCTCCGGCAAAAGTCCCGTCCATAACCGCAAACAACCCAGGGTGAATCTCTTGCTGGATGGCCAGCAGGTCAGTCAGCGTCTCGTGAATCACCGAGTGCGTCCAGTGGCGTTTCCGGTGCAGTAGGCCACCAAAGGCGTTCTTCATGGCACCGGTCATGGTCGTGAAAACGTGGGTCTTCATTGTCGGCAGGTGAACTATATTGGTGCCGGGGAAACTCTCCGGAATCTGGATTCCCTCCGGGAATATATCATCCAACACCAGCATCTCAGCCTTGGGTTTGTAGTCGATCCAACCGTTTGGTTCCGAGTCTAGATGGATGTCTGAAAGGCCTACTTTTAGCTGCGCTGCCTTGTGTTTGTTCTTGAGTTCTCCCTCGTAGGAGTTCACCACCACCGTCCCGTTATGGGCGGCCACCAAGTCTTTGTGCCCCAGGGCTTCAAGGGCTTTCGTAACGCCTTCTATCTGCCAAGGGGTGGTTGAGCAGGCGGGATACCAATGTTGCCAGGAGATGTTCACCTTCAAAAAGGTCTTGATCTCAGGAGACAAGAACTGGCTAATTCCAGCCAAGTCCATGGCCCGACCCATGTCCGCCACCGCCGTCTCTGGGGTGGTAGCAACCACTGCCACAGTTGGACTATCAGGGCGAGACTGGCCGCCGGGCACAGCACTGGGTGATGGTTGGGTTGTTCCGGGGTCAAAGGGCGTCATTTTTGGCTCCTGTTTTTGAGACGCTGGCCTGCCGGAATTTCTAATCTACCAGCATTAATAATCTGAGTTTCTATGAGGATGCATCCTCAATTATTCAATAACAAAACCAGAGTAGATACGGCAACCCAACTGATTATGGATAACACCAGGGGTAAGTCGCGAATTATCAACTGCTCTGGGGCTTCTGCCTGCTCGCTGTTATTCAACAAAAATAGGTAGCGGAACAGACCAAAGGTAACAAATGGTAGCGTGAACAACATAGTGTTGTTATCTGGCAGGTTTGTCGCTTCGACGGTATAAAGAGTATAGCTCAGCCACGCCGCAGCGGCAGACAACATCAACAGTTGATTGATGAATGGACCAGAGTAGTCCTTCAAAACACTTCTCTGTTCTTCCGCTGCGTCACCCGCCAACCGGACCTCGGCAAAACGTCGCCCCAGCACGATGAAAAGCGCCCCAGCGCCAGTGGTAGCGTACAACCAGGGCGAGGGTGTCACGTCGATTGCCAATGCCCCAGCGGAGGCGCGGATTATGTAGCCGCTGGTGACAGCAAAGGCGTCCAACAACACAATATTTTTTATCCCCAGGGAATAACCGACGTTTATCAGGGAGTAAATCACGCCAGCCAATCCCAACATCGGCTCCACCACAACCATTATCGCCAGCCCGATGGCGGCCAACACCACCATCACGGATGCTGCTATCGGCAGGCTAACTTTTCCAGAGGCGATGGGTCTGTTTCGTTTGATGGGGTGCAACCGGTCGCCTTCACGGTCCATCAGGTCGTTGAATAGATAGACGGCGCTGGAGAGGGCGCAAAAGGCCAGGGCAACTAGCAATAGCTTTCCAAGTAACCCGGGAACCGGACCAAGGTCGTCAGTGCTCCAGGCTACATCCACCGCAAACACAAAGGGCAGGAACACCAGTCCGTTCTTAACCCATTGGACCGGACGCAAAGCCTTGAACAGCGCCACCGGGCTCAATGCCAGCGCGCCGTCACTTCCTGAGCCATGGCCTGACCCTTCAATGTTTACCGTAGCGCCCAAATTCAGTTATCGTCCTTTCCGTTGAATCCCTTCTCGCGGCCATTAATCAACACGTTCGGCTGCTGGGATTCGGCGCAATGCCAGCAGGGCCAGCAGGCCAACCAGCACGGCAAACCACAGCGTTACCAACCTGATCAGCACGGTGCCTGCCGACGCACCGGCCCTGGTTACTCCGCTCTGTTGCAATAATGCCAGCATGCTGCCTTCGGTGCCGACCAATCCGCCAGGCAGGGCAGTCACCGCTCCCACTAAAGTTGCCGCGGCGTAAATCGGTAGCGCCCGAACCAAGTCGATCTCCGACCCGATGCCACGCAATATCACCCACAGAGCCAAGCCCTCAGCGAACCAGGCCACGGCCCCAATTGCCACCCCGACCACCATAACCCTAGGTGCGGCCAGTTCCTTGAAACCCTCTTGTGAGTCCCTAAGCAGCTCGCTCCATTTGGACAAGATTGGCAATCCAGTCAAACGTAAAGCATGCCTGGATAGCGCAAACATCAGCCCAATGACGGAGACCACCAGGGCCACCGCCAAAACCACTATGGCGGGAACTGGCAGCAGGACGAACCCGGTTAGCCCCAGTATGATCACAGAAATCACATCGGTGAGCCGTTCCATGACTACCACCGGAGCAGACCGACTCACCGGCACTCGCGTTTTGCTGTTGAGCAAGTAACATTTTACCAACTCGCCGGCCTTGCCCGGAGTTATCGACATTGCGAGGCCGGAGAGAAAAACCAATGCGCTGATACCAACGGGGGCTTCTATCTTCAAAACCTTCAGATAAAAGGCCCAGCGCAGGAACCGAAGTAAATAATTAGACAACGCCAAGCCCAGCCCGGCAAGCAGGTAACTGATGGGCAGATTGCCGATTTCGTCGATTGTGCCGCCGAAATCTCCGTAGCCAACCAGCGCCACAAACACTCCCACGGTCAGCACGGCCAGCAATAACCATTTTTTGTTCATGGTCGGGCGTGATTCCGGCAGAGGACGTTTGCAGGTCTGATCAGAGTTTGGCCTTTAGCTCCGCGAACCAAACGCCTAGTCCTGCCATGCTTCCATAGTAGAAGGGGACGACGATGACCACTCCCCACAAGATGACCCGTAAATCGCCGCTCGGATCGAAAAAGGCGTCGACTATGGCGATAATTATCGCCGCCGCGATTAACGACAGGAGGCTAGTCCACGCTCCAAATACCAATGCCTTGTGGCCCGGAGAACCTTGGCTATCAGTTGCTGCTGATATTCCGTAATAGCCGCCAATGAACGGGCCAAATGGAATCCCCAAAAGATGGACGATTGGCACCAAGGCCAAAATCAACATGATTACGAAACCGACTAAAACCCCTTTCATCATCGTCCGGTTCCGTCGCGAGTCCCTACATGAGACTCCAATTTGTTTTCAGTGCTACTACCAATCACCAGTACTGCTCCTAGATATTGACATCACGGCTAGGACATCGCGATTTAACCGACGTCCAACTGCGGGAAATACAGTCATACATTATAGACTCGGAGCGAAAATTACGCACAGGCCCGGGCTGAGTCGGTTGATGCCCAAACCCCAGGGTATACTGGGGCGAGTTTATTTTGCAGAAATCGCCGGGTTGACCAGGCAGTAACCAATAACGAAACCAGGAGCTCAATTGGCCACCGATTTTCCTTCAAGCCAAGATGGATTTGTCCACGAATCCCCCTTCTCTCAATTATTGGATATGAGGGTGACCGACCCCGAAGACGGCACCAGCACTGTGGTGATGCCCATCAACCCCAGCCATTTGCAGCTGGCTGGAAGGGTCCAAGGTGGAATCGTAGTCGCGCTGGCAGACTATGCCATGTTCCGTGCCGTCAGGCCACATTTGAAGCCCGGTGAGACCACCACCACCATTGAGCTCAAGGTAAATTTCCTTGCCGCAGCCGAAAAGGGCGAGCTAACGGCCACTTGCACGATCATCAGCGCTGGAAGCAAATTGATGGTGGGCGAGATGGAGGTCAAAGACCAGAACGGCAAAATGATCGCCCAAGGGCTTGGCACCTACATGGTCCTACAACCGCGGGCTTAATCCGGCAACTCAACCTACTCTTGAAACCCCGCCAGGCATAATTGTTGACCAGGCTAGTCGACTATATTTGATTTGGGGATGGGCTGGTGTATAATCTGTCTTGGGCGCTCCATGCTGGAGTCCGGATTTTGGTAGGTAGGTTTTTTAATGAAAATCCCCATGAAAGTTGACTATGGGGTACGAGCGTTGGTTGAGCTGGCGCTTCACCGCGGTGAAGGCCACATCCAAACCTCTGTCATTGCCTACAAACAAGGTATCCCGGAAGCCTACTTAGACCAACTGATGACCTCACTCAACAAGTTTGGTTTCGTCGCCAGCCGCAGGGGACCCCAAGGTGGTCACTCCCTGGCTATGGACCCCAAAGACATTGACCTCAACATGGTGATGCAGAGTCTGGATAGCAGTAATTCTCCATTGGACTGCCTCATCAACCCCCATGATTGCGCGCTATCCCACTCCTGTGCTCAGCAAGAAGTGTGGAAAACCGTTGAATCCGCAATCCGAGACGTATTAACCAACATCACGGTTGCCGATTTGGCAGAGCGGCAGTCCAGTTTGGCCGGTCAATCGGCCTAACGATTCAGGCTGCGATAACCACTGCCACGCAGGCCGCTCCACGCACGTATTTGCTTGACAACCATTTTTGCCAGGAATAGACTCGAATCGTTAATGAATACATCTAACTCACAGTATGACGCCTGTTTTCAGCCCATAGGCCTCTTTCAACTAACTTGCGCTTGTACGTGTCCGCCCACATAGGGGCGGGTAACAACTTCTGCACATCTGAAGCCTTCGCCCACCCGTTTGAGTAGCCCGTAAGGGTAAGAGCGGGTTTTTTATTGCTAAATCACATCGCTAATCAACAAAAACTAACGAACCGGGCATCCAAATTCGCCCAGGCACATCTAAGAGAAAGTACACCAGAAGTACCGGAAAATTTAGGAGGGTCCAACCCATGGCCGATCAACCCATAATACTCACACCAGATCAAGTAAAAAGATATAGCCGCCACATCATCATGGGAGACGTTGGCAGCAAAGGTCAGCGCGCCTTAATGGGTGCCAAAGCCCTGATTATCGGCGCCGGCGGATTGGGCTCTCCCTCCGCCATCTACCTGTCTTTGGCCGGTGTTGGCACCGTCGGCATCGTCGACTTCGACGTTGTTGAACTGTCCAACCTGCAACGCCAGGTGCTGCACCACACCGCCGACGTAGGCCGTCCCAAGGTTCAGTCTGCCGTCGACAACATCAAGGCTTACAACCCAGACGTAAATGTGGTTGTCCACGAGACTCGCCTGGAAGCCGATAACGCCATGGAAATCATCAGCCAATATGACCTGGTGATTAACGGCGCCGACAACTTTGCCACCCGTTATCTGGTCAACGATGCCTGCTATCTGCTGAACAAGCCTTTAGTAGACGGCAGCATCCTAATATTTGACGGACAGGCCACCGTGTTCCTACCGGGTGAGGGTTGCTACCGCTGCCTGTTCCCGTCGCCCCCGCCTCCTGGCATGGTCCCTAACTGCGCCGAAGCTGGCGTGTTGGGCGCACTGACTGGCTTAGTCGGAAGCATCCAGGCCACCGAAGCGCTCAAATACTTCCTGGGAATTGGGGAATCCCTCAGTTCACGGTTGTTGCTCATCGACGCTCTCAGCATGACCTTCCGTGAAGTGCGACTGAAGAGAAACCCTGACTGCCCGCTGTGCGGCGACAATCCCACAGTGACTGAATTGATCGACTACGAAGTCTTTTGTGGCATTGCGGAGCCCCAAGAGGCCGCAGCAGTCGGCTACGACGACTAGGCCAATTACAAAAAGCTCAAAAGGGGCGTCTCACAAAACAGACTCCCCTTTTGGCACCACACCGCACTCCTCAAATAGCGCCGGGCAGAATACGATAATTTCCCAAAACACAAACAGGGTTTATGGTTACTAGGCTCACTTACAAAGGCATCATCGACACCATTGGCAACACTCCACTCGTTGAACTACAACGAATGAGTCCAAAAGAGGGTGTGCGCATCTTCGCTAAGCTGGAAGCGCAGAACCCCACCGGCAGCGTCAAAGACCGCATCGCACTCAAGATGATTGAACAGGCGGAGCGCGACGGCGAAATCTCTGCCAACCGCACTATCTTGGAGCCCACCAGTGGCAACACCGGCATATCTCTGGCCATGATTGGCCGGCTTAAAGGCTACAAAGTCGCCGTGGTGATGCCGGAAAACGTGAGCATTGAGCGGGTGCAACTGCTGGAGGCCTACGGTGCTGAAATCATCCCCTCGGACGGCTCAAGGGGCACTAATGGCTCCATTGAAGTTGCCCAAGAACTGATGAACAAGAAGGGCAGCGACTATTTCATGCTGTACCAGTACGGTAACAGCGGAAATCCCAACGCCCACTACGACACCACCGGCCCTGAGATCATAGAAGCGCTACCAGACGTCAATATGTTCGTTGCCGGACTGGGCACCGGCGGAACCCTGATGGGCGTGGGCCGTCGCCTGAAAGAGCACAATCCTCAAACCAAGATTGTGGCGGTGGCTCCTGAGCCTGAAGACTTCATCTCGGGCCTTCGTGACCTTGAAGAAGGGTTCATTCCACCGATCTTGGACATCAACCTGCTGGATTCCAGGATGCTGGTCAGCAGCTTTGACGCCTTCTCAACCGCCAAGCGTCTCCTGCAAGAAGAGGGTATCTTCGCCGGTGTTTCATCTGGTTCCGTGGTCTACGGGGCCATCCGCCAGGCAGAGCGGATGGATCACGGCGATATCGTCTGTTTACTGGCTGATGGAGGCTGGAAATACCTCAGTACTGCACTCTGGACCAAGGACTACGAACAGTTGGCCAAGGATGCCAAGGGCAAGGTCTGGTGGTAAAAAATTCGGCCATTTTCCGGTGTAATCTTCTCCAGTCAACTGCAACAGGCGGGGAGCAAAGGTCAATTACCCAAGTTAGCACTTGATAAAGCAATTCCGAGTCAATCATTTGGCGGGCCATCCTGTGGCCGGTCCAACGGCAGAGTTTGAGACTGGCAAGGTGCCGTGGAACTTGAAACATTAGCCGTGGCGATGCTATACTGGCTCTACATAAAGACCTTCCTTAGAGAGCGGGGTGTAAACCCGCTTTCTTGCTGATGGAGACAAATGTTTTCCGTCCGGGGATTGGGAGGGAGCGAACAAATGAAAAGTGATTTTCTAATAGCGTTGACCCAGTTGGCGGCCGAACGTCATCTGCCTCGAGAACAAGTACTCGGAGCGATTGAGGTTGCCCTGGCTTCAGCCTTCAAAAAAGACAACCCGGCCTCTGGCCAAAACATATCCGTTACGCTCAATCCCAACACTGGGGAAGTGAGCGTTTTTGCGCTTAAAACAGTGGTGGAAACGGTTGAGGACCCCGATAAAGAGGTCACCGTAGACGACGCTCAGTTCATCAAAAAGGGCGCTGAGCTTGGTGATGAAGTCGCGGCCGCAGAACCACTGCCCCACAACGCCAGCCGTATTGCCGCCCAGACCGCCAAACAGGTCGTGTTGCAGCGACTCCGGGAAGCGGAGCGGGACCTCCTCTATCAGGAGTTCCAGCAGCATGAGGGTGACATAGTTTCCGGCGTGATTGAACAAGCCGAACCTGGCCGCACCATCACCCTGGACTTGGGCCGCGCCCAAGCGGTGCTGCCTTTCGAAGAACAGGCACCCAACGAGCGTTACCGCAAGGGACAACGCACCAAGGTGTACTTGATTAGCGTCCGTAGCACACCCAAGGGACCAGAGATTCTGGTCTCCAGAAGCCATCAGAACATGCTCAAACGTTTGTTTGAGATTGAAGTTCCTGAGGTCTACAACGGTGTGGTTGAGATTAAGGCCATTGCCCGAGAGGCTGGATTCCGCAGCAAGGTAGCCGTCAGCGCCACCCAGCCAGGAATCGACCCGGTGGGCTCATGCATCGGTATCCGAGGTAACCGGATCCAAAGCATTGTGAACGAACTTCAGGGCGAGAAGATTGACATCGTGTCCTGGGATGAAGAACCCCGGACCTTTATCACGAACGCCCTCAGCCCGTCAGAACCCGTCCATGTGGAACTACTCACAGCGGAGCAGACCGCCATTGTGGTCGTACCTGACCGGCAATTGTCTCTGGCCATCGGAAAAGAAGGCCAAAATACCAGGCTGGCTGCCCGGCTAACTGGTTGGAGACTGGACATCAAGGGAATGACCGAGTGGGAAGAGATTAAGGAAGCCACTCAGGCCATCACTGGCTCCGCTGTTGCACCGGAAGTAGCAGTGACCGAGGCTGCTGAAGCAGTTGAAGAAGCGATTGCCATTGTGGAAGAAGCTGGCGCAGTTGCGACCGAACCGGCAGCAGCAGAACCAGCGCCAGCAGAAGCCGTTGCCCCTGAGGCAGTCCCGGCAGTAGAGCAGGACGAAGATGCTGTCCTCGCTGCCCTGATTCAGGAAGAAGAAGACCAGGCTCCCACAGACGCTACGGCTGAACCTGCTACGGCAGAGAGTCTCAGTGTTGAAGACTTGGGCGCCTTCACTATTGATGACGTTGAGTTGTCGGACGACGAGGAAGACGAGGAAGACGAGGAAGACGAAGGGGAACTGCCGAGGTTCGACGATTTGCCGGTCTTGATACCCGACGCTGGCAAGATTCGCTTCGCTGAAGATATTGTGGAAGAGTTCCGCGGTGGTGGCCGTGGTGGCCGACGCCGTAGGGGCGGCGGTGGTGCTCGTGGCGGCGCTCGTGGTGGTTCCCGCGGTGGCGGAGCTGCAGCAGGCGGTGGCCGCTAAACCCTTCTGCCAGTACAATCCCTGAATTGCATCTAACCGTCTCGTTGAAACGGATTGATAAAAAATGCAGTGGGCAGTATTTAGGAGGGCCGGTTTTGCCAAAGAGTCGACATGTCCCGGAACGCAGTTGCGTAGCCTGCGGCAACAAAATGCCGAAGGCGAAGCTAATTCGGGTTGTGCGGGCCTCTGACGGTTCAATCATCGTAGACACCACCGGCAGAGAGTCAGGAAGAGGGGCATACCTCTGCCACCTACCTGAATGCTGGGGGAAGGCTCTGACCAAAGGGCCGTTGCAGCGCAGCTTTAAGCAAGACCTCTCTACCAAAGACTTGGAACCAGTACGGACTTATTACGAAGAAAACCTAGCCTCTCAGGCTACTGCGCAATAATCTTAGACTCTTTATGGATGTGTAGATGACTTCTGACGGACAACCAGCAGCAGTGGACGAAGCCGGAACGGCCGAAAACCCCCGCAGGGCTACGACGAAACGGGCCACAACCCGTGCTCTTGTCCTACCGGAGACGATGACGGTTCAGTATTTGGCTGAGGTCTTGGACCAAAACCCCATCGACGTAATCAAGCAATTGATGCGAAATGGAATTATGGCGTCCATGAACCAAGTGGTTGAATATAAAGTGGCCACCCTAGTAACCACGGCGCTGAGTATCCGCACGAGCATGGCTGAACCTCAGTCAGCAGCAAAGGGCCCCGCCCCGGAAGGCTCCGAGACGGTAGATGAGTCAGAACTCGTGACCCGCCCGCCAGTGGTCACTATTCTTGGCCACGTAGACCACGGCAAAACCTCTCTGTTGGACTCCATCAAAAACTCCAAGGTGGCAGACAAAGAAGTGGGCGGCATCACGCAGCATATCGGTGCCTACCAGGTTGAATCGAACGGCAACCCCATTACGTTCTTGGACACTCCGGGTCACGCAGCGTTCACAGCCATCAGGGCTAGAGGCGCACGAGTGACCGACATTGCAGTGTTGGTGGTCGCCGCCGATGACGGCATCATGCCCCAGACGCTGGAAGCCATTAACCACGCCAAGGCTGCTGAAGTTCCGATAATCGTAGCCATCAACAAGATGGATCTACCGGGCGCAGACCCCGAAAAGGTAAAACGCCAGCTCAGTGAACAAGAACTCTTGGTGGAAGACTGGGGTGGCGATGTCATCTCCGTAGACGTCTCCGCTAAGACCGGTGCCGGCATCGATAATCTGCTGGAGAACCTGCTGCTGGTTGCGGAGATTGGCGAGCTAAGAGCCAATCCCAACAAATCGGCTTACGGCGTTGTGATTGAAGCCAAACTGGATCGAAAACGCGGTCCTAGTACCACTGTATTGATTCAAGACGGCACTCTGAGTGTCGGAGATTTCATAGTTGCCGGCGCGTCCTACGGACGGGTCAAGGCAATGTTCGATGACCTGGGCAAACCATTACAAGCAGTGTTGCCAGGTTGCCCCGCTGAGGTTCTAGGCTTTGGGTCAGTCCCAGAGGCAGGTGACCAACTGGTCGTCACCACCAACGAACGCGAAGGCCGCGCCAAGGCCGAAGAAAGCAGCAAATCGCGTAACCCCCAGTCCGGCCAGAACCGCGCGCTTACTCTGGAAGAAGTGGTCAACCAGACTGACACAGACGAAATCAAAGAACTTAACCTAGTAGTCAAAGCCGATGTTCAAGGCAGCGTTGAAGCCGTACGCAGTGCCTTGGAAAAATTGGTTGATGAAGACGTAAAAGTTCGAATCTTACACACCGGCAGCGGTGCTGTAACCGAATCCGACATCCTGTTGGCCAGCGCATCAGAGGCCATCGTCATCAGCTTCTCCATTGGGTCTGAGCCCAGCGCCGAACGATTGGCAGACCGGATGGGCGTTGAGATTCGCCACTACAACATCATCTACCAATTGATTGACGACGTTGAAAAAGCCCTCCACGGCATGCTCGACCCGGTCTACACTGAGGTTATTGTGGGCCGCGCCGAGATTCGTGAGGTCTTTGAAGGCCGCCGCGGGACTCAGATCGCCGGTTGCCGCGTGATCGAAGGTCGCATGATCCGGAGCGGCGACGTGCGAGTCATGCGCGATGGCCAAAATGTGGAAGACGGTGTCATCAACAGCCTGCGTCACTTCCGTGAAGAGGTTAATGAGATGAACGCCGGCACTGAATGCGGTATCGTCATCCAGGGGTTCAACGACTTCAAGGAAGGCGACATCTTGGAAGTCCATCGCCAAGAGCGGGGACGGCGCTAGTCCTCGCTTTTCTGCCTAAGTCATGGGACCATTGGACTCTGACCAGGCGAGCATGAGACGCCAAAGGTACACCTGCCATGTCGCGACGCACTGACCGCATAAATGAACAGCTGCGCGAAGAGATTAGCACTGTTCTGGCACGTCAGATAAAAGACCCACGCCTGAACGCTGTAGTCAGCATAACCAGGGTGGAATCAAGTTCTGATTTGCGCAGCGCCAGGGTCTACATCAGCGTTCTGGGCAATGACAAACAACGGAAAGAAGCCCTGGAAGGTCTCCAATCTGCTGCGTCTTTCATGCGCCGTGAGATTCGCAACCGCATCAACATGAAGCACACCCCGTTCATGACCTACCTGCTTGACGACTCCCTCCAGGAAGCCGACCAGCTACTGCGATTATTAAACGAAGTTAAGCCAGACGATCTTGCTACTGAAGATTTTCCGGCCCCAAACGTCTCGAGCGACAACTAGGCGTGGCCAACCCCAAATCCGGCGGCAAACCACCCGTGGTCAACGGCTTCGTCAACCTGTTCAAACCTCCCGGTATCACCTCCATGGACGCCCTGCGCCAGATCAAGCGCATCACCGGACAACGCCAAAAAGTCGGCCACTGCGGCACCATGGACCCGCTAGCCCGCGGCGTACTCCCCGTGGCATTTGGCCAGGCCACCCGCCTCATGGAAAACGTTGTTGGCGGCAAGAAGTTGTACCGAGTGGAGATTACCCTAGGCGTCGCTACCACAACCTACGACGCAGAAGGCGAGGTTGTTAAAACCGGAGATTCAGAGGGGATCACCAGAGAGGCAGTCGAAGATAGCCTACGTCCTTGGATCGGAGTGGTTCAGCAGACACCCCCCATGTACAGTGCCATCAAAGTCGATGGCCAACGACTCTACAAACTAGCCCGCGCCGGAATTGAAGTGGAACGAAAATCCCGTCCGGTGGAGATCCACGACATCCGGATCATCGAGTTCGAAACCCCAAAGCTGGTCTTGAACGTAGAATGCGGGCAGGGTACTTACATACGTTCCCTGGCCCACGACGTTGGCGAAGCCCTTGGGTGCGGCGGCCATGTAGCCGACCTGGTCCGTCTTCTCTGTGGCGGGTTTCCGGCCGAAGAAGGCGTCACCCTGGAACAAATTGAGGAAGCAGCCAACAGCCCAGATGGATGGCAACAGTACCTCTATCCCGTTGACCGGGTGTTGAGAAACCTCAAGAGCATCACGCTAGACCAAAACGCTGAAGAGCACCTGCTCCACGGCCAGTCGATCACGCTGGGTCGGCCAGAACTCGATACCGGGTATTTGGAAGAATGTCGAGCCTACAACTCGGACGGCGTTTTCTTGGCATTGGTCCGGTTCGACAAGCCAACAAACTCCTGGCATCCCGCAAAGGTCTTTCAAGCTGGCTTTCCTTCCCCCTACGCTCCGACCTCCGTCTAGTCTCTCTCAACCAACTCGGGGGAAATGCTTATTTCCTCTACCCACCTGTATGTTGCGCCGATATATGACGATATTGTCACTATAGCGTTATCGATTAGCTAACATATAACGCGAGCTTCTTGACAATTAAAGCTCAAATTGTATAGTTAATGACATTACGTAAACCCAAATACAGATTGGCCTTCGAAATAACGCACTTTGACACAATAATCCGACCGAGACATTGGGGGGGATAATATGGAAGCCTATTGCTTTAAGTGCCGAAACAAACGGGAGATCTCTGGTCCTCGTCAGGTCACACTAAAGAACGGCCGTCCTGCCACCCAGGGTCTTTGCCCTGAGTGTGGTACCAAGGTGTTCCGGATCGGCAAGTCTTAGGGATGCGCCGGGGTTATTCCCTACAGAATAACCGGGAATCCCAGCTTCGCCAGCAGCTTTTGCGGGTTCGTCTCTAGCAACGCGTGAATTTCATCGTCGTTAAGACCAGCTCCCTTAGCTACTTTGTGTCTAATATCCGGGGTCAGTAGATCATCGGGCTCGTGAGCGTCTGAGTCCAGCACTGTGATTGCCCCAGCCTCGCGAGCTGTCTTCACCACGTGGCCATTGGCCAAGCTGTGCCCTTTGCGGGCTGACACCTCGAGATAGATGCCCTTTTCTGCAGCCAATCGGGCTTCTTCATAGGTAATCAATCCTGGGTGTGCCAGCACGTCCACGTAATCAGAACGCAACGCGGCCTCATTTGTGCCCGGTTCCACTGGTTCTACAGGAGTCTCGCCGTGCACCGCAACCAGCTTGGCGCCCATCTCCTTGGCCGTCCGCGCTACCAAATCGATGTCGTCCTTGGGCACGTGGGTGATCTCCACACCAGGCAGAACCAAGATGTCCCAACGCCTGGTCGCCTGAGCACAATCAATAATCAGCGTCTTCAGCACGAACTCCACATTTCCCAGACCCACATGGTCGGTAACTGCCATAGCTCGGTAGCCGCGCACGTAGGCCCGGCGTATCAGTTCAATTGGTGACAATACGCCGTCACTGAGGAAAGTATGGGTGTGGAAATCGTACATCTGTCGGCTCCAAGTCTTAAAAACGGTCCGGGTGACTACCCGGCGCGTACAACCTAACGGACACCGCCGAGCTTGGCTAAGTATAGATACCGACCGAAGCATTAACAAGAATTTGCAATGCCGGGCACGGTCTTAGATAGCGAAAATCTCGTTGACACGTTTTTTATAGACGCCTACAATTGCGTCACCCAGGCACGGTGTCTGATTATGAGACGGGCCTTTATAACCTCCGGAGACATACCAATGGCAGATGCGCTGGCTAGCAACGCTGGGGACGCCACCCAACACACCTCTTGCGACCAATGCGGGAGGCCAGCCGGCAAGGGTCGGTCTTACGCCTTTAAGAAACCGGTCCCCGAAGGAGCCACAGACCAAGGTCCAGCCGTTAAATGCACTCGATGTGCCATAAAGCATCGGCCCATGCTGCGAAGGTCGTTTATCGTCGCATTAGTAGTCGGGTCCGTCCTAACCCTGCTGAATCAGGGCGATGCACTCTTCTCAGGAAGCTGGAACAGCGCCCTTTATTGGAAAGTCCCTCTCACTTACTGTGTTCCCTTCTGCGTTGCCACCTATGGCGCTCTGAGCAACAGCAGACGCTAAGTAATTGTAATCCTGGTAGCTCTCCGGCCAAACAAAAAGGCCCCGCCAATGGCGGGGCCTTTTAAGTTTTCAAGAGCTAAAGGTTTTTAACCCAGTTGGCGGATTACCGAGACGACTTTTCCGCGAACTTCCACGTTGTCGGCAGCGCAATAGATTGGATCCATAGTGCTGTTGGCCGGTTGTAGACGGACCTGGCTGCCCTCAGCGTAAAACTTCTTCAGTGTGGTCTCTTCCTCTTCTTTCAACCACGCAACCACCGTCTCGCCATTATTCACAGTATTAGACGGCTTGATGATGACAACGTCACCGTTGTCGATCAGCGCGTCGATCATTGATGTGCCTTTTACTCTCAAGGCAAATAACGTGCCGTGCTGACGCTGTAGCTCCGGCGCCACTTCAACAGTGTCGAATTCCTGGCTGGACTCGGACGCCTCTGTACTCCAAGCAGGAATCGGTATACCGGCAGCGATGGCTCCGACGATTTGAACCCTGGGGGCGTTGGAAACCGGCTGACCGTCTTGGTCCAATATCTTGATTCCACGGGCAACATCAGGGCGGCGGTTAATGTACCCAGCTTGCTCCAGTTTGTCCAAGTTGTAGTCCACAACGGAAGTTGAGCTGATATCACAGGCTTTCTGGATGTCGCGCACCGTGGGCGGGATGCCGTTCTCCAGGTAAAACTCCTGAAGGAATCCAAGGATTCGTTGTCTGCGGGGCGGCATTTTTTTGCTGCTTACCATATAGTCCTTTTAGATTGAGCCGACTTGGAAACCAGTGTTTGGGTTCTGCTTAAGCTCTAATCCAGATGCTTTACATAAGAAACAAATGTTCTGAAAACAGGCTAGCAAAAGCTCCGCCACGTGTCAACGATTCCCTGTCACGATATACCAGGATTGATTAGGGTCCGAGCTTACGCCACAAAAAAATCCTCCCTTGTTAAAACAAGGAAGGATTTAGATTCTCGACTGGGTGTTGGTCTAAGCGGAGGCGACAGCCGCCTTCATCTTATTAAGATTGGCTGCCATGCGTGACTTGCGTCGGTTCACGTTGTTCTTGTGCAATATGCCTTTTTGAACAGCTCGGTCCAGCGTAATCAACGCCGTTTTCACGGCAATCTCAGCTTCTGCTACATCACCAGCTTCCACGGAGCGCAAGGCGTTAGCCATTGCTGACCTGCTTTCGGTGCGGTCTCCTCTGGTACGTACGGCTCTCTTTATCTGCTGGCGACCAGCCTTCTTTGCGGGCAACTTGCTCCTCCTGCGGTCTCTGCTCCGGCGCGTAATCGGCCGGTCAAATGTCTAAATTGTATCAGGCTTTCCGGGTCCAACCGTAACAATAGGCGCGAACCTGACTTAAAAAAGCCGTCGCGCCTATTATAAACCAAGTTAGGCCAGTTTCCAAAGGCCGGTGGGTTTATCACTAGCCTTTGGTCTGTATATCTGGGTTAAACGTCCAGGTTTTGAACGCTGCGCGCGTGGGCTTGGATGAAGCTTTTGCGGGGCGCAACCGTCTCGCCCATCAACGTGGTGAAGACATCGTCCACCTCAACGGCGTTGTCGATGGTCACCTCCAGCATCTGCCGGGTCTCCGGGTTCATGGTGGTCTCCCACAGTTGGTCAGGGTTCATCTCGCCCAAACCCTTATAACGCTGAATCTGCGGAGTCCTGCTACTAGTCAGGTTGGCCAGGTACTCATCTTTCCCTTCTTCAGTGTATGTGTAATCTACCTTTCTGCCGGTCTGTATTCGGTACAGCGGCGGCTGGGCGATATACAAATAACCCTGTTCGATCAGGGGAAGCATCCGGCGATACAGGAAAGTGAGGATCAGCGTCCGAATATGGGAGCCGTCCACATCAGCATCTGTCATGATGATGATCTTGTGGTAGCGAATTTTTGACGCGTCGAATTCTTCCCCTTCACCTGCGCCTAGAGCCGCAACCATCGCCCGGATTTCTTCATGTCCTAAAATCTTGTCCGGTTGCTGGAGAACTCGCTCAACATTCAGAATCTTGCCCTTGAGCGGCAGGATCGCCTGAAAGTGTCGGTCTCGACCCATCTTGGCCGACCCACCGGCAGATTCACCCTCAACAATGTAAAGCTCAGACTTGGCCGGGTCACGCTCCGCGCAGTCGGCCAATTTACCCGGCAAGGACGAGCCGTCCAAGGCGTTCTTACGAATAACGAGGTCTCGGGCGCGCTTGGCGGCTTCCCTAGCCTTCTGAGAAGTCAGGCATTTTTCCACGACACGTTTACTGTCGGTGGGATTCTCTTCGAGGTACCTTTGCAGGCCCTCACTGACCACCGAGTCCACGGTGCCGCGGACTTCAGCATTTCCCAACTTGGTCTTGGTCTGACCTTCAAACTGGGGATCGGTTAGCTTGACGCTTATCACAGCTGCCAAACCCTCACGGACATCTTCACCCGTCAGGTTGGATTGGTCTTCTTTGATGTACCCCTGTTTACGGGCGAAATCGTTGATCACCCGAGTCAGGGCAGTACGAAACCCGGTCATGTGGGTTCCGCCCTCTTGGGTGTTGATACAGTTGGCGAAGGAATAAACAATCTCTGAGTAAGTGTCGTTATATTGAACGGCTACTTCCACGGAGATATCATCCTGCACCTTTTCGTAATAGAAGGGACTGGACTGAACGGTCTTACGGTTTCTGTTGACGTTACGGACCAAGTTGGCGATGCCGCCGTCAAAGAAGTAAGTCCGTTGGATATCGCCCTTGCGCTTATCCGAATGCAGATGGCTGGTGAATGCGATTTCCAAACCCTTGTTCAGGTAAGCGATTTCCTTGAAGTGGGAAACCAGCATGTCAAAGTCGTATTCGATTATCGGGAAAATCTGCTGGTCGGGCTTGAACAAGATCGTGGTCCCGGTTTCTGTGGTCTTGTCGCCTTTAATCAGGCCAGTGCTCGGCTTACCACGCTCGTAGTCCTGATAGTACATATAACCCTGGCGGCGGACCTCAGCTCGCAGGTCTACTGAAAGGGCATTCACCACGGATCCACCCACACCGTGCAGGCCACCGGTGACCTTGTAGGCACCGCCGCTGAACTTTCCACCAGCGTGCAGGGTGGTCATCACCGTTTCCAGGGCACTCTTCCCAGTCTTAGGATGTTTGTCGATGGGGATACCGCGGCCGTTGTCGACCACTTTGATCCAACCGTCCTCGGATATGGAAATCTCCACCCGCTCGCAGAATCCGGCCATGGCTTCGTCAACTGCGTTGTCTAGAATCTCGTAGATCAGGTGGTGCAGACCGCGCTGATCGGTACTTCCGATGTACATACCGGGCCGGACTCGCACTGCCTCCAGGCCCTCTAGGACCTGAATATCTTTGGCTGTATAGTCGCTTGTTGGGGTCTGCGTCATGTTGTTATTTCACCCTAGGAATTCGTTGGACAATCAAAGAAACAATTACACGTGAAAAGGGGAGTTAAAAACGGCAGGGTACCGAGCCTTTTCAACTGTATCTATTATACCAGATTTGAGGCTATTTAGCCTCAAAAACAGGCCTAAAAACGGCCTATTTTATGTCATGTGGATACCCAAAGAACCAGTCTCCATAAATACTGTGCCTGAGGGGTTATTTTACTAGAAAGCGATTATAGCCTCAACCAGTTAAAAATAGCCCGATAAGCAATAAATAGTCTTAATTACTAACGATTTCAAGACAACTAGTCGCTGTCAGTGGATTAAAAAGAGCGTCGCCTGACATTCATCAGACAGCGCTCTTCAAAACTGCTCAAAATCGAGTCTAGTTTATGTTTATTTTGGGAATACTCGCTGATAAACCCCAGGTGAACCCTCTTCATGGATCATATGGGGTCTGATTTCGGTATTCCACACGGGAGTGACCATGGGGCTCCAGGCCTTCCACCCCTCTCCGTTGACCACGTCCATGGACTCCATTTCGTGGACCGTGCTGTACTTGGGAGCGCCCATAACGCACTCGAACCGCCGGGCCCGGATGTAGCCAGGAATCTTTAGGGCTTCCGGTAGACGCTCGGTGTTATAGGCCTTGTTAAATTTCTCGTCGATATCTTCCGGAACCGACATCCGCCCCACCAGGATCACCGGCGCCATATCGGCGTTGGCCGTATCCTCGGACACATTGTCCGGGTAGATGCGGGTGTAGAGGTTCCTGATATATGCCGTCCCAATGGTTCTGGGAGACATTTTCTTGGACCATTCCGTGGGTTCCTTCAGCCATTTTTGCCAAGCATCCGAATGCCAGGTGTCGGCCGACTCCAACTCGTAGGAAGCCAGATACCGGGGGCCGCCCTGCACTGCTTCATACCGTGCCGCGTTCAGCACACCGGGAATGGACAATCGCTCCGGGATGTGCTCCTCGTTGTACCAACGGTTGTACTCTTCTTCATGCTCGGCCGGCACATCGCTGTAGATCATCAGCAGGCCGTTTCCTTTTTTCGCTGCCATATCAAACTCCATGTTCTGCGATTTGTTTATTGATTAACTAATCACCGGGAAAATATTGCTGCCCGGTGCGGTAGCTATCCAGGGCGTAGCGCATGGCGTGGAACAGCGGCTCAGGAAGGTTATTAAAGGGAAACCATCCGCTATCGATAAACGCATCCGGTTCCATGAGCCTTGGTTCCTGATCGCCTATGTCGCCGACAAACTCAATATCCACGTAGTGTTTGTCGTAGGCGATTATGTTGCTAACACAGAGATAACGTAGATCCCCAACCGTCAGTCCCAGCTCTTCCATGGACTCGCGTCGTCCGCATTCTTCCAGGGTCTCGCCGTTCTCCAGATGACCGCCGGCAGAGGCCCAGGTGTCTTCGCCGTGGGCACCGTGTCTTTTGGCCAGAAATACCATGTCATTACGCACGAAAATCACGCCTACGCCAACCTTGGGTCTTAGTGTCTCTGCTGCCATGGCGCCGAGTATAGCACGCGGTAATTGGTGGTAGCGGTTCAAGCTCGCCGCACCCTATAATTGGCCGATAATAAACTAGCTGGGGATTCTGGAGGGACACCATGGCAGATATCGAACGGACCGTTATCACCAGTGCCCAAGCGCCCCAACCGTTGGGTGCCTATTCCTTGGGGATGAGCGTAAAACCTAGGAAGTTGGTCTATCTGGCCGGCCAGGTGAGCGTGGACGCTGATGGAACCTTGGTGGGCAAGGGCGATGCCACAGCCCAGACCCGGCAGGCCTTGCAAAACTTGGGTCACGTATTGTACGGAACCGGTGCAGATTTCAGCAACGTTGTCGAGTTCACCACCTACGTAGTTGGCCGGTCTTCCATCCAGGAATATATCAAAGGGCGCAGCTAGGTCTACCCGGAGATATTTCCGAATGGAGATTTCCCTCCCAATACCCTCTTAATAGTCGCCGGATTAGTCCACGAGGATTTCCTGGTTGAGATCAAAGCCGTGGCCGCCCTCCCTTAACCCATAACTCAGATTCAGTCCCCAAAAGACTCGGAGAAATAGTTTGGCAGATGAAGAACGACTGGTCAAAACGTTAATCGAACTAATCAAGATTGACAGTCCCAGCGGTGAAGAAGACGCTATGGACGCTGAGGTCAGTTCTCGGCTGGAATCTCTTGGACTAAAAGTGTCCCACGACGCCTACAAAAATGTGATTGCCAAACTAGACGGAGAGGGCGAACCAATCATGCTCTCGGCCCACTTGGACACTGTCGAGCCGGGCAGGGGCATCAAGCCAGTGATTGACGGTGGCGTTCTGCGGTCTGACGGCACCACCATCCTGGGCGGCGACTGCAAAGCCGGAGTTGCCATCGTCCTTGAGGGCCTGGAGTCGGCATTGGCGACCAACCGCGCCAACCGCGCCATCGAGGTAATTTTTACTCGTCACGAAGAGGGTGGCCTGGTTGGGGCCCACAACTTGGACTTCAGTATGGTCGCCGCAAAAAAGGGCATCGTCTTCGACGGCGAAGGCCCGCCGAATCGGATCATTCTCTCAGCCCCATCCCAGAATGTGGTTACCGCCTACATCACCGGTCGCGCCGCACATGCTGGCCTAGAACCAGAGAAAGGAATCTCCGCGCTACTTATTGCATCAGATATCTTGAGTCGTTTGCCTTTGGGCCGCATCGATGAGGAGACCACAGCTAATATTGGGCGCATGGAAGGCGGACTAAAGCGCAACATCATCCCGGAGCAGGCCTTTCTTGACGGGGAGTTCCGTAGTCTAAGCAACGAAAAATTGGCCGACATGGAACGCAAGTTCCGAGGAGCGTTTAACGAGGTTGCTTCCATGTACCCGGAGGCTTCGATTAATCTAGACATCACCAACTCATACCAGGCCTACAACATCGACCCCAAGAGCAGTGCCGTGGCGATTATCGGCAAGGCTTTGGCGGGCATGGGGTTAGAGATGATCTTGGAATCCACCGGCGGTGGTTCCGACGCCAACGTATTCATTGAAAAGGGAATCACAGCCATACCGGTGGGCATCGGTGTGCGGGATTTTCACACCACCTGGGAAACTGCGTTGATCTCTGAAGTGATGCTTGGAGCGCAGATGTGCGAGGGCATCGTACTGGGAAAGTAAAAACGGTAGGATAGTTAATCAGCTAAAATTAGGAAAGTACTTTTTAGATTCCAAACTGTATCGTAAAATGTAGTTCATTGATTAACCACAAACTGAGGAACGCCACTTAATAAAATTAACGGCGCCATTGCCGGAAGAGATAGTCAAATGGTAAAAAAGTCAAGCGAGAAAGCAACCGAGCGAATGCGGGTCTTCGTTGACAAATACACCAAATAATCGGGCACCTACGTTTCACCGGTCGAAGGTGTAACTGAGCAAATCATCCTTGGTCTAGCACAGAATATCGACGACATTGGACGGCCGCTATGTCCGTGTCGTTTCTATCCGGACAAGAATGAAGAAATAAAGCACCGCGATTGGATCTGCGCCTGCGATGACATGCAGATTTACAAACCCTGCCATTGAATGCTGTTCGTAA
>Ga0209403_10002247_pt1 | contig 23421 bp, 23 predicted proteins | sample ArcticOcean_MG_C_8_FD_187440 | JGI IMG/M metagenome (GOLD analysis project Ga0209403, IMG submission 187440) | Marine microbial communities from western Arctic Ocean - ArcticOcean_MG_CB11_86 (SPAdes) (version 2) | ecosystem: Environmental > Aquatic > Marine > Oceanic | place: Arctic Ocean... | reverse complement strand
TAAACAAAATTATTCGCAATCGCTGAGGGAATGAAGTTAGCGGAATGTGTATAGTCAGTTGACCAGAAACTGTTTCGTCAAAACATGATTGCTTTAACTACGCTGGAGATTTTATTTGGCGTAAGTGTTGCTAAAACTTCCAACGGTAGGCAATTTTTAACTCATCTCCGCTTTGGGCAAAAAGCCAGCCCGCGGGAGTTTGCATAAGACTGGTTGGTTCTGAGATATCTTCCGGTCGGGGGGCGCCTGGATTCCAGACACTGCGTGTACCTAACATGACCCCGATTAAAGCTCCAAGTATTGTGCTTGTGCCGATTGTGCGGAATTGTTGACGGGTGTTGGTTTCTGTTCTAATGAACGCGAACCATGTACCCATCATCAAACCGGTGCCTGCACCATAACTAAGATTTGAGGGAGCGTCTTTTCCTTCTATTGATAATAATTCACGACGAACAATTAGATCATCCTTCAATGTTGACTCAGTTTTATCAGAAAACGCGCCTTCATCAAGGTAATTGTTATCGGAATCAAATTGAGTATCGATCGGATCCAATGGGTCTTTTCCAGACTGGTTTCCAAAACCCTGTAACCCATCTGTACCAAAATCACTGCCCTGGAAACCATCGTCTCCTAACTGTTCAAAACCGAACTCATCACCTCCGTCTAACATGAGGGGATCATCGTCAAAGTTCTGTGCAGAGATTTCAACTACAGATAATACTACAAATAATAGTGCAGTCAGCACTATCACGATCCGTCGAACGGCGGGATAGTAAACCATAAAAAAGACGATTAATTTAATAGTATTTTAAAAATAGTAAATTGCGCTCAATAAGCAAATAAATTAACAGAAGCCTAAATGCAATTCTCATTCAATCTCAGAAAAACTGAGTTGAACTCTGTTTTTTTTGTTAATAGTATTTATAATAATACACTAATATTTGGTATTATAAAATTCGAGAAATACACATGATGGAATGCTCAGCAGCAGATAACCCTTTAAATAAAAAGCCGCTCTGTTTTTCTGAAAACATCAAAGTCCGCTGCTGGAAAACGAAATGGATTATCCCGTTTTTTTCCCTTTTGATAATCAGTGTCCCCTCACAGGCACAGGAAACAGGGCCTTTGCTGATGAAGCAAGAATTAGGCTATACTCTTGGCGGTGGTGTCTTCGGCGCAGGGGTGGGGGTTGTGGTATGGTTCATGGATCCTCTTAATCCGAATGTCACCTTGAAAAGTACAGTAACCAACGGATTTATTGCCGGCACTGCCCTGGGCGCGTTATTTGGCTTTTATATGCTACAGAATGCGATTATCGTCCCCCGGGATAACACACTGCCGGAAAACCTTGATCAACTTTTGGGACAGGATGACCTTTCACGCCCTATTCACAGATCAATTATTTATTCGGAAGAAAGTTTGTCTGCTCAAGTCATCAAACTGCCAATCTTCGGATTTAGATTTTAGTAAGTTTGAAAAATTCACTTGAAATAAAATAAATGAGACTCAGGCTCAAAAAAATATTTGTAATATTTGTATTAGTGGGATGCATAAATCTCCCCTTTGCTTCTGCGCAGGAAATGGATTTAGCACCTCTTGGAGCAAAAAAGCCTGTGATGTATTCTGTTTTCTGGAACACACTTTGGGGTTCCGCTTGGGGTGCGTCAATGGGTTTTTCTTACCATTTAGTTTCAGGAATCAAGTTACGTGAATCATTGATATCGGCGACAACGATAGGAGGAATACTCGGTTATGGTCTGGGAATTTATCTTGTGGTAAGTGGACTGAGCTTCGACAAATCGTTCCTGCTTGAACTTCCCTCACCAAAGTTTCAACCTCAGCAGCAAAATGCTGCTTTTCTTGAAGCAGAGATGATGCCGCTTTACACACGTTCAGTAAAACCTGATCCAACAAAGTGGGAGGTTCCGATTTACGCATTCCGTTTCTGAACAATTTTCTCCAACTCTCCATGGAAAATCAGGTCATTCACACCTACTCGTCCTTCTTGCGTGAAAACCGGAAAGAACTCTTGGCACTTCTACTGCTAGGTGCTCTTGCCGGAGCAGCGTATTACTTTTTCTCTTTCAGCCTGCCTGCGCAAATTAAACCTCATGAGGAAAAAGGTGTTTTGGATTTGTACCAGATTACTGTCAATGATTACCAAATGGAGCGTATAAAATGGAAGCTCAAAGGTAAGCGTGCGCTTATATCGGAAAAATCTAAGCTTATGCGTATTGAGCAGGTCATAATCTGGGTTTATGCACAAGACAACTCTACCACAAAGCCACCAGCAGATCTTTCGGAGAAAGAAATTATTCCCACCCAGAAGGTCGAGCTTGTCATCACCGCAGATCAGGGGCTGATTGAAAGACACGATAACCGTGTTACACTTTCAGGCAATGTTGTACTGCTCCGTGATGACGGATCCGAAATTTTTACCGAGACTGCGATCTATGATGCAAAAAAAGATACTCTGACAATACCGAAACCTCTGAGGATGATCCGTGAAGGACACACTATGCATGGCAGCGGTCTCATTTACCAGGTTTCCACAGGAAAATTGAATCTCAAGAACCCGTTACTGTTACGACATGCGGGAGCAGCCAAAAACGAAAATTGATTCGGCATGTAGCGGTTTTTCTCACCAATAATAATGCAGAGCTAAAGTTCCTTCCAAAGTTTCAAGTTGTGCCACTTCCAGACGAATGTCCCAGTCTTGAGCAAGACTCAGACGTTGCTTAAAACTACCACGGAAATAATCTTTTTTTGGTCCGAAGACACTTTTAAACAAGCCTCCTTCAAGTCTAATTTTCCAGAGATCCAAAGGACTCCAAGTCACTCCTAGATGAGGTGCATAACCTAATGTTACTCCTGACCGGAGATCTGTTGAGGTTTCTGCAAATAAATCTACAAAAGCGTATTCCAGATCATTTCCAGTTAATGAAATTGATGCACCAAAACCTCCGATCATCCTAAATTGACGACAGGCTAAGCAACTGTAATTTTCACGCTCCCAAGCTGCGCGGGCACGCCATGACCAGTCAAAGTCTCCTGGAATTCCACTAGGACTGAGAGTATACTTCTGAATATTAAATAATTGGAATTGCGTTACCTCAACCGAATTTTCTCGGATCTGCAGATGCAAGTCCAACGTTACAACTTCTGCATTTTGCAAGTGACCGGCTTCATTTCCAAGCAAATCGTGGTAATTTCCCCAGCTTCCAACTTCCAGCGCTGGCCCTAATGATGCGTTGAAAACTGTGCCAAGACGAAATCTCATTGGAGGATTGCCCTCCGTTGGAGCTTGAGGAATTTCGGCAGCGGCCTCATTCACCAGAATCGGAAGAGAACTCCGTAACAGAAGTAGTTTGTTAAGTTCGTTTTGCTGGTGCATAGTGAACTTCCCCTTTTTTTCATACTGCAGATAATCCAGCATAGCGTCAACAATTCGAGCCTGTGATTTTTCCGGAAAACTGAGAAATTTATCTGAATCTAAATAATCCGTTGTTCCAATCAGTGACTTCAATTGAGCTTGTTCCAGTTCACTCAATAGAGACACCCTCTGCTGCAATTTTCTTTGTCTTGATGGTATCAAGCTTGGAATTCCCAGTAAAGGTTGCTGTCTGCTTCCTTTGTTAAACTTTTGCAGTTTAAACACAACATCCACAGGAATTGCCCAAAGTGCTCCAGAAGTATTAATCCGGGCTGCATCGTCCCACGCCATTGCCAACAGTTCCGCCATTCGATAAGCACAGTTATCGAGTAAAAAATAATAATTAAAGTTAATATTTTGAAGCATTTCCCATGCATGGTAAGTCACACGCTCCCGTTCATGTATAGTAAAATTAAGCGGATATTCCCACAAATCGCGCAATTCTTTCTCTCCATAAATATGATTATAATTATAAAAACGTTCATCCGTAAAACTACCTTCATAGCCTCCGAATAATCCGTTTAAAGCATACATAAATGGATTGTCACCGGGAGTGATCTTTGCACCGTAATTCAAAGTAGGCCTGAGGAGCGAGTGACCAAAAAGACTGTTGGTTGAATTGAATTTGATGAGTAAATGTCCAAATATTGAAGCAGGATTTTTCAAATAAGCAGAGACGAAGACTATACTTATTCCGCTGGCTTCTCCTAAATTTGCCCAACGTTCAAAAAGGGGACATGTCTGTTTTGGTAGTTCTGGAAAATCGAGTTTGCTCTGGAGCCAGTTAAACCGTGCAATAAACTTGCAGCGAGCATGTTGATTGGGATCATCACCAGCAGGTGCAAGCAGCGCTCTTAAAGTCGCTTTGAGTTCTGCTTGCGGATCTGTTTTACCATTAGCGGAAAGGAAAAAACCGTTGCTTTCTACATCACTTTTAAAACTCCATTGGCCGACTGATTCTCCAAATGAATAAAAATGCAAAAGCTTCAGCCAGTATGGATGCTGAGAGAGTTGACTTTCCAGAGCTTGTTCCCAAAGCGACGATAGCAGTTGAGAATCTGGTGTCGTCTCATGTGCTGAATTATCAGTTACGGCTTGAAGAATAGTTCCTGAAGGAAGCAAGATTAAGCAGAATAACAGCCAATTACGAAGGTAAAATATTTTTAACAGATACATAGGTATTTTGTTCGATTTATTTGCGTAAAGAGCTTCCGCAGTTAACATCTATTCTTCATTAATATCTTGAATTTATATGGCAGAATTTTTTTCATGATGTACAAACGTTGACAAGCTTACAGTAAAATCGCATAGTAAGGAACCTCATTAATTTATGCAGAACTATAAAGACTCATGTCTAATTTGTTGAATTTCGGTTTCACTTTTTCTGCTTCAGCACTTTTTGTTTTATTTCAGTTTAGTTTATTTTTGTACGGGTGCGGTGGAGCAGTTGTTCAAGTTGAAAAACCTGAAACCGATTCGCACAAAGTTGCTGAGCTCCTCTCGGTTGAACCTGCAGACAATGCCAGCAGAGTAAAACGTAACGCTAAGATAATTTTATCTTTTAGTGAACCGTTAGATTCTTTGACGCTCAGTGTCAATACAGAAGACACAGAATGTTCTGGAACAATACAGCTCAGCATGAATGACTTCAAGCGATGTGTACGGATGAATCCGCTTGATTTAAAAGATGATTTAAAAATAATCGTGTTATCCCCAGCAGGAATATATGCTGCACAAAAATTTCATCAAATTCGTTTGAGCACTGAAATCAAAACCATAAAAGGAGTGTCATTAAAAAAAGAAATCACAGGCAAACCAGGATTTCGGACTTCATGGAGTCAGCAAATTGGGACTTCAGGTGATGATATCGGTTTTGCCGTAACAGTTGATTTAGAAGGCAATATTTATTTGGCAGGTCTAACAAGTGCCGGAGAAAGCGGAGATGAAAAAGATTTGTTTTTAGCAAAATTTTCACCAAACGGATTTCAGAATTGGATTAAGCAGGCTGGATTTGGAAGGTCAGTAACGGCAGCAGTTTTGCAGTTAAAAGAATCAACTCAACTACGCTTGAGTGCATATTCGCAAGAAGCAGCCAGTTCGGCTGTGATCCTTGCTACTTACAAGATGGACGGCAAAAAAATATTTTCAAAATATTTTGAACTCCCAGGAACTGCTCCTGGGAATGGCTTGACAATGGATAAAGACGGCAACATTTTTATTTCTGCCGCAACTCCATTCAATATCTTGAAAATCCTTAAAAGCGGTGAAAAAAGCTGGGGTACTGAACTAAGTCCAGTACTCAATATCCGCGCGCTTGCAGTCGATACAGAAAATGGCCTGTATATCAGCGGAAATATGAAGCAGTCGCTGGATGGTAAAAAATCAAAAGGCGGAACAGATATTTTCCTGCTTAAAATTTCTCAGCAGGGGCCAAAACGCTGGAGCAGAGCATTTGGAACAGCATTTGATGAATCAGGAACCGCTTTGGCAACTAAGGGCTCAGAAGCTGTAGCGGTTGTGGGTTACCTTCCACAAACCATGGTGGCTGCTGATGACGAGACAGAAAAGCACGATGCGTTTGTGGTGAATTACAATTCTGCCGGTAAACAACTGTGGACATACATTTTGAAAGGTGCTAATACTGAACAAAGCACAGTTGCTGCGTGGACTCCCGCAGGTGATTTGCTGGTCGGAGGTTTTACAGAAAGCAGCCTCGAAGATCAGTTTCACTCAGGTAAAGAGGATGTATTTTTAGCAAAGTTTGATTCAACAGGCGTACTGCTCTGGCTGAGGCAGTTTGGCACTCCGGAAAACGAACGCCCCTTTGCTTTAGCTATAGGCAAAGCAGGGCAAATATATGTTACAGGTTATACGGAAGGTCAAATGGATGGAGCAAAATACAACGGTGGCAGGGATATATTTTTGGTGCAGTTTAACAGAGAAGGTGAAAAGCAGTGAAGGTCTGCATTCGTTACTTCAGCAGAAAAGTTGTGTTTCATATTGTCATTTGTCATTCCAGAGGAAGATTTAAAAAAACAAAAACAATGGATATAACACCAATTAAAAAAACATTTTTAACAACAATGCTGTTGCTTAGCAGTTGTATTTTCTTACCTGCAGCCTGGAGTCAGCAGAGCGATAAATCTGTACACAAAACAAATTATGCTCCGGAAATACTACGGGCACTGATTCCAGAAAAACAGCAAATAATTATGACCGCTTTAGCGGAATATGCCCACCAATACAAAGCATCACCCAATTCAGTAAAAAAATATTTTCTGAGGCAAAAACGCCAACAATTTCTGACAGAACAATTGAACAATCTTGTTGTCTCTGAATGGATCGGCCGTATTCGGACACTGCATACAACCGAGAACGGCAAAGCATATCTAGTCCTCGAACCGGCGATGCTTGCTCCGGAAAATGCCGAACAAGATCTGCCTGTTCCAGAATTCGGTGTAACAATGGGAACTTGGAACAATGCCTACACAGACTTGGATTACAACACACTCATATTACCAGGAACACCCCTGCATACATGGCTCGCAAATTTTAACGAAGGTGAATGGCTGATGTTTTCTGGCAAAAGCTTTGCTGGCAACGAGGATTATCTGAAGGAAGCAAGTCCCAGTGAAGCTGATGCCATGCTGTCACCGCAATTTATTCTCAAATTTGAGTTACTGGATAAACTTGATATTCCGGAAGAAGAATTACAAATTGCGGAAAGTAATGCAACTCCTGAGACTGCTGTTACAAAAGAAATGGCTAATTCTCAGCAATTAGCTGCAACAAAAACTAAAAGCACAAACAGCTCAAAATCAAAAAGATCTGCAGACTTTTTACGTCCTGAATTGACGATTCATTATTACCAGCAATACCGACTTAGCAATTACGATTGGGATTATCTAAAATACATCGAACGCTGGCATCAGTTAGTGCGTTACCATTGGGGGAATCATCCTGCCACGGATTATTTGAATGGCTCAAATCCGGAAGGTGGAGAGGTTTTTGTGCTTGCCACAGTAGGAAGAGACGGGCTTGTGAGCAATTATCAGGTGAGCAGTCTTGGAGAAGTTTCAGACAAGATGCGTTTAGCCGCGTTAGAAGCAACACGGCTGGTTGCATTACCACCACTGCCGGAGCAGTTCACTGACGACGTTCTAAAAGTTGAGTTCCGCTTTGCTCATTCGCGAATTCCGCATTTAATTACAGCAGAAGTAGATCAAATGCAAGCAGTGTTGATGCTTCAGGACAACAAAACTGATGCTGGAAATAGCATCGTTTCCAAGATGGGACAAAAACTCCTCAGCAAGCAACGGCTCAAACAGGCTAGAGCTTCATTTCTCGAAGAGTTGCGTCAGGAATTTTCCTCACATTTTAAACCTCATCAGCGTTTTGATCCAAGTTTAGAACTGCAGATAGAGCTCAATATCAGCCGTTCCGGAAAAGTGGTGGAACAGAATTTGACCATGCCGGGTAAATCGGTAAAATTTCAACTCGCGGTGCTGAATGGTTTAAATCAAGCACGTTTTGAATCCCTTCCGCAAGTATTGCGCTCTGAATCTCCTTTTCGTGTACGCCTGCGGGTTATTCCCTGAAAACAGTTATGATGTCTCTCTTAAAGAAACGGTTTAAACTTATTTTCCAGAAGTTCCGCATTGACCGCACCTATATGTTTATAGAAAATTGTGCCTTGCGGATCAATGAAAAAAGTCTCCGGTACTCCATAAATTCCATAATCGAGGGCTAAATTTCCTGTATCATCATCCAATCCCAGGAAATATGTCTTACCAAATAGACGCGCAAAAGCTTTGGCCTTGTCTGGTTTGTCCTGAACCGCAATCCCGATGACTTTTATTTGTTGAGTTGCAGAACCATATTTCTGGTGAAACGCTTCCAGAATATGAGCTTCCACCTTGCATTCCTGACACCATGATGCCCAATAATTCAGCAATACAGGTTTGCCTTTAAAGTCGCTCAGACGTATTTTTACATCACGGTTTAAGGCTGCAATTTCAAAGTCAGGAGCAGTTCTTCCAACAAGAGGGGATGGTACTTTTTTTGGATCAGTCGTAAAACCAAAAGCAAACAATGCAATTAGTCCGAAGATAAGTCCCCAAACTGCCCAAAATTTCCAGGATGTCCACATTAAATATTTTTTCAGGAATTCAAGGCTTGTGCCGCTAAATAACGTTCGCGCAAAATTGTCTCATGTGACACTAGACTTTTTGGTTTATAGGTCAGACTGAGACCTACACCCAAGGTAAAAACAGGTAAGGCCATCCAGGCCCATCCAATCAGTGGATTTATGAAAACCCGTAGTGTAATTGAATCTTTCTCACCGCCATTTTCGCTGGAAAAGATGAGATAGAGGTCTTCCAGAAAAGAGCGTCGAATTGCGACTTCAGTCAGCGGTTGCGGTTGCGTTGGGTAAAAACTTTTTGCCGGTTTCATCACTTCCAGCAAATCCCCCTGCTTGTCAAAGACTTTTATAATTGCCGCACGGTGGGTTGCATTACCGACCTGGAATTCCTCTACCTGCTGGAATTCCAAACTATATTCTCCGATTGGCTGGGCTATACCGGATTCAAGTGTCATGTTCTGTTCCACTTTGAAAAAAGTTCCTGCAAAGCCTAAAAACATCAATACTACTCCAAAGTGTATCATTAATCCACCGTATCGCCGTGGGTTTCGTGCGATCACATAAAACAACCCTGTTAAATAGTTGCTTTCTGTTTGCTTGCTTCTTACTTGTACTGCTTTTGTGATTTCTAATACGATAGTTGAAGTCACAAAAATCGCTAGCCAGAATATCGTATGAACACTCCAAAGCAAATCTCTGTCTGACAAAAACCATCCTAAAAACACAGTACCTGCTGTGGCCAAAATCAAAGGATTTTTAAAATTACGACGTAATCCTTCCCAACTGGATTTTCTCCATGCGATCAACATTCCAATACCCATTAACAACAACAGCATGTAACCCATTGGTGCAATGATGGTGTTAAAAAAAGGTGCTTGAATGGACAACTTTGTACCTCGCACTGCTTCCGCTAGCAGAGGAAATGTTGTTCCGAGTAATACAGTGAACGCTATTCCTACGAGCAATACATTTTGTGCCAAGAAAACATTTTCACGACAAAGTACAGATTCAATTTTGTATTCTGATTCCAACATTTGAATACGTTTGAAAAGCAAAGCAAAACCAATCACCAGTACCAAAGCCAGAAAAATCAAAAATGCCGGTCCAATTTCTGATTGAGTGAACGCATGTACTGAATTAATGATTCCGGAACGTGTCAGGAAAGTACCAAGTATGGTCAATCCAAAAGTTAAGATGATTAACACAATATTCCAGATTTTAAGCATGTTACGCTTTTCCTGAATCATTACTGAATGCAAAAAAGCTGTTCCGGTCAACCAAGGCATAAAAGCTGCGTTTTCCACAGGATCCCAGGCCCAAAATCCGCCCCATCCTAATTCTTCGTAGGCCCATTGTCCACCTAATATGAGTCCTGCGGAGAGGAAATACCACGCTATCAAAGTCCATCTACGTGTAGTCATGACCCATTCATTGTCCATTTTTCCGAGAATCAAGCCACCCATCGCAAAAGCGAAAGGCACACTGAAACCGATAAATCCCAGATACAAAGCTGGTGGATGAATCGCCATGGCAGGATGTTGCAAAAGAGGATTCAGCCCTCTTCCTTCAAGAGGAATCACACCTTGTAGATCTAAAGGATTCGACCAGCCTATGAGTAACAGCAGCAAAAAAGCCATAATCGCATTCAGAGTTGCTATCACATAAGGAATAATTTCACGGTTGGAATATTGATAACGGAATGCAACAATCATTGCGAAAAAGCTTTGTACAAAAACCCAGAATAACAACGAACCTTCCAAACCACCCCAAAATGAGGACACTTTGTAAAACAGCGGCATATCTGTACTGGAATGCTCCCAAACATAACGCAGGCTGAAATCACTGACAAGTAACGCCTGAAGCAACACTGCAGAAGCAATTGCGATTAAAACAAAACTGAGGATACTGGCAATTTGCGACGAGCGGATTAAATTCCAGTTATTGCTTTTTACACCTAGGTGAGGAACCACAGTTCCATAAACACAAACCGCAAAGGCAGCCATTAAAGCGATGGTTCCAAAGTCAGCTATTCCCATTATTTACTCCTGATAAATTTTAATTTAATGTGCAACATATTTACATAAAACAGAGTCTCAACTCTGCTGTTAATTCTTTGTTTGACGCGCCACACCGGTTTTAATTGCAGCTTTCTGTACAGCTTTAGCAATTTTAGGCGCAACCGTTTTATCAAAGACACTTGGTATAATATAGTCTGCACTGAGGTGTGATTCTTTGACAGTTCCAGCAATGGCGTGAGCGGTCGCTAATTTCATTTCTTCATTGATTGTACTTGCCTGACAATCCAGCGCTCCCCGGAAGATTCCTGGAAAACAGAGAACATTATTGATTTGATTTGGATAATCACTGCGTCCTGTTGCCATGACAGCCACGAATGGTAAAGCTTCATCTGGACTGATTTCCGGATCAGGATTTGACATGGCAAAAACAATCGGATCTTTGGCCATGGCTTTAACATCCTCTTTGTTGATTACATTAGGCGCGGAAACTCCAAGGAATACATCTGCTCCTACAATTACATCTTTGAGAGTTCCAGCTTCGTTATTCGGATTTGTATTTTCAACAAACCACTGTTTGCTTGAATTAAGATCGTTTCGTTCAGCATTAATTGCACCTTTGCTGTCACAGCCAATCAGGTTTTTTACTCCAAGCTGCAGAATCATTTTGGAACAAGCAGTCCCTGCGGCACCTGCTCCCGAGACAACAACTTTTATGTCTGCAGCTTTTTTATCAACGAACTTCAACGCGTTGATCAAGGCAGCAGTGGAAACTACTGCGGTTCCATGCTGATCATCATGAAAAACCGGAATTTCAAGTTCCTCGCGGAGTCTACTTTCAATTTCGAAGCAGCGCGGTGCTGAAATGTCCTCTAGGTTAATTCCCCCAAAACCGGGTGCAATAGCTTTCACAGTACGGATAATTTCTTCTGTATCTGTGGTATCGAGGCAAATCGGCCATGCGTCTATATCAGCGAATTCTTTAAAAAGCATGGCTTTGCCTTCCATCACAGGCATAGCGGCTTTAGGTCCTATATTCCCAAGTCCCAGAACAGCAGTTCCATCTGAGACTACCGCGATTGTATTGCCTTTGATGGTCAACTTATAAGCATCTTCCGGATCATCATAAATATCCATACAAATCCTCGCGACCCCGGGAGTATAAGCCATTGAAAGGTCATCACGTGTTTTGACTGGGATACGGTTCCGGATACCTATTTTTCCACCTAAATGAACCAAAAATGTCCGATCAGAAAAATTTATAAATTTAACACCCTGAATGATTTTGATCGCAGAAACTATTTTATCGCTGTGCTCCTGATTATGAGTGTAAATACTAATATCACGTACTAAAACCCCATCTTCAGGCTGCACTAAATCAATTGCTCCGACGATACCATGCAGTTCCGAAATGGTCTGGGTCACGTTGGCTAACATGCCTATTTTATTGTCAATTTTAAGTCTGACGATGATGCTGTTGCTTGCATTAATCGCAGGTTGGCTGACTGTCATAACTTACTCCAGAAATAGATGATTACGATGAATAACAGGTTTACTGAGGATTGATTTCCCACCTTTCTCTGTTAATTTATGTTCTTTTATTTGATGCCGTAACTCTTTTGCAGTACAATCTGCACGTCCAACTCCTAGACGTACACCTTCGAGGTTGCATATTTCTACGAGATCTTTAACCTCAAATTTGCCTTCAAGACGAGTCACACCTTTTGCCAATAAACTTTTTTTATTTTTCAACAAAGCTTGTTCTGCACCGGAATCAATGAACAAGGTACCCTTGTTAAGTGCTCCTGCCGCAAGCCATTTTTGATAACTGCGGATTTTCCGTCCATGGGCCTCAAAATGCGTTCCACGCGCTCTACCTTCCATGATGTCACACACACCTGCCGGAGATTTTCCGTCAATAATGTATGTATCAATTCCAAAAGACATCGCCATACCAGCCGAGCGGACTTTACTTTCCATCCCACCTTTTCCGCCTGCAGAAGTGACAGGTAGACAGTGCTTTAAAATTTCGGCGGTGAGTTCAGGCACTTTTTCTACAACAACTGAACGCTTGCCTTCCGCGGTAGTTTCTTCTTTAAGCAAACCCGGTGCTACAGTGAGAAAAAAAAGCTGATCCGCACCTATCAATGTTGCCAGATAAACTGCGAGTAAATCATTGTCACCAAAGTTAAGATCCAATTCCTCGGTAGCGACTACATCGTTTTCATTAACAATCGGCACAATTTTATATTTGAGCAGATTCTCAAGAGTATTGCGAATATTAAGGTATGATTTGCGCAGACCAAAATCACCGCGAGTTAGCAATATTTGAGCAACTGTAATTTTATGTTTCCGAAAAGCATCTGCATAAATCTGAATCAATCTTGCCTGACCAACTGATGCAAGTATTTGATGTGAGGCCAGAGCATTTTTTGATTCGTCCACAGAAAACAGTTCTCTTCCGGCACCTACTGAACCGGAACTTACTACTAACACCTCGTGCCCCCTGCCTCGGATAATGGTTATCTGTCCGGCAAGTTCACTGATCAATTTATAATCCAGCTTGCCATTTGATTGATGCAGAACATTTGTACCAATTTTGATGACAATTCGTTGAGCTTTCACTTTAAGACAATTGTTGACAGGTAGTCCAGTACAGAGATAATTCGAGGGGTATAAAAAAAGGAGCCGTAAAAAGCGCTTGTAGATAATATCATGTAATCAGTAAGTTTCGCAAGCTGGAGAATGATTTCAAAACTCTCTCTAATTATTAGCTGCCTGAACCATCCGGAATTTTATCCTTCCCTCAAAATGAAAAGAATTATTTGTGCAACATTGATTATACTCAAATTGAATCCTAGACTGCATACATTAAGCAAACTCTGGGAACTTTAAAGAGTAAACCGTAGTGATGCATTCGTAAATAGTTGTCATTCCCGCGAAAGCGGGAATGACATACAAGTGTACCATTTATACTTTTTACGGGTTCATCAGTAGTGAATACTTGAAAAAAGAGAACTGTAAAAACGAGGATATCCTATAATGGAAAACTGAGGTGAGACACAAAGAAGCTGCTCTCATTTGAACAATATAAAGTATACAAAAAGAGAGCGACTCAACAAGTTTCACTACGCAGATATCCTGCATGGAGGAAGGATGCAGTGATCCAGTATTCTTAGTTTCCAGTTGAAGATTCGACAGGAGGTGCCGTTTTCTGTTCTAATTCCGCAACAGGAATCTCCGCGGTTTTTTCAGCTTGCACATCTTCTTCAGGAATAAGCATTTGCTGTGTCGCAGGTACTGCAACTGCGGTCGGTTTTAAATCCCGTACAACTGAATCGCGTCCAGTTTCTGAGGAAAGATAGGCCAGTGAGAGAGAAGTCAGCATGAAAACAATCGCCACAATGGTCGTAATTTTTCCCACACCTGTCATGCTTCCACGTACCGAGTTTGCTTGACCCACACTACCGAAAGCAGCTCCAAGTTCCGCGCCGCGGCCGGACTGAAGGAGGACAAAAAAGATTATCGAAATAGAAGCGATAATGTGAATAACTAGAATTAATTCAAACATAAAAATTGGTTAAGATAGAATTTTTTAATCAACTGCCCGCTATTACAATTTGCGGGAAAGCATCAGTTTTAAGGCTCGCTCCACCAACAAGCGCCCCGTCAATATCGGATTGAGAAAGTAAAGTCTTCGCATTTTCACCATTTACACTTCCGCCGTAAAGAATTTGCATTTTATCGGCAACTTCCTGACTGGCCAGTGCTTCCAGCTCATTGCGGATTATCCTGTGCATTGAGTTGGCTTGTTCTGGAGAAGCGGTTTTACCAGTACCAATTGCCCATACCGGTTCGTAGGCGACTACGCAACGGAGTTGGTCATCTGCCGCTAATCCGGACAATCCCTTGCCTAACTGCGCAATAACAACTTCTTCGTGATTCCCTGATTCGCGCTGCTCCAGCGTTTCTCCCACACAGAGAATCGGGCGGATACCGTGTTTAAGCAGAGTTTCTGTTTTGCTGCGGATAAATTCGTCAGTTTCGCCAAACAGCATTCTACGTTCGGAATGTCCGACAATGCACCATTGAGCTCCGCATTCCTGCAGTAACGGTGCAGATGTTTCACCGGTAAAAGCTCCCGATGTTTCTGAATGAACATTTTGCGCACCAACAGCAATACGTGTGCCTTCAAATATCGTTTTCATTGATGAAAGCAAAACATCAGGTGGACAAATCACGACTTCGCAAGTACTCTTTTCTACTAATGGACTGAGCACCTTCAGCATCTCCTCAATCAGCACGAATGAGCCGTTCATTTTCCAGTTTGCCGCAATCAGGTTGGCCCGCATCTAAAATTCTCTGTAAAACATGTCCATATCATAAAAAAGTTAATCTTTAGATGCTAAGTCTTTTAGCAGTTAAACACAAGATTTTTCCTGAAATATTGACTAGTTTGATCGTAGCTATTGCATTTTCTGAACTTTTTGCTACTTATACTTATGGTCATTTTTTAATACAGTTTTCAAAATTCAATATTTTTAGAGTGACTTCGGTCTTAATTACAATAATCAGGGAGAAATTTTGGAGAAATTAAGGGGGCGCATTGATGAGTTGGATGCAGAATTATTGGCATTGCTGAATGAACGTGCAAAATGCGTAATTAAAATAGGAGAAATAAAACAAAAAGAAGACAAGGAAATTCTAGTACCACAAAGGGAAATAGAGTTGCTCGAGCGTTTATCCTCTCTCAATCGGGGTCCGATGACAACAGAAATGGTACTGCATATTTTTCAGGAAATAATTGACTCCCTCAAAGAGTTGCAGAAATAGCAATTAACGAAGTCGTATTAGCTCCACAACTAAAACTTTGAGTATAATGGTAGAGTTAAAATAATATGACGATTTAACTAATATGATGTGCCTTTAAAAAGTCCTGAAACAAAGTCATTTAGAGCCGTGCGAGAAAATATTTCTAGGCGAAAATACTAATATTATTAAATTTTTTCCATATGCTCAAAATGACTATTTATGTTTTTCAGAATTTTTAGGAAAGGATCTATTTTATTTTATTTCAAGAAGCTCCACTTCAAAAATCAAAGTTGCATCCGGAGGAATCGCATTACCTGCGCCTTGACTGCCGTAAGCTAAATCTGACGGAATAGTCAGTTCCCACTTATCACCCACATGCATTAACTGCAAAGCTTCTGTCCAGCCCCGGATAACACCGTTTACAGGAAAAGAAGCGGGTTGGTTACGTTGATAAGAACTGTCAAAGACAGTCCCATCAGTCAGTTTACCGCTGTAATGTACTGTTACAAGACTGCTCGGAGCAGGACTTTCAGTTCCTGAACCTTCTGTTATTACACGATATTGCAAACCGCTTGCGGTGGTGATGGTATCTACTGAAGCTGTATCGCTCACAATTTCCTCTTGATTTGATGTTGACGGCGCAGGATAATCGTCACCTTTATTTGCATTCATATAAAGCGCGGCTGCACCTACCAGTGCCAAAAGGGCTAAAAGATAAATCCTATTTTTGTCACTCGGCATTTAAGCTCTCGAAAAATAATTAAAGTCGAAATCTGCTGTTTCTGCTGTACAAAGCGAGTACTTATTCTACAGGAAGCTCTTTGATTTTTACACCTACTTTTTCAAATAAGTCGCTCAGAGAATTCTTTACATGCTGTATATCCATACGGTCTTTGAAAACAATACCGAGCGTTGATTCAACAACGAGAGGATCAAGATGATCCTGATGCAGCATTACCAGAGATCTTGCCCAATCCAAAGTTTCCGCGACTCCAGGCACTTTTTCCAGTTTTTGTTTACGGATCAATTCCATAAATACACAAATTTGTCTAGCCAGGCGAAGATCACAACCTGGGACTTTGCTGCGCACAATCGCCAATTCTTTTTCATATTCAGGATAATCCATCCACAAGTAAAAACAGCGGCGGCGCACTGCATCCGATAATTCCCGGGTACGATTACTCGTTAAAATCACATAGGGTTTTACTTTGGCTTTTATGCTGCCGATTTCCGGAATTGTGATTTGCCATTCAGACAGAATTTCCAGCAAAAAACTTTCAAATTCCTCGTCTGAACGATCAAGTTCATCAATTAATAAAACCGGTGGTTTATGATGAGTGATTGCCTGAAGCAAAGGACGTTTCAGCAAAAAATCTTCTCCGAATATTGTAGACTCTCGTTCTGCCAAAGATTTATCCCCGCCTTCTTCGAGTTTGATGTGCAGCAGCTGACGCTGATAATTCCACTCATAAAGCGCCATATTCGCGTCAAGCCCTTCATAACACTGAAGTCGTATCAAATCTGTATCAAACGCTTTTGCCATTACTTTCGCAATTTCAGTTTTTCCAACACCAGCTGGACCTTCAACCAGCAAAGGTTTTTGGAGTGTTTTCGCTAAATAGACTGACATGACAATTGCGGAATCTGCCACATAATCTTGCTCCTCCAGCATCTGCCGAATTTTTTCTGTATCTTCTATATTCATTCTTAAGCCCTGATTCAGGTTTCGTTTTGACGTGCACAATCTTCAAGCGCGTCCCACGCCAGTTTCATACATTTGATTCTACTGCGGTGTTTTTTTAAGGCAATTAAAGGCCGTAAGGAATCGAGGGATTCCGCAATTTCCTCAGTGTCTTTACTCAGGCTTTCGGTAAACACCTGACTGATTTTTCCAGCTTCCTGAAGAGTTTTTGCTAAAATCAATTCAGTCATCATCGAGGCAGAAGCCTGGCAAATCGAACATCCACGCACCTGTGTTTTGCAGTCCTGAATGGTGCCTTCAGACAAAGCCAAAGTCAACTCCAATTCATCTCCGCATAGTGGGTTAAAGGCAGAGGCCCTGAGGTCCGGACACTCCAAACGTCCGGAATTTTTAGGGTGCCTCGCATGCGCCAGCAACAAATCACGATAGATGGAAGGTGTAGTCATATCATGCCAAAAAAATGTCCCTCGCCTGATCCAGTGCAGAAAACAAGCGGTCGATTTCGGAAATTTGGTTATAAATCCCAACACTCATACGGACACTCGCCGCAATGCCGAGACGTTTGTGCAACACCTGCGTACAGTGATGGCCGGCACGCACCGCGATTCCGCTTTCGTCAAGAACCTGCGCTATGTCATGCGGATGTACATTCCGCAGATTAAAACTCAACACACCGCTTCTACTGTTCGTTTCCGGAGGACCGTAAAGTTCCAGATCCTTAAACTCAGCAAATCTTTTTAAAGCATGAGTTGTCAGTTCAAGTTCATGCTGCTGAATTTCCTGCATTCCTACATTCGATAGATATTCCACTGCTGCCGCTAATCCGGAAACTTCCGCAACAGGAGGCGTACCCGCTTCAAATTTTTGCGGTGCGTCGGCCCAGGTTGAGGTTTGCCTTTCAACTTGACGTATCATCCCGCCACCGCCTTGAAACGGTTGCATTTCTTCGAGCCGTTCATTTTTTGCGTAAAGCACACCGATGCCGGTAGGACCGTACATTTTGTGTCCGGAAAAAGCGAGGAAATCACAGTCCCATCCGGAAACATCAATTGGCATCCGCGCCACAGCTTGAGCCGCATCCACTAAAACCGGCACACCATGAGCGTGAGCAATTTTGACGATTTCCGCAATCGGATTCACCGTTCCTAAAACATTTGAAACCGCCGTGACAGCAAGTAGGCGGGTCTTCCGCTTGAGTTTAGCGGAATCCTTCAGCATTTCATCCAACTTTTGCAGATCCAAACGAGCGGTTCCGGATTTTTCATTTTCCGGATTGAATGGCCAGTAAACAAGTTCTGCTCTTGAAGTTTGCGCCACTAATTGCCAGGGCACCAAATTAGAATGGTGTTCCATTTCGGTAACGATAATCCGGTCACCGGTTTCCAATTTTGGCTGAGCCCACGCAGAAGCGACAAGATTGATTGACTCTGTGGTTCCGCTGCTAAAAATGATTTTTCCAGAATCTGCCGCACCAATAAATTTTGCGATACTTTCCCTGCCATCTTCGTATATTTCCGTTGCTTCTTCGGCAAGGGTGTATACACCGCGGCTGACATTGCTGTTATGTTTTTCGTAAAAAGTTACTATGGCATCGATCACGCAGTTTGGTTTTTGCGTAGTGGCCGCATTATCGAGATAGGCCAGAGGATGGCCGTGAATTTTCCTTTTGAGAATCGGAAAATCCTCCCGCACTTTTGCTGTTAACAGAGAATTTTGCATTTTTTTCGGATATATTTTATAAAATTATCTTCTCTCTTTAAACAGGCTACCGAAAACAAGTTCGTATGTTTTTAACGTCGTACGTCTTTGGACAATATTTCAGCCAGGAAAAACCTGTTTCAATTCCATCATCGACTTTCCGGAACCTCCGCGGCGGATGGAAACCATTTCACCAACGATACTCAAAGCAATTTCCTCCGGAGTCGTTCCGGAAAAATCCAAGCCTGCCGGAGAATGAACCCGTTTCAGCTCTTCTGGAGCTACGCCTTCATCGAGCAAATATTCAAAGACCAGTTTCGCGCGCTTGGTGCTGGCCACCAAACCAATGTATGGACCTTGTCCCTCTAAGGCTTTTTTGATGGAATGCTGATCGCCTTTGTGCTGAGTGACGACAACCACATAAGTAAACAAACCAACCTGCATTTGACTGAAATCCAAATCCGAAGTAATCAAACGCTCGGCCATCGGAAACGCTTCCCTTGTTGCACCAGAATCATTGACCGTGATTGAAAAATGAACAGTGTGAGCAAGTTGCGCCAAAACTTCAGCAATCCGACCGTGTCCGACAATCATCAATTCCGGTCGAGGCATATACGGTTCCACATAAACCTCCATCGTACCTCCGCAGGGCATGCCGACTCCTAATATTTCGTCATCAAGATCAAGCGGTACAATACGTGTTTGTCCGTCCCGCAGACTTTCCAGCGCCGCTTCCCGCACGGTTTCCTCCGCACAACCACCGCCGACCCAGCCGAACAAGGTTTCACCATTCCCGTCAAGGATTGATTTTGCTCCGGTTTTTGCAGAAACTGAACCGGTTATTTTGATAACCGTAGCCACTGCAAACGGAACTTCCGCTGCATTCAACTCTGCTAATTTTTCAAAGTATTCGTTAGACATTTTATTTATAATTTTTTTATTTCAAGCAACAAACTTATAATCTTCCGGAGTATCAATATCTCTTAAAAGGTTATCATTCTCCATGCTGACTTCTCTTACACAATGGTGATATTGCATGACAATTTCCCTACAGCCTTCACCTTTGTGCGCTAATATTTTATCCCTGAAATCCACGGAAAACAAGACCGGATTTCCGCGCTGACCTTGAAAAACAGGTACTATAATCAGTGAACTTTCTGTACGCTGGAAAACATTAAATGCTTGAATTAAACGGTTGAAATCGGAGGTTTCCGCGAAAGGCAGATCGGTGAGGCAAATCATCAATCCATCACTTTCCATAGACGCAGCTTTTACGCCGGAATGAATTGAAGTGGTCATACCTTCTTCGTAGCAGTCATTTTCCACAAATCTTACAGCTTGATCCTGCAAAACTGCCTTGATTTTTTCTGCTTCATGCCCAACAACCACCAGCAGCGCATCTGCTACTGAGGCAGAGACAGCTTTCACAAATTTTCGGATCAGCACATCTGAGCCAATCTGCAGGAGAAGTTTGTTTTGCGTTCCCATTCGCCGAGACTCACCGGCAGCCAGGATGACGGCAGAAATCATTGGTAGCAAATACTAAAATTGCGCTGGCAGGTTTTCATTCCAACTCTACTTTTTTGCCGAATTTCTTTTTCAACTCAGACATAATAACTGAACCAACTAGTGAGGCAGCTTTTACAGGCTCTGCTTCCGGCGAATTTGTAGCAACGTCTCTTTCTCCATTTTCATGCGCCAGCAAGTTGGAAAAATTTTGTGTGAATTGGTCAAAGAGTTTATTATTCACCGCTTCTATCATTCGGGCGCCAAACTGTGCAATTCGGCCTGTGATGGAAACTGACATGATACAAGTGACTTCTGTGCATCCTTCAAGTGCTTTGAGACTGAGCGACATTTTCATTGAAGCTCCGCCTTTTCCGCTGATGTCTGCTCCAGTGCCTTCCATCGCGAGTTCGTATTTAGCACAGTCACGCAGAGTAAACTCAACTTTACCGTTAAATTTTGTTGTCACTGGACCTATTTTAAGGGTGACTTTGCCTTTGAAATGATCTTCGTCAAGTGCCTCTGTAAGTTGCGCACCCGGTACACAAACCACTACTTGTTCCGGATCGTTCAAAACCGCCCAGACTGAATCAATGTCTGCACTGACTTGAAAAGTTTTGTTTGAGCTAACTTCCATTTTTATTTTGTCCCAAATATACGATCACCTGCATCTCCCAATCCTGGTAAAATATAGGCATGGTCATTCAGTTTTTCATCAACTGCAGCAGTGTAAATAGGTACATCCGGATGTGCCTTACTGAAAAATTCAATCCCTTCCGGTGCAGAAAGCAGGCAGACAAAACGTATATTTTGAGCACCGTTTTCCTTTAACCTCGTCACAGCAGCCGCAGAAGAATGTCCGGTGGCCAGCATCGGATCCAGCGCCAGAACAAGACGCTGATTGATTAAATCCGGCAGTTTCATATAATATTCAACCGCGACCAGAGTTTCCGGATCACGGTAAAGTCCGATGTGTCCCACTCGAGCTGACGGGACAAGATCCATAAAACCATCCAGCAAACCATTACCTGCTCTTAAAATAGAAACCAGACAGAGCTTTTTCCCCTCCAGAAAAGGAGCATTCATTTTCATCAACGGAGTCTCAATTTCCTGATAAATCAGTGGTAAATCTTTGGTAACTTCATATGCGAGCAAGGTCCCGACCTCACGTATCAAAGTTCTAAAACTTTGAGTAGAGGTACTTTTTTTACGCATCAACGAAAGTTTGTGCTGCACTAGTGGGTGCTCAATAATATTTAATTTCTCATGCATCAGAGTCTCCTTTTAAAATGATTAAACGTTGCCAGTTTAAGCTCCGCTACTGTACTCCCCCAAAATGAGAACAGCAAACTGTAAACCATAAACGTATTAAATTTGCTCAAACCTGTTTATCTTCTTGACGTTGTTCTGCACTCAAACGCCCCAGCGAATATTCCTTTAAATCAACAAATTTCATATATTTCGCCAGTAACGGTTGAGCAGCTTCTACTTTCCTGAACATCTCCTGGGCAATTCTACGGTAACCGGTATGGCCCTGAGGAGTACTGCGTATTTCAGTCAGCCAAATCAGCGCCCGCAAATTAATATGAACGTACCAGCGAATGTTATAACTCATTGGTACTACATATTGTGCTTCATGCGGAAAATCTTTGGCGATCGTTTCGAAGGCATCCGCGGAACGAGCCATTGTCTGGTGATACTCTGCACCTAAACCGGCATCTTCTATTTCATCCGGAGTATCATAACCATAACGTGTCGTCAGCGGTTGACGCTCCTGAGTGAGCATCCGGTGACGTTGTAAATCGCGGTACATGCCATAATCACCTAAAATATCAAAAGTGTAAAATGCCATTTCCAATCCGCGCTCCGGTTTATGACGCCTGTGTCCTCTTAAATCAATAATCTGTTCAAACAGTCTTGTTTTTTCTGTCTCCGGCATTGATCTGACACTTTTCCGTATTTGTTGCAATGTCAATCCGGAGTGGGTGTAAAGTAATGCCGCCAGCAGTTTGGTTTCTGCATCCTGATCATAATCGATCAAACGTACTGATTCTGCAGACTCTGCTGTTAACTCTCCTAGATGGATCGAAGCGAAGTTTCGAATGAGTTCTTGCTGTACTTTAGCGAAATCACGATAATCCTGAAAATACCGATGTCCTGCGTCAGCACGCCGGACAAAAGAAGGGATTACTTTTGAAAGTTCTTCATAGGTAAATTTAGCAATTTGATTCAACTCACCAAACGGTGCTGATCTCAATTTTGTAATCAGAGTTTCAAAAAAACGACCATTTCCAAAAACACCCATGTTTGTCAGCGTTGAAGCAGGCAAGAGTCCGCGGATAATGTCATAAGCACGTGCAATTACAGAACGTTCGTAAGCGGCCTGACTTATTTCCGGATCACGAGGCATCAACTTCCGGACGTGTTCACGTATTGGTTCAGTGAAACTGACATAAGTTTCAAACAAATTCCGGCAAGTCTCCAGATACAAATCCCTGTGCACAGAGTTCAGCAAAGTCGGTTCCTGATAAAAGCGGAATTCCTCCTTTCCGGATGTTAGCCTTATTTTGTCCGCAAAACTGACGTAGCGAGTAGATTTTTCTAAAGGAGAGCCGCCAATGCGTGAATCCTGCACGGTTTTAGTGGCTAGGATAGAAATGTTTTCCAATGCCAAGTGTGCGCCTCCAAGTTCACCAATTGAATCATCTCCATAGCCATCAAGAATTCTGTCATAAAAATTTTGGGCGGCTTCGATGGCAAGTTTGGATTTTTCCGCAGAATCAGGATTTTCTGCTCCGGCTTGAATTTCCGAAAATTTAGAGTCTTTCTCCTGAATAAAATCTCTGAGCAGTAATGAACGGAGTCCGAGAGTTGAGCGGGAATAACGGGAAAATAGTGCGCCCTTTATCACTTCCGGAAGATTGGTGAGCGCAAAAATGGAACGGTCTGTGTTGCTAACATAAGAAGAAAGTATTTCCTTTTCTTCAGTCGTGAAAACTTCGTTAGAGGAATGCATGAAATATTTTAGCTCGCCGGCACTCCTTGAGAGTTGGGTAAAGCTTCCTGCTGATTGGAGGGAGACGGGAGGTCATAATCTCCATACTTGGGATTA
>Ga0209403_10002246_pt1 | contig 23432 bp, 19 predicted proteins | sample ArcticOcean_MG_C_8_FD_187440 | JGI IMG/M metagenome (GOLD analysis project Ga0209403, IMG submission 187440) | Marine microbial communities from western Arctic Ocean - ArcticOcean_MG_CB11_86 (SPAdes) (version 2) | ecosystem: Environmental > Aquatic > Marine > Oceanic | place: Arctic Ocean... | reverse complement strand
ACTAGATTTTTCATATATAGGTAGTATGAAAACTATAGAAAGAAGTTCGGATTGTGTTTTTGTAACTCTGTATACATTTAAATTGTTGTCAAGATTAATTTGATTTATTTGAGGAGTTTCGAAATTGAAATCGTCTTTTGTAGGTTCAGGTAATTTATTCATTTTTTTATTTTGTAATATAAAGATATATGAGGGGAATCAATTAAAGATTTAGCACTTGTTTTAATGTTTTCTTGACTTACATTGTTAAAATCATTCAAAATTTTATTAATATCCGAGGGGTTTTCACCAAATATATTAATATAGTTCAAAGTATCTGCAATACCTCCAAAACCTCCAGATTTTTCAATTTGACGGTTGATACTTAAACGAAACTTGTTTTTAGCAATAGATATTTCATTTTCATTAACATTAGTTTCAGAAAGTAGAGTTATCTCACTGAGAATTTTATTGTATACATTATCAAAGTTTTTTTCTTCTGTTAAAGTCGCTGAGATTTCAAACTCTCCTGCTAATTCTTGAGAATAATGACCTACATAAATATCTTGTACTAATTGTGATTCTGTTATTAATTTTTTGTGCAACCTACTTCCTATTCCATCCCCTAATATCATTCCTAGAATATCCATGGGTGATTCAGAAGAGCTAAAATTAGAGGATTTTGTTGGCCATCTGATTATTACCTTTGGTAGAGTAGCAGGACTATTCCCAATGATTTCATGATGTTCTGTTTTTATTAACTTACTGTAATTTGGAGTTTTATTAATTGGCTTAGAACTTGATTTTATATTTGAAAAATATTGATCAATCCATTTTGTTGTTTGATCAATATTGAAATTTCCTGATATGCATAAACTTGCATTGGATGGGATGTAAAATTTTTTATGAAAATCAATTGCTTCATTTAATTTTGCATTATTTATATCTTTTTCCAATCCAATTGTTTGCCAATTATAAGGATGAGGGCTTGGAAAGACTAAATTTTGCAAATACTCCTCACTATCACCATACGGAGAATTTTCATAACTTTGCTTTCTTTCTTGGATGACTATTTTCTTTTCTTTTTGTAATTTGTTTTCATTGAGTGCTTCTGTTAAATGTCCCATCCTGTCAGATTCCATAAACAAAATTCTTTCTAGATAATTTGGACTTATATTTTCCCAATAATTAGTTCTGTCTGTATTGGTAGATCCATTAATCCCATTAGGTTTAATACTGATAGGTTCTACTATCGAAAACCAATTTGAATTACAATTGCTCGACCCTTCAAACATTAAATGTTCAAATAAATGAGCAAATCCTGTCATTCCTTGTTTTTCATTTTTAGAACCAACATGATACCAAACATTTACAGTAACGTATCCTTTGGATTTATCTTGGTTAAGAATGAAATCAAGTCCATTTGTAAGTTTGTTTTTTGTGATCGAAAAATTACTTTTTGCCATAAATTAAGTCCTAAGAAATGATTTTATAGCATTAAAGTTTTGATTCCAAGCCATAAGAAATGATAAAATCTAAATACGTTTCTTTTTGATTTTAGATTAAACGAGGTAAAAATGAGTAAAAAGAAATCCAGTTTTCAAAAAAATGGATTCGTATATTTGATAATTGCATCTACAATTTTAGCATTAATATTATCTTCACTTTCAAATCCTTTTAGTACGAGTACAGAAATTTCTGTTACTGAAACTTTAGAAATGATAAATGATGGAAAAGTTAAAGAAGTTGTTGTTCAGGGTGAAAAATTAACGATTATTGGTAAAGATGGAAGTAAATATGTTTCTTCAAAGGAATCAGGAATTAGTTTGTTAGAATTAATGAAAGATTCAGGCATAGACCCATTGAAAAACGATGCTAATATAATTGTGAAAGGTAGAAGTGGGTGGGGTTCAGCTTTTAATATCCTGTTTAGCTTTTTGCCAATAATATTTTTTGGTGGACTAATATTCTTTATGATGAAACAAGCTCAGGGCGGTGCGAATCAAACCTTTGGGTTTGGTAAAAGCAAGGCTAGAAAATTTACCGAAAACAAATCTGGAGTTACTTTTAAGGATGTTGCAGGAGTAGAAGAAGCAAAAGTTGAATTAGCTGAAATAGTCGAATTTTTGAAAGAACCTGGGAAATTTAAAAAATTAGGCGCAACAGTGCCCAAGGGCGTTTTATTGGTAGGGCCACCAGGTACAGGAAAAACGCTATTAGCCAAAGCTGTGGCAGGAGAAGCAGCAGTACCATTTTTCTCTATTAGCGGAAGTGAATTTGTTGAAATGTTCGTTGGTGTTGGAGCGTCTAGAGTTAGAGATTTATTTGGGCAAGCTAAAATTAATTCTCCTTGTATTATTTTCATTGATGAAATTGATGCTGTGGGCAGGCATAGGGGATCAGGATTAGGAGGTGGCCATGATGAAAGAGAACAAACTCTTAATCAAATTTTAGTTGAAATGGATGGATTTGAATCTGGTGGATTCAATATCATAATAATTGCAGCTACTAATAGACCAGATATTTTAGATCCGGCATTATTAAGACCTGGGCGATTTGATAGACGGGTAGTCTTAGATGTCCCAGATATGAAAAGCAGAACTGAGATTCTTAAGGTTCATTCACATGGTAAACCAATGGAAGATGGAGTAGATTTATCTAAATTGTCTGAACAAACTCCAGGGTTTAGTGGGGCTGATTTAGCAAATTTGATGAATGAATCTGCAATTCTTGCAGCTAGAAGAAAAAAAGATAAAATAGGGCACGACGATTTTGCTGAATCTATAGATCGAGTAATGGCTGGCCCGGCAAAGATGTCTAAAGTTTTGAGTAAGCAAACAATTAAAGTTACAGCTTGCCACGAAGTAGGTCATGCATTATGTGGACATTTATTACTAGAAGCAGATTCGCCAGTTAAGGTTTCAATTATATCTAGAGGACATATGGGTGGGTATACTCGATTTTTGCCAGATGATGAATCAGCACTGCATACTAAGAAACAATTGGAAGCAAGAATAGTAGTAGCCTTAGGTGGAAGAGCTGCAGAAGAAGTGGTTCTAGGTGAAATTACAACCGGAGCTAGTAATGATATGGAGAAAGCAACACAAATAGCGAGAACAATGATAATGAAATTTGGGATGAGCGATAAGTTGGGGCCAAGAACCTTTGGCAAAAGAGAAGAAACAGTTTTTTTGGGAAGAGAAGTGTCAGAACAAAAAGACTATAGTGAAAGTCTTGCAAGCGCTATCGATGAAGAAGTAAAAGAATTAATTACAAGTGCATACGAAAAATCGAAATCCTTAATTAAAGGTAATATCGAAATATTAAATAACGTAGTTGATTATCTTATCATTAATGAAACTATCGAAGGTGAAACATTGACAAAATTATTATCTACTCAATCTTAAGATGAATTTAAATTGAATATTACTAAGAGACAAGATTTATGGGTTTGGATAGATTTGGAGATGACAGGTTTGGATTCTTTAAAATGTGTAATAGTTGAAATTGCATCTGTTATTACAGATAAAGAATTGAATATTATTGCAGAAGGTCCAGATATTGTTATCAATAGATCACGAGAAGATATGAAAACCATCGAAGATTGGCCAAGGAAAATGCATGCAAAATCAGGATTACTTAACGATATTGAAAAATCCAATAAATCTCTAATTGAAGCAGAAGAAGATACCTTGAATTTTATTTCGAAATATATTGATCCTAATTCTTCTCCACTATGTGGAAATAGTATATATCAAGACAGAATTTTCCTTAAAAAAGAAATGCCTATTCTTGAAAAATATTTTCACTATAGAAATATTGATGTAAGTACTTATAAAGAGACTTACCTTTCTTGGGGAGGAGATAAAAAAAACTTACCCAATAAACAGACAAGTCACAGAGCAATGGCAGATATTATGGAAAGCATACTAGAATTAAAATGGTATAAAGAAAACTTTATCCGTGAATCTTGAATATTGGAACTTCTCTCATTTTATGTAGATTTTGCGTTCGTATATTGCGATAAATTTCTAATATATTTTTTTGGTTTTTATTGTGTATTGTTTCTTCATCTATTGATTCACTTAGAATCATAGCTTCCTCCAAGTCTTTGTATGTTAATCCATTTAATTGATCTTCATCTGTTCGACCATCATCCCATAATCCATCTGTTGGAGAAGCTGTTATTATTTTTTTGTTAATTTTGAGTTCTTTGGCGATTTCCCATACATCTGATTTCATACAATCTCCAATAGGTGAAATATCAACTCCGCCATCACCATATTTAGTGTAAAATCCCACTCCAAAATCTTCAACTTTATTACCTGTTCCTACAACCAATCCGTTTTGACTTCCTGCTATTTGATACAATGCTAGCATTCTTAATCGTGACCTAGTGTTAGCAAAGGAATGAAGGTTATTATAATCTGATTTATCAAAAGTATTTTCTATATTAGAAAATACTTTTGTCATGTCAAATACTTCATGCTTAACGTTCTTATATTTTTCTGATAGCCATCGGCCGTGTTCAATGCTTAGGGTGTTTTGTGAAGTGATTTGCCTTATAGGCATTGATACTACAATCGTTTTTATTTCTGTCATTGCGCACAAACTTGATACGACAGCAGAATCTACACCTCCTGAAATTCCAATAACTAATGAAGACATGTTATTATCGTTACAATAATTTTTTATCCAATTTGAAATATCGGTAATTAATTTTTTGTATTTCATAATTTGTTAACGAAACTTTCAATTCGATTTAAAGCTTCTATAATATTATCTTTTGAATTCGCAAAAGATAATCTTATATACCCTCTACCTTCTTTTCCAAATGATTCACCTGCGAGAGTTGCCACTCCATTTTCTTCTAACAGCCTGTTTGCAAATTCTTCACTTGATATGCCTGTATTAGTGATATTTGGAAAAACATAGAAAGCACCGGAAGGATTTGGGCAATTAATATTCTTGATATTATTTAATCCCTCAACAATCAAATTTCTTCTGGCTTTAAATTCTGAAACCATTTTTGACACACTTTCCTGACTACCTTTTAATGCTTCAATAGCAGCAATTTGCGTGAAACTTGCCGTACAAGAATTACTATTAGTGATCAATTTTGTTATTGGCTCAACTAGTTCTTTTGGAAAAATCCCATATCCTATTCTCCATCCAGTCATTGAATAAGATTTTGAAAATCCGTCTAGAATTATTGTTTTATCAGATATGCTTTTGTAATTTGAAATACTTGAATGAGATCCCTCGTATAAAAATTGAGAATATATTTCGTCAGATAGCACTGTTATATCTTTATCTTCAAGAATACTAGCAATCTTTGCCATTTCTTTAGAATTTATAATACTTCCGCAAGGATTGTTTGGAGAGTTTAGTATTATAAGTTTTGTTTTCGAAGTAATTAAAGACTCAAGTTTTTCAATGTCAAATTTGTAATCTAAATTTTCTTCTAATTTTAACGGTACCGCTTTTCCACCAGCAAAATTAATCATAGATTCGTATATGGGAAATCCTGGATTTGGATAAAGCACCTCATCGCCAGGATTTATTAATGCAAGAATAGTATAAAACATTATAGGTTTACCACCCGATGTTATTATTACTTGATCACTATCAAACTCTACAGATCTAACTGTTTTGGAATATTTTTGGATTTCTTTCTTTAATTCGTTGTACCCACCAGATGGATTGTAATTCGTATACCCATTGTCTAATGCGGTTTTCCCCGCATTTATGATATTTGCCGGAGTGTTGAAATCAGGTTCTCCAATCTGTAAATGTATTATATTCCTACCTTTTTCTTCAAGTTTTTTTGCTTTAGCTAGTACTTCAAAAGCTGTTTCGGTACCTAATCTTTCCATTCTATTTGCTAAATTTATCATGAGTTTAACCTAGATAATAATATAAGTATTTTTAAATTATAGCATTTAGTAATGATACAATGTATCGAGAGGAGAATTTAATGCATTTATTTCTTGCAACACCGAGAGGGTTTTGTGCTGGCGTAGTTAGAGCTATAGAAATTGTTGAGAAATCTTTAGGAGTTTTTGGAGCTCCAATATATATAAAACATCAAATAGTTCATAATAAATATGTAGTAGAAGACCTTGAAAGGAAAGGAGCGATAACTGTCAACGAAATCAGCGATGTTCCTAGTAATTCTGTGGTGATTTTTTCCGCTCATGGTTCCCCGCCTGTTGATTATGAAATTGCAAAATCTAAAAATATAAAAATCATCGATGCTACATGTCCTTTGGTAACTAAAGTACACAATGAAGCAATCAAATATAGTAAAGAAGGAAAAAAAATAATATTATTAGGCCATCAAGGGCACCAAGAAGTTATTGGAACAATGGGGCAAGCAGATATGATATTAGTTGATGATAGGCAAAAAAACAATATTCCTGAATTTGATTCAGAAGAAAAAATAGTTGTACTTTCCCAAACAACTCTATCTGTGGAAGATACAAAACAAATCTCGAATAGTATAAAAGATAAGTACAAAAATTCAATTTTGAGAAATGATATATGCTATGCGGTTTCTAATAGGCAAAAAGCGGTGAAAACATTGTCTAGACTTGTAGATTTGATTATTGTAGTAGGTTCTGAAAACAGTTCAAATTGTGTAAGGTTAAAAGAAGTGTCTGAGAATTATGGTACTGAATCTTATTTACTGAACTCTGTAGATGAGATGAAAAATTTGAATCTGCAAAACATATCTAATATTGGCATAACGTCGGGGGCATCAACGCCGGAAATTTTAATTGATGAATTTATTAATCATTTGAAACCTTCAAAAATAACTACTGTTGGTGATAAGGAAAGGGAGATAAACTTTGTGTTACCTTCTGAGTTGAAAGCATGATAGTTAATTTACTGAGTTTATCTGAAGGTGCGAAAAAAGCAAATGGTGTAGTCGTTATCATAGATGTCTATAGAGCTTTCACCACTCAATCCTTTGCATTTGAAAGAGGAGCTAATTCTATAATCAATGTAGCAGACACTCAAAAAGCTGTTGATTATAAATCTAAAGGATACGGATATTATTGTATGGGCGAAATAGATGGAAAAAGACCTGCAGGCTTTGATTTCGGGAACTCACCTAAAGATTTGGAAAATATTGATATTAATAATAAAAATTTAATTCATTGCACAATGAACGGGACAACTGGCGCTGAATTAGCAGAAAATGCTGATGTAATTTTAGGAGGCGCGTTAATAAATGCAAAAGCCACAGCAAATTATATTAAATCAATTAATCCATCTATTGTAAGTTTGGTTTCTATGGGATCAAGAAATTTGAATAATTCTGAAAGAAGGACAGAAGAAGATGAATTGTGTGCTATATATATTAAAAGTATATTAGATAATTCGCCTTTGAATCCTAAAACTATTGTTGAATTAGTTAACGGTTGTAAGGAATCAACTAAATTTGGAGATCCTCTTCAACCCCAATATCCTGAATACGATAAAATCCAAGCTCTTAGAATTAATGAATTCGAATATCCTATTATCATAAAAAAAGAAGATAATTTTCTGGTTTCTACTAAAAGTTAGAAAATATCTTTTTTCATGTTTGGTATTATTTCTTTAATTTTTGAATATTTTGATTTTGAGAATAAAGTCATTATTTTTTGATTGTTGATGAAATTTAAAACTGATTTGAAATGATTGTCAAAAGAAGATTTGTTTGAAGTCAAAATATTGGTTATAAATTTATTAGAAAGAGCAAAATTTGTTAAATTATCTAGTAAATTATCTTCAAATCCAAATAATATGTTTCTTAATTTATTACCATTTGCTATTTCTGTCCCTATAGCATCCATCCATTTATCTTCATAAGTAGATAGAAGTTTTTCAGAGAAATCATCTTTATCTAATGCTATTTTTAAAGTTTCAACTGCGATGTCTGCTGAAATTTGAGAATAATAAATACCACCACCTGTTACTGGTTTTACAATTCCGGCTGAATCTCCGATTATTAAAACCCTATCAGAGTAAGTTTTAGTCAAAGGTTTTATTGGAATGCCCCATGATTTAATTAGCTTTTTGTCTATATTTTTTAAATTATACTCGTCTGTTATAGAGTTTAAAAATTGGTGAAGAATATTTTTACTTCTACTTTTTGTTAGTACTCCTATTAGTAATTCATCTTTAAAAGTGGGAACTACCCATCCAAACCCCTGTGATCCAAATCTTGACCCTAAAAACACTTTTGTATTGGTTATATTCTTTGTGTTTTTTAAAATAATTTGTGACCCATTCAATATATTCTCTTTACTTATTGGCTTAATATTTAGTTTTGATATTAATTTGCTTTCAAGGCCTGATGCTAAAATGATTGATTTTGTACAAATAGTTTTCTTTATACCTGAGCGGGAATAAGAAACTTCTGCATATTTTTTATTTACTGTAATATTAGTTACCCTAGATTGGTAGAATACCTGTATATTGTTTTTTATAGCTTTTTGAATTATTTCTTGAATATATTTAGCTCTGTCAATAATAAATGCTTTCGGGTTATTAGATTTTAGATGGAATTTATTATCACTTGGATTGATTATATCTGCTGAATTTCCTTTATTATGAATTAAATATTCAGCCAATCCATATTTTTCGGCACATTCCTTTCCAATTATCCCTGTACATAATTTGTCTCCTAAAATTTCACGATAATCAATCAATAATATGTTATTTGTGAATTTAGATAATTCCAAAGCTGCTCTAGCTCCAGCAGGTCCCCCTCCAATAATTATGCAATTATATAATGTATTTTTCATATTATTATGTTAAATGGTTATAAAATTCTATAACAATAAAAATATTTGTTTATTTATGTATTAATATGTATTGTTTATATTTATATATTAAATATGATAGTTTTTAGTTTTTAGAACAACTTTTTTTGATGATATGAAATCACCTTTTTCTAATTTAATAATGTTTGATTCCCTGAAATATAAAGATTTTAGAATGACATGGATTTCAAATATGTTATCGGGGTGCAGTTATTGGACTTTTTCCGTAGGAGTATCTTGGTTAATACTGAAGGAGACTGGAAATTCATCTAATGTTGGGATAGTTATTTTTGCTAGTATGTTACCATTTTTAATAGTATCTCCTTTTGCCGGATATATTTCTGACAAATATGACAGAAAATCTTTAGCTTTTATTATGTACATATTAAACACTACTTTTTGTTTGATATTATTTTTATGTTCTTTGTTTAATTTTTATCCAATATTATTCGTAGCTTCTATAGCATTTGTGCTTGGAACTTTTAGAACTGTGCAAGAGCCAACAGTATCCTCATTAATTCCTAATCAAGTTCCGAAATCTAACCTTCTTAATGCTATCACCTTAAATGCTGCTACTAGGCATGGAAGTCGTTTTTTTGGTTTACTAATCGTATCTCCTTTCATAGGATTAAATATTTTAGATGGTGGACAATTTTTATTGTTACTAAGTTTTATATTCCAATTATCTAGTACGTATTTTATTTATAAAATTAAAACCATATCTTCGGGTGAATCTTCTTCTGATTCGGATATATTAAGCAGTATTTATAAAGGTATTAAATACATATATACAAATAGCTTGGTATTTATAATTATTCTAACAGTCGCAGTCCACTGTGCACTTGTGATGTCATACGAATCTATCCTTCCGCTATTTGCACAAAATGGATTAAATGATAATTCTGGTGAATATTTAGGATATCTTGTCATGGTATTTGGGGCAGGGTCTTTGGTAGGGAATTTGATTTTGTCTAGCGCACAAACACAAAGCTTCAAATCATTTTTATTCCTATTATCTTCGATTGGCAGTGGTGTTTTTCCTATTGTGTTGGGTTATGCTGTTCATTTTTCTGGTGCTAATGGATTCATTCTAAGTATGGTAGGAATCTTTTTTGTTGGAGCATGTCAAAGTTCGTTTATGTCCGTAACAACTACAATGGTACAAAAAATAGTTCCAGATGGAATACGAGGTAGAATAATGAGCTTATATCTGCTTCATGCAGGAGGAATTATGGCGTTCGGAAATTTAATTTTGGGAAGCCTTGCTGATTATATTGATTACACTTGGCTATTTAAACTATCAGGATTAGCGTTTTTAGTATATTTTTTCTTTTTGTTTATAACACAGAAACGATTTAGAACTGATATTATAGCTATAATATAAAGATTGAAAAGTTATAGATAATTTGATGAAAAGTACTGTAGTCATTCCTTGCGCAGGAAAAGGAACAAGATTGTCCCCTTTAACAAATGATGTAAGTAAATCGATGTTAGAGATAGGTGATTATAAATTGATTGATTATGCGATTTCGGAATGTTTGTTATCTGACATTGATAGGATTTTGATTATCTCTTCTCCTGATGATTTATTATTGAAAAACCATATTGAAAATATCTTTTGTGATTATAAACTTCCTTTTTTAGATGACTTTAAAACTGAAAAAACTGAAATAATTGTGATTGATCAACTAAGCCCAAATGGATTAGGTGATGCAATAAATTTATCGTCTGATTATATAATTAGTGATAAATTCGGAATAATTCTTCCTGATGATTTTATAATATCACATACTCCAATGATAAAAATAATGAAAAATTATTCTGATAAATTCGACTCTAATATATTATTAGGAAAAGAGGTTTCTAATGAACTTGTCAGCAATTTCGGAATAATTGAGACGAAATCGAAAATTCATCCTAGTTACCGTGAAGTTTGTTCATTATTGGAAAAACCCAATATTGAACAAACAAATTCTAATCTTGCTATCTTAGGAAGATATTTTTTGAATAAATCTGTTTTTACTTACTTACAGAATACTTCACCAGGATATGGCGGTGAAATTCAGCTAACTGATTCTTTAATTCAACAATTGAATAACGAAAAATTCTATGCAATTGAATGCGAAGGCACACATTTTGATGTGGGCAGTATAAAAGGATTTGAAGATGCCAATAAACATGTAACAGAGCAAAATATTTAAGAATTGTCTTTGATTGATTCTTCAATTAGTTCGGCTATATCTTTAACTTCTTTGTTTCCTTGAGATTTTGCTGATAACCCTTCTTCAAACATTTGAAGGCAGAATGGGCATGCTACAGCTAATGTGTCTGAATTTGTTTCTAGGAAATCGTCAGTTCTTAGATGACTAACCCTTTTTTCATTACTTTCTTCTATCCACATATGCCCCCCTCCGGCGCCGCAGCATAAAGCTTTATCTTTGTTTCTGCACATTTCTACTCGTTTCATTCCTGGTATTGCATCAACTATATCCCTTGGTTCATCATATATATTGTTATGCCTACCTAAAAAACATGGATCGTGATATGCAACAGATTTTCCGTAATTGTTAATAGGAATGATTGATTTTTCACTTATCAATTGACTGATTAATTCTGTATAACTAATTACTTCAGCAGAAAATCCTAAGGATGGATATTCGTTTTTAATGGTATTAAGGCAATGAGGGCAATGAGTTATAATTTTTTTAACATCATATTTTATGAAATTTTGAATATTTTTATTGGCAAGTATTTGAAATAAATATTCATTCCCTATTCTTTTTGCGGGATCACCTGTGCATGTTTCTTCAGTGCTTAGGATAGCAAAATTTATATTTGCTGAATTTAATAATTTGATTATTGACTTACTAACATTTTGGTTTCTTTCTACCAAAGCTCCGGTACAGCCTATCCATAAAAGATATTCTGCGGTTGGATTTTCAGATATTGTCTTAACATTTAATTCGGAATGCCAATCTGATCTTGTAAATGTTGTTCCTTTCCAAGGATGTCCTCTTTGTTCAAGGCTTAAGAGTGTAGATTCTGCTCCTTCTGGCATTTCTGATTTTTCCATTACTAAATGCCTTCTCATATCTATGATGGGGCTTATATGCTCAATTCCTACTGGACATTCATTGACACACGCACCACAATTCAAACAATCCCATATTTCTGTTCTAGAAACCTGATTATCAATTACTCCAACATTTGACTCATCATTATTTGCCGAGGCTCCTTCCATTAAATTATTGATTAAGAACATTGGTGATAATTGTTTTCCTGTTAGATTTGTGGGGCATACTTCGGAGCATCTTCCACAAACTGCACAAGCAAAGAAATCAAATATTTGCTTGGGCTTGAATGTTTTAATTTTATTTGCTCCAAAAGTTTCCATTTCCTCTAAATTAGTAGGAGAATCTATTATTCCAGAACTCCCTGTACTTCCAAAGAAAAACGATAGTGGGCTAGCAATAAGATGTAAATGTTTTGATATAGGAATGTAAACTGCAAAAGAAAGAATGATTAATAAATGAGCCCACCAAAAAATATCGTGTATCAGATAATAAGAATTTGTTGAGTAATTCAAATTTACAAACAATTTACTTAAATTAGTAGAAATAATGTGATATTTCAAATTTGAATCAATGAAAATTAATTGGTAAATTGTCTCAGATAATACATGAGTAAGCATTAAGGATCCAATTAATATTAATATGATTACGGATTCCGGTTTCCTGGTAAGCGAAAACTTCAACCTGTTTGGAGTTAAAATCCATCTTCTTATTAATGCTGCAGCTAATGAAATAAAGACTAATACAGCTAATATTTCTAAATAATTTAAATAAATATGTTTTACAGTTGATCCTAATATTTTTTCTGAAAATTTATCGTTAATTGAGTCTCCAAAAATAAATAAAAGATATGAAAGACTGTAAGATATAAAAGAAATAAAAATAATTACGTGTCCAATTCCGGACAAATCATTTTTCATACTTGTACGCTGTAGTACTTTTTTTTGTCCTAATCCATTGATTATGACATTATTAATTTTATTTTTAATATTGCTAAATTCTAAGTTGTAGATAGATTGTTTAACATGTTTGATAACTTTGTCATAGAATAAGTAAACAGACAATGAAATCATCATAGAAGTTAATCCATATACGCCTAGCCATGTTGGGAAAAGACTGAAAAACGAATCTGGAACTACCATATAATTTGTATTTATAGTTAATTAATTTAATTATATTAATTCAATAGAAAATCATTAATGACATGTTGCAATTAATATGTTCACAAGATACCATACTATTTCTTTTAAATTAAAGTTAAATAGTTGTGTTTTATGGCAGAAAATCAATTTGAAGCACGAAGGGCAATTTTGGTCGGAGATGTTGGTGATATACGACATCAAAGAAATGCAGCAGTTTTAAGGAATAATTCCTTAAACCCTAAAGTTGCAATAGAATTTTATGCGTCTATGAATGGCGTTGTTGCGGGCTTAATTGAGATAAAATCATTGCTTGACAAAGTACTTCCTGACACTGGATGCGAATTATGGGCTTTAGAAGAAGGAGAAGATATAGCTCGGAATGATGTAGTTTTGAGAATAATTGGACCTTATGGAGGCTTTGGTCTTTATGAACCTTCAATAAATGGAATCTTATCCTCATGTTCTGGATGGGCAAGTTCATCCAAAGCTTGTGTTAAAAATGCAGGTGAAATACCTGTGTTTGCAAGAATTTCTAAATATGTTCACCCAAATGTTGCCGAACTTGCTGACTATTCATCCGTAGTAGGTGGAGCTATACAATGTAGTACAAATTTAGGCGCTCGTATTAGTAGTACAACAGCTTTTGATACAATGTCTGATTCATTAGCAATGCTTTTTGGAGATATAGTTTTAGCAGCAAAAGCTTATGATGCAACATTGCAACCAGATATACAAAGAATATTTTCTGTAGGATCTCTAGAATCAATAAATCAAGAATCCTTGAAAATCACTGATAAATTAAAAGAAAAAACAAGAGGTGTTGAATTAGTGATTAACAACTATATTCCAGGGAATTTTGATTCGATAAAAGAATTGAAAGTTAGATTAGATAATGCTGGATATAATTATGTTGAGATTTATCTTTCAGGAGATGCGATTAATCCTGAATTTATTTCAGATTTAAATACCAATCAAGTACCAGTACAAGGACTTATTGTAGAGAAATATATAGGCCTTTCATCTCCTCTGTCATTCAGATCTGAAATAAAACAAATAGAAGGGGTTTCTGTAGGTAGGAATGGCCAAATTCCAGGATTGATTGACAATCCTAAATTAAACAAGCTAGTTTAGGTCTTATATTTCAATTTCAAAACAGCCTATATTATATTCCTTGGTAAATTTAATCTTATTTGGCAAATCATAATACTTTGTTCCGTCTGAGTGCATTAATTCATCAATTTTATCTATATGTTTCATAGATATTTGAATATTTATTGACGAATTGATTTGCAATATTTTTCTTAAGATTTCAGACCTCAAAGATCTAGGTAAAATTTTATAAGTATTTATATCAGATATCGTGCGTTTATTACCTTTGTACGAAATTATTTTTTTGAAAAGATGATCTAATAAATCTTTATTCCCTTCATTGTTTCTTTTTGCAATCTTCCCTAATGATATTAATGCATCTGTAACTTTTGGATTAATATCCTCTAGAGATGGTAGGATTTGCTTCCTTATTTTATTTCTAGTGTATTTTAAATCATTGTTTGATATATCAAACATTGGCTTAATATTATTCTCTTTGCATATATTTTCAGTTTGAATTCTTTTGATTTCTAATAAAGGCCTAATGATTTTATAGTTTTTAGATTTTATAGTTTTTACTATATTGTTACTTATTCCTTCTAATCCATTTAGTCCTGATCCTCGGATAATATTAAACAAGATTGTTTCTGAGTTATCTGACGAAGTATGACCTGTTAGTATTATATTAGAGTTAAATTTACTAGCTTCTTTTGCTAATTTTTCATATCTTAAAATTCTCGCTGTGTTTTCCACTGAAGAGTCATGAATATTATTGAATTCATTTTTACTTATTTCAGAAATAGAGTAATCTAATTTTAAATCATCGGCTAATTTTATTATGAAATTTATTTCTTGTGATATTTGATTTCTTGGTCTTAAATTATGATTAACATAGACCAATTTTATTTTACTTTCCCAATCGTGCGATATCTTTGACATTAGGATAGATAATGCAGTAGAATCCGCACCTCCAGAACATCCAATAATAATGTTTAATTTAGGATCGACCCAAGAATTAATAAACGGCAATATTTGTGTCGCAGTTTTATTTGTAACTTGCATCATCGCAAGTTTTTTTCGTTTTTATCAATGGGTAAAGAATTTTGTTTTTTAGTTACTTCTAACATTTCTATTTTTAATCCTTTCATTTGCTTAACTTCAAATATATGTTTTGAGTATTCTATTTGATCTCCTTTCTTAGGGATCCGTCCCAAAAGTTGCATTACAAATCCTGCTGCAGTTTCATAATCTCCGTCAGGTATATTAATATCTGAATCTTCTAATTCTTCATTTAAATCTTGGATACTTATACCACCGTCAACCTTGAAAATATTTGTGTCAATTTCAATTAATTCTTCTTCTGGTTGTGTTCCTTCTTCGCCAAAATCTCCCACTACTTCTTCTAGAAGTTTTCTCAAGGTTATCACTCCTGACAATCCTCCGTATTCATCTATAATAATTGCAATCTTATCTCCTGAAACTCTCATCTCGTTAAATATTTCGAAATTTCTCTTTGTCTCTGGAATAAAATAAGGCTCTCTGATTAATTCTTTTAATTTACTAGCATCATTTACTGTTTGTGTGGCAATATTCATTAACACATCTTTTGAAGATATTATCCCTACTACATTATCTTCAGATCCTTTGTATACAGGAAACCTTGAATGGCTATGCTTTAAGTAAACATCCTTATATTTTCTTATTGTTGATTCTATAGATAGTGATATCACTTCAACTCGTGGAGTCATGATCTCTTGTGCCTGTGAGTCCCCAAATCTAAAAACATTTTCTATCATCTCCGCTTCTTGAGGTTCTAAAGATCCTTCTTCTTCACCTATGTCAATCAGAGTAAGTAATTCTTCTTCTGTAATAGAATTTGAGTCTGAAATTTCTGCGATTTTAGAATTTTTTTCAATTCCTTTTATCATCAATTTAAGTATAAATACTATAGGAGCAAATAATAATTCTAAAAATCTCAATGGCCTGGAATAAAATATTGATAGTTTTTCTGACATTCTTACCGCTAGAGCTTTAGGGATTGCCTCTCCAAATATCATTAATATTATTGTTCCAACAATTGTTGTTAATAAAGCAGTTTTAATTTCATTGTTAGTGATATTAAAAAACACTCCGCTTAGTAAGGCTGCAAAAGCAATGTTAACTATATTATTACCAATGACAATAGTAGACAGAAGTTTATCTTTGTCTTCTAATAATTTAGATACTCTATCAGCTCCATTTATTTTAGAGTTGATCATATGAAATAGTTTAGTTTTTTGTATTGAGAGATATGCTGCTTCAGAGCTTGAAAAAAAACCGGATAATACAATAGAAATTACAATAAGAATTATTTCCAATGTCATATTAGCTTTTATTATCCTCTTCGGTATTGATAATAGTCATTACTTTTGATTCTATTTCTTTAGAAATAGAATCATTTGTCTTTAGAAATGTTCTTGCTGCTTCTTTTCCTTGCCCAAGCCTAGTATCTCCATAAGAGTAAAAGGCTCCACTTTTAGTTAGAACTTCATGTTCAACGCCAAGTTGTATCATGTCAGCTTCTTTTGATATTCCTTCGTTGTACACTATTTCAAATTCAGCTGTTCTAAAAGGAGGGGCCACTTTATTTTTTAAAATCCTAGCTCTAACTCTATTTCCAACTGCTTGTGTTCCTACTTTAATTGTTTCGATACGTCTTAAATCAATTCTAACAGAGCTATAAAATTTTAATGCTCGTCCTCCTGGGGTAGTCTCAGGGCTTCCAAACATTACACCGATTTTCTCTCTTAATTGATTTATGAAAATCACCGCACAATTCGAACCGCTAATTACAGGAGTAAGTTTTCTAAGTGCTTGAGACATAAGCCTTGCTTGCAGTCCAATGTGTGAATCTCCCATATCACCCTCTAATTCAGCTTTTGGTACTAATGCTGCAACACTATCCAAAACAACAACGTCTACAGCTCCACTTCTAACTAAATATTCGCAAATCTCTAAAGCTTCCTCACCGCCATTAGGTTGAGATACAAGTAAGTCGTTTAGATCAACGCCACACCTGAAAGCATAACTAGGATCAAGCGCATGCTCAGTGTCTATATAAGCAGCTACGCCACCTTCTTTTTGGGAATTTGCAATAATATGGTAGGATAAAGTAGATTTCCCTGATGATTCAGCGCCAAATATTTCTGTGATCCTTCCTTTTGGAATTCCATTAACGCCTAGAGCAATGTCAAGATTCATAGAGCCTGTTGATATTGATGCAATTTTTAAATTACTGTTTTCTGAGCCTAGTCTTACAATTGAGCCTTGTCCAAATTGTTTGTCAATCTGTCCGATTGCTTGGTCTAAAGCTTTAGTTTTATTGGGATCCATCATTTAGCATATTATGTAATAAGTAAATTTTACCATTTTCTTTCTGATCGAACAACTTATATTAGAATTTGAGTTTTTTCTTACTCGTTTTGTATTTTCTGTCTTTCCATGTTGAAGAATAAAACATGTTGTCAGTAAAAGATCTTGCTGCTAACAAAAGAATTAATGATATTAAAATTGGAAACGAAAATGGCGTTACCATTGAATAATTAAACCTAATGGTCACTATTGTCCATGATAATATCAACAGAATTAAAAGAGTTATGCTAAGGATAATAAATTCTGTGCTTTGTTCCATTCCTATTAAATAAAGTATCATCGGGATTGTAGAAAATAAAACAAATGATAATAGTATTAAAAATATACTTACAAAAACTGAAATACTATAACCAACTGCAGGAAAAATATTTTTCGAATATCCAGATATGAATTCTTTGTTTGTTTTATAGGTTCTTGTAGATATTCTCTTGGCTCCGTCGTACAAAATCCATCTCAATTTATTTCTTTTGATATTCCTACCTAATTGAAAATCATCTACGGGATTGTCTTTTATGCTTTCAAATCCACCAATACTGTTGAAAGAAGATTTTTTAAAAAGCATGAATTGACCAAAAGTAGCTGAAAGAAATGGAGCATTCAATGATAATGCTAATTTCATAGGAAGCCAACAAACTATAAACCATGAAATTATTTTTTTCATTGCGTTGTCAGCAATTAAAATTGTATCTCTATTAGGAACTAAAGATAGCAGGTCAATATTGTCTTGTTTTATAATACTTAAAGCATCAGACAAAGTGTTTTTATCTATTTGAGTATCTGCGTCAATAAACAAAATATATTTTCCTTTTGATTGTTTGGAAAGTTGATGGCATGCCCAGTTTTTCCCAAGCCAACCTTCTGGTAATTTAGCTCCATCAACAAGTCTGATTTGAGGATTTGTCACAGAGAGTTTTTCAACAATATTTTTTGTTTGATCCGTTGAATTATCATTTAAAATAATCAATTCGAAATTCTGATAATTTTGATTTAATATTGATCTTATTGTTGATTCTATAATGTCTTCTTCATTTCTAGCCGGAATTAGTATAGATATTAAATCCTTTGTATTTAACAATTTATTTTTTGGTAATTTTTTTAACCAAAAGAAATTTGCAATTCCTGTAAGCACAGTAAATGACGCAATCGCGATAAGGCTTATATACCAATAAATAAAATTATTTTTTTGTAATATTACGTCGTGTATAAATTCCATTATTTCCTTATTGATCTGAAATTTAATTTTTGATTATATTCTTTTCTATGTTTGAAAATTATAAAAAGTAAATTGAAAGTTATTCCGTATAATAGTGATTCCGTTTCAAAAGATGTTGTGTTTCTGAGGATAATATATATGTATAGAGTGGAAAATGCAAAAGTAACAGTTATTGCATCGTTTTTTTGTAATGTCTTTAAAAATATTAAGCTTGATCCAAGAATATAGAAGGCTTCCCCTTTTGTTATCGCTAGCCAAGTTCCAGCTGTCACAGCAAGTGATTTACCTCCTTTGAATTTTAGGAAAGGAGAAAACCCGTGACCTATTAATGAGCTTAGTATACATAATAACATTGTACTATCGGACATTTGAGAAATTGTGATCGTGAACAATATTGGCAAAGCTGATTTTGAAATTTCTAAAAATGCAGAAATCATCCCCCATAAAATACTTCCGGCCCTAAAAACATTCACTGTTCCCGGATTATTATCACCATATGTTGTTATATCTGATTTTAATTGTATTTTCCCGACAATATAAGCCCACGGTACTGAAGAAGATATGTACACAATGAAAACTATGAGTATATTGATATTATCGATCTTGTATCCTTTTTTATTAGATAACTATATAAGATTATATCTATTCTATTTATTTTCACAATCGTTGATTATAAAGATATTGTTTTTTATGTGTTTCAAAGGTTTATATTTACTGAATTTGATTTTATAATCTATACATAATTTAAAATATAAGTTAATTACAGTGCAAGATTTTAAATCTCTAAAAATAGGTGTAATAGGAGCAGGCTCATTAGGTGGAGCAATTTCTATTGCTTTAGATTCTTTGGGTTACACTTTTTCGAAAATATATAGTAGGACTACTCAATCTACTAATAATTTATCTTCAAAACTGACTGGAGCATCTTCTGCAAATAATTATCAAGAAGTTGCTCACAATTCAGATGTAATTTTTATTACTACTCCAGATAAGAATATTAAAGAAATTACAGATTCAGTAGATTGGACAAACAATCAAATTATTATTCATTGCTCAGGAGTATCTGATTTAGATGTGTTGTCTAAAGCTAAAGAAAATGGTGCTTTTGTGGGTAGTATGCATCCACTATATCCTTTTTCTGATATGGACTTAGGTAGTAAAAATTTGAAAAATGTAACTTTTGGAATAGATGGTGATTTACAAACTAAAAAATATATAAAAAAATTGTTATCAGATTTACAATCTCATCCCATTGAAATCAATTCTGATTTTCGATCTTTATATCATTTATCTGGAGTTATGGCAGGAAATTTATTACTTGGACTAGCTTCTGCGATTTCGGATATTTGGAGTAAAATCGGATTAGATAGAAAATCTGGAGCTCAATCATTAATTCCGATGATGATAAATAGCTGCGAGAATATATTAGAATTAGGGATACCTCAATCTATGGCTGGCCCATATGTAAGAGGAGATATTGATACAATTAAAATGCACTTAAAAGCTCTTAAGGATACTAATTCTGAAATTTTACCTTTATATATTGAATTGGCTAAAGTCAGTTTAAAATATGGTGATGAGAAAGTGGGCGCGGAACAAACTCAATCAACAGAAATTTTGAAAATATTGGATTCATATACCGTCGAGTAAATTATTGTTTTATTTTCATGTTTAAAATACTATTATATATATAAGTGAGCAAGGAGTTTAAATGACTACGGAAATGAAATTTAAAGTTATTGGTAAATCGCCCGTAAGACATGACGGGAATGACAAAGTTACTGGAAGAGCTCTTTATGGAGCAGATATGACTTTACCAGGAATGTTGTATGGTAAAGTCTTAAGAAGTCCTCATCCTCACGCAAGGATAAAATCTATTGATATAAATGATTTAATCAATCATCCCGATTGTAAGGCTGTAGTAACCGCAAAAGATCTTGCTCCTGCGCCTGAAATTACAAAAGATCCATTATATGGACAAGTAAGAATCCCAAATGTTTTAGCGAGTGACAAAGTGCTTTACAAAGGACATCCTATATTAGCTGTCGCTTCAAGTAGCCCTGATCATGCAGAAGAATTACTTGAGTTAGTGAAAATAGAATATGAAGTATTAAATTATGCTTCTAATGTAGAAGAAGCAATTCAAATAGATTCAGATATCTTACATGAAAATTGGCAAAAAACTGATGATGAATTAGATATAAGTGAAAAAGGAACAAATATTGGGAATATTGAAGTATATAAATTAGGTGATGTTGATAAAGCTCTAGAAGAATCAGAAAATATTATGGAACGTGAATTTAGAACGAAAACTGTACATCAAGGATATATTGAACCTACTAATGGAACTGCATGGTGGAGGCCAAATGATCGATTAACAGTTTGGTGTAGTAGCCAAGGCCATTTTGGAATTCGAGATTCAGTTGCTGCAGTATTGGGAATTCCTAATTCGCAAGTAACTGTAATTCCGATGGAAATCGGAGGAGGATTTGGAGGAAAACTGTCTGCTTACTTAGAACCTTTAGCGGCTATTCTTTCAAAAAAAACAGGCTATCCTGTAAAAATGACTATGAGTAGGGCTGAAGTATTAGAAGCAACAGGCCCAACTTCTGGTAGTTATCAGAAAATTTTAATTGGATATAACTCCAAAGGTAAAATAAATGCTGGGAAAGCAATTATGCTACTTGAAGCAGGAGCATTTCCAGGAGCACCTGTAAGTGGAGCTGCATCAGCAATATTTTCTCCATATACAGTAGAAAATGTTCAGATCCATGGATATGATATTGTTACTAATAAACCTAAAACTACAGCTTATAGAGCACCGGGATCCCCGATATCTATGTTCGCAGTTGAAAGTATGATTAATGAAATTGCTGACGAGTTAGGAATAGATCCTGTTGAATTGAGAATTATAAATGCGGCTAAAAATGGTACTAGAAGAGCAGATGGAGTCGTAAATGGAACTATTGGTGCCATTGATGTAATGGAAAACATTAGAAATCATCCTCATTATTCAATGCCATTACCTGAGGGAGAATATATTGGAAGAGGTATATCTTTAGGTTTCTGCCGAAATAACTCAGGCTTATCTAGTGTGATTTCAAATATGCTTCCTGATGGTAATTTTTCTTTAATCGAAGGATCCGTAGACATAGGTGGTAGCCGCACATCTGTTGCTCAACAATTTGCAGAAGTTTTAGAAATTCCTGTTGAAAATGTGATGCCACAAATAGGGGATACTGACACGATTGGATTTACTTCATCAACAGGAGGTAGCGGGGTTACTTTCAAGACTGGATTTGCTGCTTATCACACAGCAAACGATATTAAATCCCAACTTATAAAGAGAGCAGCTTTGATATGGGATACTTTGGAAGAAAATATAAATTACAGTGAAGGAGTATTGTATCATAAGAATGATCCGGAATTACAATTGTCTTTAAAAGAAATAGCACCAATATTAGGAGATACAGGAGGCCCAATTACAGGGAAATCACATATAAACCCTGCGGGACAAGAAGGTTCTTATGCTGCTAATATAATTGATGTAAAAGTAGATCCTGACACAGGTAAAGTAGATATTTTAAAAGTCACAGCTTTCCAAGATGTTGGAAGAGCCATTCATCCTGGATATGTTGAAGGGCAGATTCAAGGAGGTACTACTCAGGGTATAGGATGGGCTTTAAATGAAGAATATTTTATGATTGATGGAGAAATGAAAAACAATAGTTTTCTTGATTACAGAATGCCTACTTCTCTTGATTTACCTATGATTGATCCTGTAATTATCGAAGTTAATAACCCCAACCATCCTTTCGGGGTAAAAGGAGTTGGTGAATCAAATATTGTTCCTCCATTAGCAGCTGTGTCGGATGCTGTTTATAATGCAATTGGAAAAAGAATTTATGATTTACCAATTAAACCAGAATCTATAATTAGAGCAATAAATAAAAATTTATAAATAAATGTGTAAGGGGAAAGATATGACAAGCAAACAAGAGCAAGAGTTAAAAGACAAAGCTAGAAAATTACATTTCAATTCCATTGTTGTAGATACTCATGCAGATACTATAAGTAGAATGGTTGATCCTACAAATAATACACACGGAATTCATGATGACCCTGACCGAGCTAGAGGTAACTATCCTATCGAAGATCAAGGAGTAGATATATCTAAACGATTAGAAGATGGGCATTTGGATTTACCTAGGATATTCGAAGGCGGATTAGGAGTTCAATGGTGGTCTTGTTTTGTGTATTCAGGTTATATTGCGAAAAAAGAAACTATAGATAGATCGCTAGTATTGATTGATGCTTTAAAAAGATTTGAAAAAATGCATCCCGAGCAAATCGGAATTGCTTTAACAGCAGAGGATTGCAGAAATATGGTTAAACAAGGCAAACATGCTGTTGTCCCTTGTATTGAAGGCGGTCATGCTATTAATGATAATCTTGCAGTACTAAGGCAATATTGGGATTTGGGTGTTAGATATATAACACTTACCCATTTTAATACTAATAACTGGGCTGATAGTTCTACTGATGCTTCTAAGAGCAATGGATTAAGTTTATTTGGAGTAGAGGTAGTAAAAGAGATGAATAAACTTGGCATGGTAGTTGATGTTTCACACGTTTCAGATAAAACATTTTGGGATACTATAGAAGTTGTTAACAAGCCATTAATGGCTTCACATTCATCTTCATGGGAAATATG
>Ga0209403_10002241_pt1 | contig 23463 bp, 24 predicted proteins | sample ArcticOcean_MG_C_8_FD_187440 | JGI IMG/M metagenome (GOLD analysis project Ga0209403, IMG submission 187440) | Marine microbial communities from western Arctic Ocean - ArcticOcean_MG_CB11_86 (SPAdes) (version 2) | ecosystem: Environmental > Aquatic > Marine > Oceanic | place: Arctic Ocean... | reverse complement strand
ATCTTTGAACAAGAGGAGGTGCTTACCAGAAGAATGGATCAGGAGTTGATGGGAAATCTATACGCTGTAAAGAACGAAACACTTCATTAGAGGAGGAATCATGGGAGGCCAGAGAGATGAAAAAGATTTACCCGAAGAAGCTGTCGCAGAAGGTGGTAGCAGAGATAGTCAATGAGGTCAGAGAATGGAATGATCAGACGGAACTCGAAGGATTGATTTTAGATTTGATAGAGCTACGTGATCCAAAGGTTAGAAAAATATTCTACAAGTTTTTATTTAATTCTACAGGAGAGGAGCAAGATGGATGATGAATTTCCTGGCTACGATTTCTGGAAAACATCGGGGCCACCAGATGAGCCAGAAGGCGATGATGAAGACAACGCCACGATTCGGGAAGGACTCAGAGAGTCAGTCGAGGAGGAACATTCAGGCTGGACTGAGGATGAAGTAGAGGGGGAAGTTGAACGTAGGTTTGAAGAGGAGGGAGTATGAGTGATATGGTGAGTCACCAGTTTTACAAAGGCGAGAACAAAAATGCTGATGAGATTAACATGATACTCAGCCAAAAATTAGGTGGGGTCAGTGACTGGCCCTTCTATGCCCAAGCACTAGCAGAGGCAATCCATGAGGGACAAGTGGACAAGTCAGGTCAGCCGTACATCGACCATGTGCGAAGGGTGGTAGCTCGCACTGAGGAGTTGCTAAAAAGGCACCACCCAAAAATCACCGTTGACATGGCTAGGCTCCACGCTGAAATGATTTCGGTGGCGTGGCTCCATGATGTCATAGAGGACGATCCAGACCTGTCCCACAGTCACTTCGACTACATGACATTCTACGGTGGGGGTGTCCAACGTGTGCCTTGGATGGTGATGGTACTGAGCCGTTCAGAAAAACCCAGTAGAACTTATCAGGAATACATTGAAAACATAGGGAGATTTGAAGACACTGGTGAGCGATTCGGAGCATCCTCTGGCCGACCGCTCCACCTGGTGAAACTCGCTGACCTTTGGGACAACAGGGGTAGAGGTGGTATCCCTAAGAGTTTAGAGAAGCGATACGACAGGGCGATAGATACCTTAAGGGAATCCAACAAGGAGGAAGTATGATTAACCCAAGAATACCCAAGTCAACAGATGGCTGTGTGATATGTGGCTACCCGATTTTAGGATTTGGCAACAACGCATTGCCAGTAAAAGTTGGTCAGTGCTGTGGCTCATGCAACGACATGGTCGTCATACCGAAGAGGTTGGCAAATGTATTTGGTGCGTCCAACCCCAAAGACGGCCTTTGAGGAATAGCTCAGCGAGAGAAAATCCCCAAAGACCGTGGAATTGGACCGCACGTGGAGCGGTCTTCTTTGCACGATGTAATATAAGCACATCTTGGGCGATAAAAAACCCCCCGACCAGTAGCACGGAGATACTTGGTGGCCGAGAGGGAAGGAGGGAGGAAGTTCCTTCTGTTTTTTATTTACTACTAACACTACGAGAGAGGAGTATCGTAGATAATGCAATTTACATTTAAGAATTGTACAGGTCAACAGTGCAGGCAGCTGAGTACTTAAATATTTTTTGTAGTTTTATTTTTTCCACATTATCACGGGGATAGAAAGATGAAAAAAGATTCGATGGATGTAGCGATGGAAGACGAAAGGCAAACTTCATTATGGAGTGATGAAACTGCTGAGCTTGAACCTGAGGATGGCAACGGAGTGCCTGACCTGAAGCATCTACGAGAGTTGTCAAGAGAACGTATTTCTAAGTGTAAACATTGTGGTGGGCCTAGCAAGGTGTACGCCTACAAGATGGGTGCTTACGCCAGAGTTCTCTGTTGGCTCTCTTATATGGAGAACTCTTCCAGTTCTACAAGGGGCAACTACTTCCACGTGCCTTCTTCGGGGGCAATCAATGGTGGTGGCGATTACGCCAAGCTTAGATTCTGGGGCCTTATCGAAGCCATGCCCAACGATAATCCACTCAAAAGATCCTCAGGTATGTGGAGGCTGACAACCCTTGGCAGAGAGTTTGTATTTGGCAGGACAACTGTTAGTGCTGTCTGCTATTACAGACATCCTGAAGGTGGCATATTGGGATTCGAGCCTGGACAAATTGACATCGCCACAGCACTTGGAAAGAACTTTAGTTACCCATCATTAATGCAGGGGTATACCACCACAAAATATAGGAGATAGAAAATGGAACTGTTTTTGGTTTATTTATTAGTTGTTATTCTCGGCCTTATGATCGCAGGTGCAGCAGGCCGCTGAGCATTAAAAATATCTTTAGTTTAATTTAATCAGTAGGTTCTAGGTTCAAGTCCTAGAAACGGAGAGAGACTAGAAATCCCAGTCATAGTCATCATGTACAGGGCCGAAGTCGTGCCATCTCCCACTGTCCTTGTCATAGTGTAGTGGGCATGATCCGTTCTTGCCTACCCAGTTCCAACGTGCCTTCCACACATGGGCCTCTGGTGGCTCCTCGTCCTGTGGGTGCCTCCAAACCGTAAGACCTATGTCGGCCTTGCTGAACCAGGTGTGCGAGCCACTGATGTCCAGACCAGTCACCACAATCTTCTTACCAGTCCTACGCTCACTGCTTAACTTGGCAGGGTGAGCAATGAAGAAAACATGGGCATCGTGATTCTTTGCCCATTGCTGAATCTTGGTAAGCATTTGGCTGATTGCATCTGTCTCTCTGCCACCACCCATATCAATGTAATTATACGGATCTATTACTAGGATTCTACTTCCATATCTTAGAACACATTCGGATGCCTTACTAAGAATGCTGTCAACATCTGAAGCACCACCACTTCGATTGTCCATAAATACAAAGTTGTCCTGCATGACCTCTCTCGTAAACTCAACCTCTTCTTGGGTCATCCGATTCACACCTTTCTCTAGAAAGAATGGACGGTCAATAACCTTTTGACTTAGCTGGGCGTAGTGGTAGTCAGCAGGTTTTTCAAAGCTACAAAAAACTGTTTTATAGTTATTGCTTTTTGCGAGGTTGACGCAAATCTGGTCAATAAGATCTGACTTACCTGATGCAGGGAACCCAGTGACGATTGTCATCATGCCCAGGGGAACCTGCATGTATTCGTCGAGTGACTGCAACCCAGTGGAGGCACCCTTTATCTGGCCCTGATCATACAGATTCATTACCGACTCAAAAATGTCGTTGACTGTATGGACGCCAATGATAGGCATGACAGTAGCTCTACCCAATTGGTTTTGTAAATACCTCTTACCTTCTTTTTCTAAGGCATCGGCTGCATCCTTGTAATCTCCCAGCGATACGATCCAAGCCTTTGAACTTCCGATCCTTCTTATGATCTCTTTCTCTAGGGCATTCCCTGGCCCGTCATTATCTGTGTTCAAGAATATTTTTTTAGCTGACGCAAGCTGACGCTCTGCTCTCCAGATATACCTAAACTTGTTGTCATCCTTCGGATCAATCTTGCCATTCGATACGGTAGCAGGTGCTCCATTGGGAATGGATAGCACGGTGAGATTTTCGGGTAGATCGCACGACATCCATGCACACGCATCCATCTCGCCTTCGCAGATAAGGACATCGTTGCCCTCCTTGTACTCATCAAGATTAAAAAAATCTTCGCAAGTATTTTCTTGGAAAAAAGATTTGGAATCGTCTGCACTGCGAAACTTTACTGCATTGACGATATCGCCATCTCTGTATGGAAATCCTACAGCAGGAGCAACCTTACCATTGAACCTACGCTCAGTCAAAATTGTATGACTATGTATTATTTCTTCTGCAATTTTTCTTTTCTTCAGGTAATCGAAAGCTACCTCGTTATGTGCATCCATGTCGATTTGTACTGGCTTCGGTGTTGCCATCCTCATCTCCGTTGAAAAATTAATAATGTCCCTGTTCCTCTCATGTACCCAACCACCCTCTGCCCCACAATGATGACAACGGTACTGCACTCCCTTGCCGTCCACCTTCATGGATAAAGGTTTGTCTGTCCTGTGTTTAGTACGACTATCTTGGCACTCAGGACACCTTTTTTTGTGCTGACCTATAGCTAGATTAGATCCTAACTTTAGTATCTCTGGAGTTATTTCTTTCATTTAACTATTCTCCTCCCTATCTAACTCCAAGTTTTCTACTAAAGTTTTTAATACAGTATCTTTATTATCTATAGTAGATACTACTATTAATGTTCTTGGATTGTGTTTGTCAAGACCCCACTCAATATGTTTCAATTTTACCTGTCTATCGTTTTCATAAACCATACCTTCCATCAGATCAAGGATCAATGATTCATCCAGGTCGGGTCTTCTAGTCTTGTAAAATATTTTCATTGCTACAATCAAGTCTTGTTTTTTTGTGTACAAATCCTTACGAGTTGGACACTGCAACTTAAACGACTTTCCGTAATCTAAGGCTTTCTTTGACTTGATAAACATCGCCCTACCACGTACCGTTACGAGCCTACGAGAGTTTGCTTTTGATGCAGGTTCCCCTAGTATCGTAATTGAACACGGATCTCTGTCAATGCTATTGCGTTTCATATATCATGGGGTTATCGTTCCTCTTACTGTTAGCCACTTACGATAACGGCTTACAGATACTTTCGCAAGAAACCGAGGAGAATCATGGATGGAGAAAAGAGATTTAGGGTCTACGAAAATGTAGGCCCACCACCTGCCAACGCAGGAAGGAAGACACGATGGGGGGACCTGCCCTTGGATGCCATTGGAGTCAACGGGCTGATAGAGATGCCCATGGAATCACCGCAGGTAGAATCACAGATTCATGCGATAAGAAGCTACGCTTGGAGGATGGCCAAGAAGTTGGACAAGAGGTTTAGCGTTAGGAAGACAGAATATGGCATTGGCATATGGAGGACAGAGTAATGAAGATAAGAAAGGGGGTGCCGTTGCCTGACAAACAGAGTGTTAGGCATGATAGCTTACGTGAATTGTTTTCGGACATGAGTGTGATGGATTCTTTCGTGTTTCCTGATGATGGTTTCGGGTCAGAAAGATTTGTCAGATCTGCTGCATTCAGGTACGGTAGACAGCTAGAAAGAAAATACTCCGTAAGAAGAATTGATGAGGTAACTTTGGGCATTTGGAGGATCGAATGAATCTTACAAATGAGTATGGGGCACCCGATGCATTTGTTAAAGCATTGCAGGATGACTCGTACACTAAGGGAGAGGCAGACTTCAGTGTGACAGGATTGATTCAGCCACCACAGATATCCAGGCTACGTGCAGAGCATGAAGACAAGCTGTCCTCTGATGTGAGGGATCGCATATGGATGTTACTAGGAACTAGCGTCCACAATACCTTAGAAAAATATGGTGAGGGTAAGGTCGAGCAAAGACTATTTGCTGAGTGCGATGGCACAACTATTTCTGGGGCAATTGACCTAGATAGGAATGGTCATGTCACTGACTATAAGGTGACGTCAGTGTTCACTGTGCAGAAAGCCTTGAAGCCAGATTGGGAAGCCCAGTTGAATATGTACGCATGGCTGTTAGGGAAGAATGGCACAAAGCCCCAAAGCCTTACTATCGTGGCAATCTGTCGTGACTGGATGCATAGCCGTGCAGGGAAAAATGGCTACCCAGATAGTATGATTGTGCCCATACGGGTTCCCCTTTGGCCGATGGCTAGGAGGGAGAGGTACATCAGTGGTAGGGTGGCCGTGCATACGGCTGAAGAGGTGGTCCCCTGCACAAATGAGGAGCGTTGGGCTAGGGGTGCCTACAGTGTCATAGGTGGCAGAGGAAGGCCGAAGCCCTATGACACACTGGAGGAAGCATCTGCTTATATCAATGCACGTAAGTCTGGAAACTACTCTGTAGTGAATGGCGATGCACGTTATATCAGGTGTGAGAGTTGGTGTGATGTTTCGGAGTTTTGTAAACAACTTAATGGAGGGGAATAAGTAAAATGTACGATTCAATTAATGCAAAAGAATGCGATCCAATGGCTAGTCCAATCGAAGGCTTAGGCGATAATGCCTTGAAGACATTCGAGAACATGATGGATACCCAAGAGGTAGCAACCTATCTAAGTTTGTCGGCAGGTACGATCTCTTCTTGGAGGAAGGATGGTTATGGCCCCAAGTTTATTAAGTTTGGAGATAGTGCTTCTGGGCCGATCAAATATGATCGTTACGAAGTAAAAACATGGGCCGATTGCCTAAATGGTCGCCCACGATTCAAGACACTTGGTGCAGCCCAGAGATATATTGATCAGCAATGGATACAAAATAAGGAAGGGGTAGCAACCAATAGCTAGTACTTATTAAACGAGTGGGGCAGGGTGGGTAGCCCTGTCCCACGCAATTGGAGGACAAGAAGTATGGCTAAACCAACAGCGAAAGAGATATGGGGTAAATTATCCAAGATTGATGTGAGTAAACACACTGAGGATCGTGGAGGATTAACCTACCTCAGTTGGGCGTGGGCGTGGGGAATTATGATGGACCACTACCCTGACTTGGAGATGAAGTGGCAGGGACAGCTAGATGAGAATGGAATAATGAGGGACATTAATATCTATCCAGATGGCACTGTGACGGTAAACTGTTCTGTCACTATTGGTGAGGTAACTCGTGAGATGTGGCTACCTGTTATGGATTACAGGCACCAAGCAATAATTAGTCCTGATGCACGAAAGATATCAGATACTAAAATGCGTTGCTTTACAAAATGCTTTGCGATGTTTGGCCTGGGCCATTACATCTATGCTGGCGAAGATGTACCCCAAGAAGATGTACCCGAAGAAGATGATACGCCTGCACCGAGGAGGATTTTACCTAAGAAGCAACCGAAGCCAAAGGCAGCCAAAAAGGCCAAGGCAAGTTATATTGATGAGTTGAAGGTGGTTGCTAACGATCTGGTTGACAGGGGTTGGAAACCTGAGGGTGACTGGAAAAAAGAAATCAAAGAAGTTGTTGCAAGTGGGAATGAGGAAAGGGCAGTAGAGATGATCAAGAAGGTGAAGAAAGCAGGGGAAGTAGCATTTCAACTATTCGATGCGAAAGCAGAGGAGAAGTAACCATGGCTGATTACGCCAATGAACCGAAGATTGATTTTGCAGTATTCAAGAACAAGTACGCAAAGACTGACAGACATCCTTCTGAAGTAGGTAAGATAGAATTTACCAGAGAGTTTATGAAGGCCATGACTGAACGAGCAAAGACTGGCCAGATGCCTGTGCTACGTGTTGCTATGTGGGAGCGTACATCTAAGGCTGGGATGCCTTACAAGAACTTTAGGCTTGAGTTGGACAGGGTTAAGGATGACGCCCCAGTGGAGGCACCTGTAGTAGAAGAAGATGATAATGATGGACTCGCTTTTTAAGGTGCAACAGGATTTAAGTAGACGGATAATTTAATAACAAGAGAGGTGTCACTGCCTTGCGGGGGCCTGGGTTCCCCCTGGCGAGGCATGACTTAAATAACCGCAAACAAAACCAACTATAAAAGTCTAAGCTGCTTTATGGTTGGGGGTGGCCTCTCGTTTCTTTAAGGAAAAAGCATGAACTGGAAAGCTAAAACAAAAACTTCAATTTATTTTTTACTGCTGCTGCTACGGGCTGCGGGAGGTGGGGTGGTTGCTGGATTGAGGTATGGATGGAAAACTTCACGCATCTACTGGAAAACAGAACGGATTAGAGCGACAGGCAATTGGAATCATTACAGCAAAAAGAAGCGTACTCGACCACGTGATATCAGAAGAAAAGGTGGTATGTAATGAGGGTTGGAAGCCTCTTCACGGGAGTGGGAGGACTAGACTTGGGTCTAGAGATGGCTGGCCACGATGTAACATGGCAAGTAGAGTATGACGAGCAGTGCCAGTCTGTTCTAAGGAGACACTGGCCCAACGTAAAACTTCACAAGGATGTGTGTGATGCAGGAAAATCTATTCTCAGCCCCGTCGACCTCATCTGTGGAGGATTCCCCTGTCAAGACCTCAGTGTTGCGGGCCGTCGTGAGGGCCTTTCAGGAGCGAGGTCAGGATTGTGGTGGGAGTTTCATAGGATCATTAGCGAACTTAATCCCCGTTGGGTACTTATCGAAAACGTCCCTGGCCTTCTCACAAGCAACGGAGGGGAAGACATGGCAACTTTGCTCCACTCACTGGAGGAGCTACGCTACGGGTGGGCATTCAGGATTTGTGACAGCAGATATTTCGTCCCACAAAGGCGAAGGAGAGTTTTTATTGTCGGATATCTTGGAGGCCAATGTCCACCCGAAGTATTTCTTGAGTCCGAGGGCGTGTCGAGGAATACTGCGGAGAGCCGATCTACGAGGGAAGGCTTTGCCTCACATACTGGAAGTGGCTCTGATGAAAGTCGTAGAGAACAAGTAGTGGCTCGCAACACGGGCTTTGCTAAATACGAGATGGAAGAGGAGATGAAGGCATCAAGCACACTAAGGGCAGTACACAATGAAAGCACTGACTTAGTGATAACGCATCAGGATGTCTCTGCCACCTTAAATGCGTCAGGTTCTGGGACCAGTCGACCTGGGGGCCAGGGAGCGGAACCCGATTTCATAATTTCAAGTCCAGCACCACGGAGATTAACGCCTAGAGAATGTGAAAGGTTACAGGGATTTCCAGATGATTGGACTCAGTGGTCAGACACTGAAAAAGAAATAGCCGACGGCCCACGCTACAGGATGATGGGCAATGCAGTTACTGTAAACGTAGCCAAGTGGCTGGGCGAGCAATTATCAGTTGCGGATAAGAGATCCTAACGCCACCCCAGCCAGGATATATGGAACTGATCCGCCTATCTTGGAAAAGACTCCACGATTCGCAACACTCTTCCAAGCATCCGACTGCTCATTTAAGGCAGTGATCTCACGCCTCAATGATTCGTTAACTCTTTGGTCCATAGACCAGGTTGAGTCTAAGACTTGCACTCTTCTCCACAAAAGTAGCTTATCCTCTTCTAATGTGGCGACTTGTACCTGATAAGAAGACACCTCTTTTCGGTGATTTAATTCTAAGGTATCTAAGAGGGCTTCTAAGACACCTTGATTAGCTAGACTGTCACGGAGTGTAGTAAGGTTCTCGTCAAAGCTGACAGATGATCTGAGAGCCTCGTTTTTTGCTGACTCCCTGATTTCAGCCAACGAGTCGTGTGCTTGGTCCAAGCTGTCCTTTAGCACGTCATAATACTTATATGATTCTAAAAGTTGTTCTTCGATTAGTAGTCTTTTTTCCTTTAGTTCTTCGACTCTCTCTTCTGCTAGTTCCGCTCTTACTCGTGAGCCTGCAGCAGAGTTAAAAATAATTCCCGTAAATCCAAGCAACGCAAAAACTATGAAACCTACTATAAAATTATTCTTCATTATTTTTTAATGCAATCTTCAATCTGTAACAAAGTCTTTTTGATACCACTCCAGTCATGCTTCTCTTCGGAACCTTTACTACCTCAACCCGATCATCTCTGATCAACGCCCTTAGGCGAGAGCGTATGGCTTGGGATGGTGAATCAAGGTGTTCGGACAATTCGAGTACTGTTCTGGCTCCATCGTCTGGCTCCATGCCAGTATTGCTCAGAGACTTTACTAGCTCTTCTAATAATTCTGTTTCCGTGATACTCACGATACCTCCACCGTTGTAGGACGTTCAGGTTTGAATAATATCTTCTTCATATTATAATCATCATCGTCATCAATTTCAAACCAAACAAGTCCAATGTCTGCCAAGCTTTCTGCAACTCGGTGTACATATTCCGTTGCAAGTTGCCATGCTGGTAGTGCAACCAACCGTGTTTTTACCTTATGTATTCTTCCACTGTCTGCGAACTGATGGAAGTGACTACGGATTGCTATGTCAGGTGGATCTTCTTCGTCCATCATGTAATTAAAAAAGATATCCTGTGCATACCATCTCATGTATGGGCCTTTGGTATGGGCTCTCCTTCCCATTCTACCGTGGTGCTTTACATCAAACCGTAAGTTCCCAAACTTAATCATTCTCTGATAGGATGATGTCGTTCCAGTATCAGGATCTTCTATGACATTCCATCGTTGAGCTTTCAATGCTTTAGCCATACCCTCTTCAAGTCCACCTGCCCTGCCAACGTGAGCAGGTGTACCCCTGGTGATGTGTATGCTGTCAGGCTTGAGTGCCAACGGAACCCTTAAAGTCTCAAGGGCACACGCTACATGGCCACCTTCATGTGCTGTAAATATCTGCGTAGTACGGTGATGATCCCCATCAACGGCATCTCCATTACAGACTAGGTGTAGCTTGGCGTCTCTGTTCTTTCGCTTCACTGATTTTATCTTATCCCAAGATTCTTCCCAGTTATCCCACAGCCATTCCTGTGCCTTGCTAGGCATGTACAGTCCACCATCGTCAAGCTCTACACCTTCGGGTGGGCATAGCCCTACCGTAGAACCACAGTGCAAATCTCCGAAGCACACGACTATGTGTTTCATTTTATAGCTCCTCTGGGTCATCGAAGAGGTCAGCCACAGTATTCGTACAAGACTGGCACCCCTCTGAGTCATCCTTGATTGTTAAGTTACAAGATTTACAGATACTCCAACCTCCACTAAAATCCCATTGACAATACAGGCAGAATTTAGAACCACTTTCGTGATGCGTTCCACAGCGTGGACAATCCATTATCTATTTTTTCTATTATGTAATGAAACTATACCACCATCCCTGTAGCGTTCCACATAGTTTTCCCTGTCCCTGGTAGCCCTGGCGGCCACACCAGCACCTAGGATTCCTGGTCCAACCCAGTTAGCCAACATATCCTTACTTTCCATGTCTTTGAACTGGGCATACGGGGACCTCATATTTTTCGGGTCCCAAACTACCGTATTTCCGCCAGGGACACTGAATCCTTCATATCCCAATTCTTTTAGTAGCTTAGCTCTTGTCTCATCACCATACAGATCATCCCAGTTTGTGTTCAGATCACCATAGCCCATTGATGTCATGTGTTCAGACAGTGCTTCCTTCCAACCAAGTTCACTAGCCCTCGTATGGTCAATTTTATTAATGGCTTCTTCTTGTATCTTTTTAAAGACGCCCCAATCAAAGATCTTCTCACTCCTAACCATCATAGGATACATTCTGGATTGTCCCGTAGAATGTAATTCCAGCGGCCAAGACCCTGCATATACGTTAGCATTATCAGGATCTCCCAGATATATGCCTTCCCCCCAAGCATCGTAACCCTCGCCCTGACCAGGCCTCAAGTGTTTCCATGGGTCGTCGGGGTCCATTGGCTTCCAAGTCCCGTGATATAGAGTAGTGTCAAAGCCCTCTTCTGCCATTCGTGCTAACCGTGCGTTTTCCATCTTTCTTCCCCACCAAGAGGTCGCTCTGCCTGGGGGGATTTCGTCCATTTCTTTAAGTACTTCTTGTATTTGAGGTCTTCGCACGATCCCTTTAGCCTTCAACTTGCGAGCTTTAAGGGCAGCCCGTAAGAAATCGAAAGGCTTACCAAAAAATGGTATAGCAGAAACTCCTGCCAATGTCGCCAGCCCTGCATGACCTGCCTTGCCCCAAGCTGTCGGTGCGTTCCACATATCCCTAATTGATCTGGGCATATCATACGTTAACGCCTTTATGTCTCCCACCACTGGCGTAAGGTCTGCACCTAACTCAGCAGCAAGCCTGGGGTCCAGGTCGACATCCATACCACCTGACCAGAACTCTGGGTGCAACTCGCCCTCATCGTCCACGGGACTCCACCAGGGAGTGTCAGGATTCGATGATCCGTTAGCCATTATCTGATTCCCAGAACATCCAGCATAGGTGTACCTGGCTCAGGTTTGTCTTCAAAAAATCTATCAAAGTCTATATCGGGGTTGGAAGCCAAATCAAAACCTGAATCCATAAGATCTTTAGTATAACTAGCCATGGCTTCCTGCTCTTCCTGTTGCCTTTCCTCCCAGTCAGGATAGAAAGATTCAGGGGTTGATCCATCTCCCAGATCTGTGGCGAACAGAGCCAGATTTTGAGCCGCCGAAGCAATGGCAGTAGGGGGAAGAAGTACGGCACCAACAGCCATTACCGCCGTCTTTCCAGCCGTCTTTATAATATTTTTTACCACAGCACCTGTTATCTTGCCCTTACCTCCCCTATTATTAAGAAATTTTACCCAATCTTTTATTTTTGTTGCTACGGGAACTTCATCTACAGGTACTGTCTTGCTATTAAAAATATATGCGGGAGCCGAATGGCCTGACGTGTTTTGCCCTCCACGGAGTTGCGTTGTTCTCGCCTCTTTCCGCAGGGGATCAATAAGTTCCTTCTCAAGTGTTTTCAATATTTTATTTTGCTGCTCAGAATTATAAGGCTTAAACTCGTCAGTTATATTTATTGTCCTTGGGACTTTAATTCTATCCTTTACTGATGCATTTCTGGGGGCATGTTCGGGGTCTGGATTAGGGGTGTATGGTTGCGACTGGAGTCGCTGCCCCCCTGGGGGCAATTTATTTAGATTGTCAAACTCGGCTGTTACTGGATTGAAGGCAGGGCTTACAAATTTTCTTTGAAAGTTTTTCTTGACTGGAAGAACACCAGGTTTGCCAGTCCCTTTCAGCAATCCGAGTTTATCTAGTGCCTTAGCATCAGCTAGTGTAATCTTTTGTGTAACTTGGCCATTTGCCAATACATATCTCTGTAGCCTGGGTGGTGTTCTTCCTGGCCCAACCCCTGGCTTTCCTGGTCCAGCCGATGTTCTATTTACAGGCCTGCCAACCCCTGGCTTTCCTGGTCCAGCCGATGTTCTATTTACCGCTGACCTCTCGTCGAACCCTCTTACAGCTTCCCTAGTCGCTGCTTCATCTACCAAAAACTTAGAGCCAGATATTGGACTCCTGTTTCCTTGTCGTACTATCTTAGTCGCCCTATTCATACGCCTCTGACCCAATAGCCCGACCTCCTTTTCGAGTGCCTCTAGATATGCGTTCTGTACAGTTACACCTGCTTGACTACCTGTTACAGTACTAAACTGTTTTCCCCTAGGATCAAATTTTAGCAATTCTGCAATGGTTTTATTTCTTCGACCGTCTATAGTTGAGGGATATCCTGGTACTTCTGTATTAAAAACCTCCAGGATTCGTGGAGTTCCATCGCCTGTTGCATGACTTTTAGCTATCTGCTGTACCAAATACTTAATTCTATCCTGTATATTCACATTTGTAGAGTTCTCTTTTAGTATCTTGTTGAGTGTCCTTTGTCCACTTGGAGGCAAGTTATTTCTGCTACCTGCTCTTCTTCGTTTTTTATCCTGCCACTGACGTAACTTGGAAGGTGTGTCAGGATCTCCACCATTGGCCAGTCCCATTATACCACTATACATTTTTACCCCACCTTGCAGGTGATGACCTGCCTATTATGCCACGAATGTCGACATGTGTGAATGTTCTATATCTACCTATACCTAGCTGTTGCTTATAAGGACTATTATCTAGTAAGTCAGCTACTTGCTTCGGAGTCCAATTCACCTTAACAATATCTGCTGCACCTAAGGTTAAGTGCATGCTATTTGGCACTCCACCTATTACTTGATTATAATCTGGACTTCTATACCAGCTATTAATTAAAACAGGAGCTACTCCACCTGCTCTTCTTACATATTGCAACACATCAATCAATTTGATTGCATTGTCTAATAATTCAATTTCAGGAGGAGCTAAGCTTACCCCCTGAGACTCACGGCCTACGTCACAAATCTCCAGTGCAGAGAAGTTAGTAATACCGCTTGCCTTAAGCCGTGCATCGCACAGCGTGGCCCATTCACTTCTCGTCATGCTCTACAAACCCTGCACTGTTATCTAATAAAGCTGGACGCTTAGGTTCCTTGATAGACTTCGCTATCCCAGAAGCCACGGCTCCTACTTGAGGAGCTAAGTATTGGCTTACACGAGGACCACCTGCCCATGCTAATAAGCCTACGCCTAAACTACCAAGCAGGGTATAGGCCGTCCCAGGAACTTCCCATATCGTAGAGTCAAGTACTATTAGAACTCCCATGAATATAAGGGCAGCACATAGGAATGTGCGAGCGGCACTCAAGTTTCCTTTTTCATCACTAAGCATTTCCCTAAACATTACCTTGTCTCCAAAAGTTTATCATATACTTTCTGAACCTCACGCATCCGTTTAATTATCTGCGGAACGCCTGACAGCATAGAGTGTTGTGCTTGCATTATATTATCCATACGTATTCTTTTTTCTGATCGGCTTAGGTCTGTTCGTTTCTGCAATATATCAATCACATCACTAAATATTGCCATTTGTCTACGATACGAATTAATAGTGTTTTGGAATGTCACTATTCCTTTGTACTGTTCTGAATATTTGTAACCCTTTATCCTGTCTTCTTCCGTAAAGGCGTTAATTGATGCTACAGCACTAGTAAGTTCTTGTTGCACATCGAATAGGTCCTGCTTCCATTTGCCACCCATTTCTGGATTCTGCCACAGATCTCCGAAGACGGGTAAATTAGCTAGACCTTCACCTTCAGTAAATGCTTTATATAGTTTTTTGGGGTTTGTAACGTCTATATCAAAATCCAAGGATGTTCCTACGACAGCTTTTTTATCTATGCCAGGGATGACGCCCGATCTAAAAACCCTGTTCGTGAGCTTTGTGACATAACTAGTCATTGTGCCACCATAATTGTATTGAATGTAGGCCATCTTTTGAGGTGATGTCAGATGTTTCAATATTGGTAAGTCCTTGGCCCCTGGTATACGATTAAGCATCTGAGAAGATAGGACTGCTATATCGCTAGTATGTATATCTCTTTGCAGTATCGGATCTTTTTGCATATCAAAGTATGAGACAATGTCGCCACCCTGATATTTATTTTTATTCATCATCCCATCAACCAATGGCTGAAATGTTTGAGGAAATGCCTGGAAGCTTAAGGTGTGCCTAGCCTGTCTCTGTAACTCCTTACCAGCATCACCTATCGTAAAGTTCTCGTCACCCCAGCCTAACTCATATAATAACTGAGGTATTACTTTATATAGTATACCAACCTCAAATGGCGTTGGCACCTTAAGCCATGCCTTAGCTCCCAAAGGAAGCATCCAGTTATCAAACTTTTGATCGGGCCTCATATTTTTATATTTATCATCTTCATCAAACATGTTCATCATCATTTCGTAGAAGAAAGACATTGAAGCTATCATCATTCCACGGCTTATAACCTTGCCAACATTTCTGTCAAGCCAACCCAGTTTATTGTACTCAGCTTGGGTCATCGCCCTACCCTCTTCCACGTTCCATCTAGATAAGCCAGGAACGTCAAACCCAGCCTGATGGCTCCTCAACGTAACATCAAGGCCCTGTAAACGACCATTAATAAACGGAATGGTAGCCATCCATGCACTTGCGAAAGGGCTTGCACCTCTTCGGCCATAGTTCATTATCTCTAAGGCCATGTTTTGTGCCAGTGCCTTGTCGCCTGTAACAGCTAAAACTCTGTCATATACCGCAAGCCTAGCAGCCGATTCTGTCTGGTCACCCAAAGCACTTAACTGCCACCACAGGTACGTAGGATGGAGTATATTCTTTCCATATCCCTGAAGGCGTTTATGCTTCTCGAACTCTTTCTTCATTGTCTCGCCAAACTTGCCAGGCTCAGCTACAAAGTCGATACCTATTGATAGCCCCAACTCTTGGGCACGAACCCTGCTCTCAGTATCCATAGCATTTCTTATAGCATCGGATATAAGTCTAGGATTTCCACCAAATATAATAAAGGCTTGTAATGAATCCCTGAATACATTCTTCTGCATAAATGAAGGAGTCTTTGTAACACTTTCCCTTAGGAATTGTGCTGGTCCCATAAGGGTTGATGCTCCAAGATCCGCAATCCAACCTTGTTCCTTTTCTTTTAACCCAAGAAACTTTTTTGGCTGACCCTTACGGGGTCCACTCTCAATGAGTTGTTCTTTACCGACATTGCCCAAGGAATCCTTAAGATACTTTCTTGGGTTGTGGCCCGCTAACATTGCGGACATGGCAAGCTTCTCATCTTGTAGCCTATAGAAAGCAACCTCGCCCTGCTCCATAACCCTAACAACACTTTTATCTGCTTTAGCACCTAGCTCGCCTACGGAAATCTTTGTTGCTTCCCTAAGCTCCATCGCCTCTTCTACGGTCCTGACTAAAGCAGTGTTCATAAGTCCATCACGAACCAATGCTTGGATATTAATGTTAATAGACTCAAAAATATTTTCACTTATGGGAAGCAAGCTTCCGTCTAAGGCTTTCTCAACAAGGTTGATTCCCTTTGTTTTCATATATGCTTCGGACCCAAACTCCAAGCTGTCCATAAGATCTGCCGTCTCCCTATAGAACGGCATGTAATCTTCCGACAGATACTCGTCACGTTGGTCGATAGATATTAATCCTGTCTGATATGCAAAATTAATCATCTCATTGTTGTAGGCTTGGTAGTAATCCCAAAACTTGCGAACATGTCCGTTGTCTCCAAGGCTTACAATCTGACCGTTTTTGTCATATACAATCCCTGCCTCCACCTCCTTAACCACCTCTTGTAATTTTTTTTGAGTCCACTTTCTTGTCTTTGCAGCCTTATAAGGATTTGCTGCATCATACTTATATTTGGCTCGTTCATATCTTTGCTCTAATTCTGGCGTAAGTGGTGCACCTTCTGGCATCGCCTGAACCAAGGCTTCAATTTCATCTAAGGTTTTTTTCTTACTTAGGATTCTTTTAGCCTCGCCATAATCAAGTGCTAGTTGTTGGTCTGGTACATGCTGAATATTAAACATAATATCAGATAATCCTGGAATGCGTCCATCACCTCCATACGTTTGCTCTAGACTTTCAGAATAAACTGGAGTATTAACGAATCGGCCACCAAGTGCTGTTGTTCCCGTATAACGCAATGGTCCCAACCTCATTAGACCAGGCAAAAGATTCACCGCACTATCCGCATTACGCATTGCAACAAGTGCTGATGTTTCAGCGTTGATCATAGCCTGATCTCGCTGTGCCAGCAGTCTTTCTGTTTGTTGCTTGGACCATTCTCTGCGATCTAAAAATTTATAACGAAGATTTTCTATGATTCCGCTCTGACCGTTCTCAACAATATTTTTCATTTCTGTGGGGTTACTACCTACCCCTATCTCTCCGCTTAATGGGCCATCCTTTTCTAATACATTTCTCATGGGATCACCCTTAACCTCTTTTATTGTTCCATCCTTAATACCCCTTTTTACATATTCTAATCCAGACTCGTTAAGGTTAGTCTGTGATGCAAACATACCTCTGTATCTTGCTGGCATTGTGTATGCTTTATTGCCGTCTAGTATTCTCATAAACTCATGGAGGGCTGTCTTGACAGACTCTTTATTCTCCATGCTAGGCATGCCCATCAGTGGAACACTGGAACCGTGTGCGTTCTGAATTAATTCTGCCTGTTTCCCAACATTGTTTACCAACTCTTTCAGGGTGCCTTCAAACCCTGTTGCCTTTTCTGCGTGGGCTGAGATTTGTGTTGCAGTATTAAGAATATTATCTGAAATTTTATCAACAACTTTTTGATGCTGTAACTTTTCTTTAGGAGTTTTTGCTTTATTGAGTCGCTCTATGGATTCACGGAGTTTGGTCTTGTTTTCAGGGCTTGCGTACTGTGTCAGTCTCATGGATCTAATAGAGTGTAGAGGGGCCTTCTCCTGTTCCCCTTCATAGCCTGCACCACGCCTTCCTATCTGACCGCCCCTAATATTATTAAAGACCTTCAGCACATCATCAAGACCTGAGTCTTTAGCGGCACCGATAACGCCCGAAAAATATTTGTTAACTTTATTTTTAATGGCACCAATCGCACCCGATGCTTTATTCGTCGGAATGTTACCCATAGATAGGTTGGTCAGCATATCGACTACTGCTTCGGCCTCTATGTCTGCTTGGGTTAACCCCGATCCAGCAGTTTCTAGGATATGTTTCTCGACCCAAGTTAACCCTTCTTTATGCATTTCTGCATTGACTTTTTCAGGCACTATATTGTCCTTTACATAATTCCAAAGGATAACCCTGTCTGCTGGACTATAATTGTCACGTATATCTAAGGAGTGTAGTCCCGCTTGAAATGACTGTTCTTTAATAATCTGAGAAGCATCTAATACGCCATCAGGATCAATATTAGCTAGGTTAATTAATATCCTACCGCCAACTGTATCATACATTGCTACCCTGGTATCCATTTCAGGCACATTGTTGATACCAACTTCGTCTAACGCTTGGAACACACCACCAAATTCATCTACAAATTTTACAGGCAAGCCTCTTGTAACTCTAAGATCATCTAGTATGGTTCGTACATCATTTTTAAAAAGATCATATGTCTTTCTTATACGATTCATGTAGTTACTACGAATCCCGTAAAGACCATCCTCCAAGCTAACTGGCAACAGCCCCTTGCTAACCAATGCACGAGCAACGGTCCGTCCTTGTTTACCCTCTAGTAACGACAAGAATGAATTGCGACTCGGTTGTATGTCTTCTGCCAAAGATGCTCCCACACTACCCAAAAGACCCAATCTTTTTAGTTCGCTCTTGCCTGTCATCTTGGCAAGCTCACCAGAAAATTGCTTAACAAAAGATTCTTTATCTAAAGGGGGTTCATTATTTTCTATTGCTCTTTCATTGTACGATTCAAGCAGATCGTCAACGGTGTCCGTAGTATCATCAGATAAAAGTTCACGTTCCATTGCTACCGTATCGACATATCTTGTCCAGTCTAGATCTTCATTCCTTTGTTCACTTTCTGGAGTAGATAGTGGTTCATTTCTTGGCGGATTTACTTCGTTAATTAAAACATTACTACCATCTGCGACTAACACATCAGTCTCTACAAGACGAGCCATGGCTTCATCGAATGCATTGCCGTTAAGACTGCCACCCTGTCGACCGATAGCATCGCCAAAAATTTGTTTTATTCGCTGAACAGGGATACCAATATTTAAATCAAACCCTGGGGTGGTTACACCTGCACCTTCGGCAATCATGTCTTGCTGAACATCAGCAACAATGCTCAAAATAGGTTGATAGAGTCCTTCTACCTCTGGATTGCTATAAAAATTAGGCAAATATATGGGATCAGCTATTTCCGTGAAGCCCGCCATCTGCTTGTCACGATCTCTAAAGGAATAGTTAGGTGCCAACTGTACGAGCCTTGAGTACATAAGATATCGCTGAGCTTCACTGGCTTCAGCCCAAGTATTAGCACCAGTTAAATCTTCAAGTAAGTTTCTAAAGGCAGCACTGTTCACGCCTGATGCTAGTTGTCCGTCCAGCAAACTTTCCATTAAACCAGAGTCACGAAGTTTGATGTTTTTTATAGCCAGAAGTTTCTCTATGTCTGACTCAGTTGTACCCTGGGCAGAGTCATAGTTATCATAAAATTCCTTAACAACCTCTAGCTGTCCGTCTTCTTTAATAGGTATCGCAGATTCTCCAACTGAAAAATACCTATCCTGAGTAGCAACCCATGTTGCTACATCGGCCTGAGCCTTAAAGGTAAAGAGTTGATTAAGAATACCCTCAGCCCTTTCTTCACTTGTAAATAATCTAGTAAGATTAATAGCATCCTTCGTAGAAAACTCCTTAGAATGTACTGGATATTTTGCAGTCAATCTTTTAATAGTTCCAGACTCTTCTAACTCTGCTCTAATTTCTGCGACAGTTTTATCGGGATCAGCGTCTTGTAATTTTTTGGCGGCTTCGGCAACACTATTGGCTAGTTCCTCCTTATTCTCATTTACCTTACCTTGCAATCTTCCAATACGATCAGCCATTCCATTGATCCACACATAGAATTGCTGTGTATTTTCAAAGCCAAGCTTCTTTGAACCCTCTTCAGCAACCGCTAAATTATTCATAGCGGCCTGTCTTATCGTCTGTATATTATTATCAATGCTTTGTAAATAAAGATCTGATCTTTGTTGAGTCAGTTGAGAAATTTCAGTAAATACAGTCTTACGTACTTCATTTAATTTTTCTAAATTTGCTGGACCAATCTTACCCCATTCCTCGTCTGATACTTTTTGTCCGGTAGACTCTTCAAAGCGTTGCCTTGTAAAGGGTATAGCCTTTTGGGCCTCAGTCTCTTCATCACTTAATGCTTCAATCCTGGTTTCAATTCTTGCTAAGACATCTGCGTTTTCACCCAAATAGGGTAGTTGCAAGCCTCCAAGGACAGTAGCTTCTGACGGGTCAATACCACCAAATAAGTAGGCAGATATAGTAGGTACTTCATAGTTTGCTGTGTTAGAAGATGAGTAGTTAGGATCTGCCCCTGATACACTAAGATCTTGTATCCTTGAGGGGTCTACTCCAACGCCTCCATGCACACCAAGGTTTTCAGCATTCTTGTACTTACCCGCAAGGCCGTAAGCACCACCTTCTAATTCACTAATAAACAGTGCTACTTCTTGGGGGGACCTTGAAGACGTTACTCTAACTGGCACACCACTGGATACGTTAGGTACAATATCTGGAAAGCCAATCTTGTCTGCCGTCTCTATATCAACAGCTTTATTTTGATTATATAGGGGCACATCTTGTAGTCCACCCTGCGTAGGACTTTCTGCAACTATATCTTTAATTTCAAAAAGTTTTTGCAAGCGAGGTTGCATAATCTGGGTAACAACATTTTGAGCATCTGCAAACTGCTGCTTGTCCTGATCCGACACAGAACCTTCACTGGCCCTTAATTCTTCCATCAATTTTTGAGTAGAGTTTCTAGTTTGGGCAATCAACCTATCCAAACTAAACTCATCTATGTTGCCCTGACGAAGTACGCTTTCCATACCAAATGGTAGTGCAGAAGCTTGCCCTCCCAGCGACCGCAAAATATCATCCGCAAGACCCTGGGTTACAGTGGTGCCCTCACTCATAATGGAGTGTAGGTCCGATGTGATAGAGTTGGGATCAATAATTTTAAAGGCTTCACGTGCCACAGATTTGTTTCTGTGTTGACCCTGACGCAGTGCTTCTTCCATCTGCTGATCCAATCCATATGGATTAACATATTTAGCATATCTGCCAAGAATTATTCTCTGCGACGCATTGGCTATGCCACCAACGATGCCACCAACCTTGGCTTCTTCCATGGACGCACTAATAACATTGTCCATCCCATCAGCGTCGTATACTACTCTAGCAGCCAATGACTGGGCTACATTTGCCATACCTTCTTGGAATCCCTCAACGCCTACGCCTTTAAGTATTTGGGTAAAAGCCTTTCTTTGGGCACCTGCATCTATTTGTCGTATTAAGTCACCGAAACCACCCGCTCCAGCTAACTGTGAAGGTGTCCATTGTTCCGAGAGACCTATGATACCCCCTAATAAATGCATCGTACTTTCTTTCCACCAAGGCACGTCTGTACCAGTACGCTTTTCGTATTCAGCAATCCTCGTCATAGTTTCTGACATGTTCAGGGAGATACCAACCATCCTGGACAAGGCTTGGGGAACTGGATGAGGGATAAGCCTCATCGCAGTCATCGTCCCGACCTGACCGAGACCCATACCTACAGCTTGAGATGTAGCGTAATTAGGATCTCTTTCTCGTGCTTTTTTGGCCGCCGCTTCACGCAGTCGTTTTTCTATCGGAAGATCAACATGAGGTGTAACCAGACCAATGCTAGTCTGTGCCAACGACGATCCTATCTGTGGGATAGCATCAATGGTGGACGTAGCCACTGCCTTGAAGCCCTCTAAAGGATTGTCCCAGAAGTTTTTTGTATCAACATCAGGAGTAGCAGATTGGGGGGTACCATAAATTAAGTCTATGGCATCACGTTGCTTTTTTGCTTTGGCTGGATCTAATGAAAAGCTTACATACCTTCCATCAGGCAACCTAATTTTCTCAGGCATACACGCTCCCTAATATAGTTTGTTGACTAAGACTAGGGGAAACCCGTCCCACTGCCTATGCCCTCTCGTATTTTCTTCCGAATATTTTCTAGCCAAGTTGGTGACGGTGGTGGCGGTGGTGCCCATGGGGTCCCCACTCGCCAATCCGATTCGTCATAAGTCTCTGGTGTGGACGAGCGTAATCCGGTAAAGTCATCTCTCTCCCGTTCTCTTCCTCTGGCCATTGCAGCATCCCAAGCGTCAGCTTCTTCCATTCTGCGGTCATAGTTCGTTCCCAGACCAGTGTTGGGATCATGGTTATCACTTGCTAAGTCCCTTATACCGTCCCCTACAGCATCCCAATCGCCTTCCCGTATTGCAACGGCAAAGGGCCTGTTCCCCTGTAAGTCATCATGGTATACGTTATAGTTCCACGCTATAGAAACCAACTGTGCTTGAGCCCCATGAGGCAATTCGTCCCACCGTGGCACTAATCCTCTTAACCCTGGGAGCACCTCTCGTTTAAGCTGCCTGTCAGCAGAGGCCTTCCATTCCTCATCAGTAAAATTCATATCTGTTGTTACATCTCTGGGAGGACCAATCTCAGGCCAATATTTGTGCTGTCCGTATCCAGCGGCGTTCCCACTGTTTACCCTTTCTCCATCCTGCCAAGTCCAATCTATGTAAGACGTATTTGTAGAGTCCTCATGGCTCTTTAGGGTTTCAAGAAAAGAAATATCGCCTGGGTCTTCTGATAAAGAAATATCGACTGGGTCTTCTGATCCTGACAAACTTGTTATACCAGTGCCACCCAGACTACCCTGCTCTCCCATCATCCGCTCAAGTATTCCTTTGAAATATACATTGTATTCATCGTACTCATTGTCCTGTTCTTCTGGCACATCACTTAACCCCATAGTTTGCAAGGCCAAATTACTTGCAGTATCCCTCATCTGGTCCAGTTCAGCAGGTGACCATTGTCTTGTTGCATTAGCTGTCGTTGTTGCGGCTTGCATCCTGCTGAAGGCATCCAAAGCGGCCCTATAGTTTGCACCTGCTTCCGATACTTCTGTCCCAAAGAGTGGACCCATAACAGTATCACCCGCATGTTCTCTTGCTGAATCTCTTTCTGATATACCTATATTGGTACTAGCCATCATTTGTTCTAATTCAAGATTCTTTCTATTAACCGTATCTTGTCGTCCCATCACTTTCTCCAGGGTGCCTTCCATTCCTTTAGTGACAGAACCTCGCCTTCCAGCCTGGCTCCCAGCTAATGCTTGAGCAAGGCTATCCAATGCTATGTTCATTGTGTCGCTTTTAAGATCTTCAGGAGAAGTTACATACCCACCCAAGGTATCAACAAAAGCTTTGGATTGTTTATCGTACTCAAGATCCCCCGCAGTCTTTGTTGTTAAATTTGTTTGTATACCTTCTAGGCCTTCTTCCATCTTCTCTATCGCTTTCTGACTTTCTTCCTGCATAGGTCCTAGTATATCATTGAATCCTAGTCCTCCGTCACGACCACCAGATGTGTCCATCCTTTCTATTTCAGCTAACGCAGCCTTACGCTGCCTCTCAC
>Ga0209403_10002237_pt1 | contig 23492 bp, 22 predicted proteins | sample ArcticOcean_MG_C_8_FD_187440 | JGI IMG/M metagenome (GOLD analysis project Ga0209403, IMG submission 187440) | Marine microbial communities from western Arctic Ocean - ArcticOcean_MG_CB11_86 (SPAdes) (version 2) | ecosystem: Environmental > Aquatic > Marine > Oceanic | place: Arctic Ocean... | reverse complement strand
TGGACTTTAGATTCTATCATGACCGATGGCGATTGGGCGCTGATAGGAACCATTGTCATCGGCGCGTGCAAGACCACCAGATCGGCGTTGCAGCCAACGTCCAGGCCATAACCCTCAAGGCCGAGATTGCGTGCCGGATTTTCGGTCACGGCCTGGAAGCAAGCCCTTATTTCGTCGCGCCCGGAGAGATGCCCGGCATGCACCGCCATGTGCGCGGCATCCAGGACATCGCCGGTGTTCATGGAGCAAAACGGATCCATAACCGAATCCTGACCAAATGATACATTAAGGCCCGCCGCCATCAATTCCTTCACTCGCGTCATGCCGCGGCGTTTGGGATAGGTATCGTGACGGCCCATCAGCAGCATGTTTGCGGTGGGATTGGCGATGACCTGTATGTCGGCTTCCACCATTATCGGGATCAGCTTGCTTACATAATAATTGTCCATCGAATGCATGGAGGAGAGGTGCGATCCGGTAACCCGGCCCTCTAGACCGTGGCGTACCGTCTCGGTGGCCAGGGTTTCGATATGGCGGGAATTGGGATCGTCGGTTTCGTCGCAATGCATATCAACGCGTAGACCTCGCTCGGCCGCAAGTGCACAGAGCTGGCGTACCGATTCGGCGCCCTCCTCCATGGTGCGCTCGAAATGCGGAATGCCGCCGACCACCTCGATACCCATATCCAATGCCTTGGCCATGTTCTCGACGCCGACGGGTGAGCGCAGATAACCGTCCTGCGGAAAGCCGACCAATTGCAGGTCGATGTAATCCTTTACCTGCTCGCGGACTTCGATCAGCGCTGCCACCCCACCGAGGGTGGGATCGGTGCATCTGGCCGCGCTAGGCGCCGTCCTCTGGTGGGTTATCGCCTATTGCGGCATTCCGTTCTGGGCGTATGTCGCTTTGTTCGCCTATCCGGGGATGTCGCTAACCTTGATGCGTTCCTACCTCGAACACCGGCCCTCCGACGACCAGGCCGAAAGCACTGCTATTGTCGAGCGCGCGCCGGTTTTTGGCTTGCTGTTTCTCAACAACAATCTTCACGCCGCGCATCACGATAACCCCTCCCTGCCATGGTACGCATTGCCGGCGGCGTACCGCAGCGATCGCGATAGATTTGTGGCGCACAACGGCGGCTATGTTTTTAGCGGCTATCTCGACATCGCGCGGCGCTATCTTTTGAAGCCAAAAGACAGCCCTCTCCATCCCGGCTAAACTAACGGTCTGGCTGACGGCGGTTAGGCGCTTAGAACTTGCTGTCGGGAAAGGACGCCTTGCGTTCGGCCATGAATGCCAGCAACGCCTCGTCGATCGCGTCATCGAGCGGCGGTGGCTCGTAGCTTTTCAACATCTCTTTCCACTGGGCGTTGGCCCGTGTAGCGGCATCCTTGCGGCCGTCGAGGTCCCACTGCTCGTAGGAATTATTGTCGGCGAGCGATGAGCGGTAAAATGCCGATTCAAAATTGCGCTGCGTATGTTGGGCGCCGAGAAAATGCCCGCCCGGCCCGACTTCGCGTAGCGCGTCCATGGCTTGGCCTTCCTCGCTGAAGTCGATGCCTTTGGCGAGCACATGCATCATGCCGAGCATGTCGGCATCCATCACCAGCTTCTCATAGGACGAGCACAGCCCGCCTTCCATCCAGCCCGCCGCATGCAGCACGAAATTGGTACCGGTAAGGACGGTGGCGAGCATCGCTTGGGCAGATTCCTGCGCCGCTTGCGCGTCCGGCACTTTTGATGCGGTAAACGACCCGCCGGAGCGGAACGGCAGGTTGAGGCGGCGCGCCAGTTGCGCCGCGCCGTTCAGCAGCAGCGTACCTTCCGGCGTGCCGAAGGTGGGCGCGCCGGACTGCATCGAGATGGAGCTGACGAAAGCACCGAAAATCACAGGTACGCCGGGGCGGATAAGCTGGGTGAGCGCAATCCCCGCCATCGCCTCGGCGAGCAGTTGGGCCAGCGTACCAGCCGCCGTCACCGGACTCATCGCGCCGGCGAGGATGAACGGCGAGACGACGCAGGCCTGATTGCGCCGGGCGTAAACCTTGAGCGCGCCCAGCATGGTGGCGTCATAAACCAACGGCGAGTTCACATTGATCAGGTTGACCAACACCGTGTTCTTATCGACGAAGGATTTACCGAACACGATCTCCGCCATGCGCACCGAATCCTCGGCGCGCTGAGGCGCGGTGACGGAGCCCATGAATGCCTTATCGGAATATTTGATATGGCTGTAGACCATATCGTAATGGCGCTTGTTAACCGGCAAATCGACCGGCTCGCAGAGCGTCCCGCCGGCATGATGGAGATAGGGCAGCATGTAAGTGAGTTTGGCGAAATTGCGAAAATCCTCGATCGTTCCATAGCGCCGCCCCTGATCCAGATCACTGACGAAAGGCGGCCCATAGACCGGCGCAAACACCATCGCGTCACCGCCTATTTGCACACTCCTCGACGGATTGCGGGCATGCTGGGTAAATGTAGCGGGTGCCGTCTTGATGATTTCGCGCAGCAGCCCCTTGGGGAAACGCACGCGCTCGCCCGAGACCTCGGCACCGGCGTCTTTCCACAGCGCGATCGCTTCCGCATCCTCGCGGAATTCAACGCCGATTTCCTCCAGCAGGGTATCGGCATTGGCCTCGATGATGGCGAGGCCTTCTTCGTTCAACAATTCGGTGAGCGGTATTTGCCGCTTGATATAGGTCGCGACGGCCTGCGGCGCCGCATTGGCGCGGGATTCGCGGCGCGCCGCCCTGCCGCGCCGTCCGCTCCGCCCCGATGTTTCCACCATCGCCCGCCCCCTTCGACCGTAACTCAGTGCGGCCATAGTGCAGGCAGTGGCCTAGCGAAGCGAGGCAATTTGCGCCAGATTCCCGAACGAAAACGTCATTTCACGCCATCGCGCGCCGAGCATGGTTCATTCATGCAGGCCAAGCAGCTATTCTGGCGCTCAACAAGCCAGCAAAAGCGGAAATCCCATGAAAAAACATGCGCGTGTCGTGGTCATCGGAGGCGGCGTTGTCGGCGTCTCGACCCTCTATCATCTGACCAAGAAAAGCTGGTCGGATGTCGTCCTGCTCGAACGCAAGGAACTGACATCGGGCTCGACCTGGCACGCCGCCGGCTTGTTGCCGCTGTTTAACATGAGCTATTCAGTCGGCCAGATTCACAAATACTCCGTCGCACTATATGAGCGCCTTGAAGCGGAGACCGGCCAGGCCATCGGTCTCAAGCAGGTATCGAACATCCGCCTCGCGCGCAGCGAAGACCGCATGGACGAATATCGATTCTATGCCGGTGTGGCAGAAACCATCGGCGTCGACGTTCGCTTTCTCACCCCCGACCAAGTCAAGGAGATCTGGCCGCTGTGTAGCATCGACGGCATTATCGGCGCCATTCAGCACCCGCGTGACGGCTATATTCAGCCCGCCGATCTAACCCAGGCGCTGGCTACAGGCGCACGTCAGGGCGGCGCCGAGATCAACCGCGGCGTCACCGTCACTGCCATCGACCGCAGCCCCGGCGGCGAATGGCGTGTCACCACCGATCACGGTGAGATCACTTGCGAGCATATTGTATCGGCGAGCGGGAATTTCGCCCGTAAGACCGGCGCCATGGTCGGCCTCGACATTCCGGTAATCCCGGTCGAGCATCAGTTCATCGTCACCGAACCACATCCGGAAATCACCGCACGCCACGCCGCCGGCCAGCCGGAAATGGGCGTCCTCCGGGAATCCGATTCATCCTGGTATATGCGCGAGGAAAATGGCGGCCTGCTGCTCGGCCCTTATGAAGTCGGCGCGCCATGCTGCTATCTCGACGGCCCCTCGGCCGAGTCCGAATTCGAGCTGTTCCAGGAAGACATGGACCGCCTCTTGCCCTATGTCGAAACCGCCATCGCCCGCGTCCCGGCCTTCGCCGAGGTTGGCGTGAAGGAGGTCTATAACGGCGCCATCGCCTACACGCCGGACGGTTCGCCGATGGTCGGCCCGGCCTGGGGCCTCGACAATTTCTGGCTCAACGAAGGCCACAGCTTCGGTGTCACCGCTGCCGGCGGCGCCGGCTGGCAGCTGGCGGAGTGGATCACCGAGGGCGAGCCCAGTGTCGACATGATGGGCGTCGATCCGCGCCGCTTTGGCCCCTATGCGACGCGCGGTTATTTGCGCGCCAAGAACGAGGAGGCCTATGCCAACGTCTTCTCGATCCACTACCCGGACGAAGAGCGCGCCGCCGCCCGCCCGCTCAAGCGCGCGCCCTGCTATGACCGCATGGCCGCGCTTGGCGCCGTGTTCGGCTCGGTCTATGGCTGGGAGCGGCCCAACTGGTTCGCCCCGCCCGACTATAGTTTGAGCGACGCAGACCTGGAACGCCCCGATTTTCTCCTCAATGAGACCGGCGCGCCGACCGACGCCGCCGGCAACCGGCGCGAACGCTGGAGCTTCCGCCGCTCCAACTATTTTGAGCATGTCGGCAACGAGTGCCGCCATGTGCATGAGCAGGCCGGTGTGCTCGATATGTCGGCCTTCGCCAAATTCGAAGTCTCAGGCCATGGCGCGGCGGCCTGGCTCGACGGGCTCATGGCCAACCGCATTCCGAAAAACATCGGACGGCTCTCGCTCTGCCACATGCTGACTCCGCAAGGCGGCGTGCGCGCGGAATTCACCATCTATAAAAGCGCCGCCGAGCAATTTTACCTGGTCTCCGCCGGCGCCTATGAACGCCATGACTATGATTATCTGCTCAAACAAGTGCCGCGAGACGGCAGCGTTACCTTGCAAAAAGTCACCACGCAATATGGTGTTCTGGTCATCGCCGGTCCCAATTCGCGTGACCTGTTGCAGAAGCTCAGCGACACCAGTTTCGCCACCGCTGATTTCCCCTGGCTGTCGGGGCAATTCGTCAATATCGGCAGCGCCCAGGCGCACGCGCTCCGGGTCAACTTCGTTGGCGAATTGGGCTGGGAGCTGCACCACCCGATCGAGATGCAGAATTATATTTTCGATCTTCTGATGGCGGCGGGCGAAGAATACGACCTCAAGCCCTTCGGTATCCGCGCCATGGATTCAATGCGCCTGGAGAAATCCTACCGCCTCATCCCGCGCGAACTGTCAATCGAGTATTCTGCCTTTGAATCTGGCCTTGACCGTTTCATCCGATTAGAAAAGAACGAATTCATCGGCCACACCGCCTTGCGTGAGCGCCAAAATTCACCGGCCTGGCGCTTCGTCACTCTCGAGGTTCACGGCGTGAGCGATGCCGACGCGCGCGGCTCCGAGCCGATCTTCAGAAATGGCGAGTTGATCGGGCGCGCCACGTCGGGCGGCTATGGCTGGCGTCTCGGCAAGAGCCTCGCGCTTGCCATGATCAAGCCGGACCTGGCGGAGATTGGCAACGGCGTCGAAATTTCCATATTGGGCACGCCGCATAAGGCCACCATCATCCCCGAGACACCGTTCGACCCGGAGAACCAGCGCCTTCGCGCCTAATCGGAGTTACGTTTTCGTCTGCGGCGGGTTGGCCCCGGATCCGCCAGCGGCGCCGGTAGCGCCACTTGTTCGCGCAGCCGCTTAAACGGCTCCACCTTGTTGGGAAACGCAATTGCGTTGACGAAATGCTCCTGGAAGCGCGCCTCCATCGCCGTTTCCACTTTATCCAACTTTCGGACCTGCTGCTGGATCTCTTCTCGGTAGCGGCGGTTTAGGAGGGCCATGCGCGCGCCGGTGCTAGCCGCATTTCCGATTCCGGAGACTTTCTTCAAATCGCAATCCGGAATCAGCCCCAAAACCATGGCGTATTTTGGATCGATATAGCTGCCGAATGCACCCGCCAGCTTGACTCGAGAAACCTCATCAACACCGAGTTTATCCATCAGCAGACGCGCCCCGGCATAGAGCGCAGCCTTGGCGAGTTGAATCGCGCGCACGTCTTTTTGTGAAATGCTGATCTCGATCTGGCCACGGTGCAGCATGTAACTATAGGTCCGCCCTACCGCCACAAGGTGATCGCCCGCTCCACCCTCCGGCGGCGTGATCACGCCGTCCGCTGAGAGCAGTCCCGACAGATATAGTTCCGCGATCGCCTCGACGATGCCGGAGCCGCAAATTCCGGTGATACCGGTTTTGTCGGCCTGTTCGGCAAACCCCGCTTCGTCCGACCAAACATCGGCGCCGATAATCTTGAATTTCGCCTGATATGTCTCGGGGTCGATACGCACCCGCTCGATAGCGCCGGGCGCCGCGCGTTGCCCGCAGGAAATCTCCGCGCCCTCGAAGGCCGGGCCGGTCGGGGAACTTGCCGCCAACACGCGGTCTTTGTTGCCGAGGATAATTTCGGCATTGGTGCCGATATCGACGAGAAGGGTTGTCTGCTCAGACTCATAGGGCCGTTCGGACAATGTCACCGCCGCCGCATCGGCGCCGACATGGCCGGCGATGCACGGCAATGTGTGAAGGCGGGCGCTCGGCGGCAAGCTGGGAATCACATCCTTGGCAGGCTGGGTCAATGCCGAAGAGAGCGTCAGCGCGAACGGCGCCCCGCCGAGCTCGATTGGGTCGATACCAAGAAAAAGATGATGCATGATCGGATTGCCGACGATCACAGCCTCGAGGATGTCATCCGCAGTGATCTCGGCCTCCGCCACCGTCTTCACAATCAAGCCATCGACCGCCTCGCGCACGGCGGCCGTCATCTCTGGCTGGCTGCCCGGGTTCATTTGGATATAGGAAATGCGCGACATTAAATCTTCGCCGAAACGGATTTGCGGATTCAACGCGCCGGCTGAACCGACCACGCGCCCTGTCATCAGGTCGCAGAGATGCGCCGCGATCGTGGTCGAGCCGATATCGACGGTCAGCCCGTAGATCGTTTCCTTCAACCCGGGCCACAATCCGATGACCACCGGCAAACCGCCGACTTCCTGGAACACCGCCGCCGTGACCTGCCAGTCGCCCTGGCGCAGGATCGATTGAAGCGACGGCAACAGCGCCGCATCCAAGACCGGCGATTGATATCCCCATTCCTTCTCGAGCATCGCCATCAGCCGGTCGACGTCACCCTCAGGCGCTGAAATATCAGGCGGCGCCACGTCGCCGAAGCAGAGATGCGTGACGAGGTCGCGCTCTATCGCCCGGTTCTCGGCGCGCTTGCGCACCACTTGCCGGTTGGTCTGCGCATCGCTCGGAATTTCGACAACCAAATCGCCGCGGATCAATGCTGAGCAGCCCAAGCGGCAATCCGCCGCCAACGGCTTCAGATTGCGAAACCGCGTTTCTTGATCACCGATCGGCGTGAGATTCTCAGGCGAGCTGGAGATACCATATTTGGCAAACTCTCCCGCCGCCACGGTGATCTGGCAGCGTCCACATAGCCCGCGCCCGCCGCATACCGATTCCAAATAAACGCCCAATTGGCGTGCCGCCTGGAGCACCGGCATGCCTTTCGGGAAGCGCCCGCGCCGGCCAGATGGCTGAAAGACCACCAGCGCGTCTGGCTTGTCTTCTGCCTGCGCCACGTCTTGTCTCAGGCGCTCGGGCGGCGCCGGCGATTGCCGCGCCGCGCCCGGCCGGCGCCTTCGGTACCCTCGGCCGGGCGATTGGCGGTCAACCACGCCGCACAATCCGGATCATGGCCGTTCAACACGTTGCCGGCGCGCACACCGTTCAACTCCTCCTTGTGCAGAGGATTCATGATGGCGGACGTTATACCGGCCAGGGATGCCATGGCCAGATAATGCCCGTTCAGAACATGGCGGTTGGGCAGGCCAAAGGAAATATTGGAGGCGCCGCATGTCGAGTTGACCTTAAGTTCCTCTTTCAACCGGCGCAGTAGACGGAACACCTGATTGCCGGCGTCGTTCATAGCGCCGATCGGCATGACCAGCGGATCGACAACGATATCTTGGTGAGAAATTCCGTGATCCGCAGCACGCTCAACTATTTTCCTGGCAACCTCAAAGCGCACATCGGGATCGATCGAGATACCCGTTTCGTCATTGGAGATAGCGACCACGGCGGCGCCATACTTTTTTACCAACGGCAAAACACGTTCCAGCGATTCGTCCTCGCCGGTGACCGAGTTTACCAGCGGCTTGCCTTCATAGATCGCGAGCCCAGCTTCCAATGCCGGGATAATCGAGGAATCGATACTGAGCGGCACATCCACCAGGCTTTGAACCAACTTGATGCATTCAGCGAGAATGCGCGGCTCATCGGCCAGGGGAATGCCGGCATTCACGTCAAGCATATGCGCCCCCGCCGCAACCTGCGCCAAGGCATCGGCGGCGACCGTCGAATAATCGCCAGCTTTCATCTGCTCGGAAAGCTTCTTGCGACCGGTCGGGTTGATGCGCTCGCCAATGATGCAAAACGGCTGATCGAATCCGATCACTACTTCCTTGCTGGCGGAACTCAAAACGGTGCGGCTCATTCCGGAATGCTTTCGTTAAAGGGCGGCAACAAAGTCCTGCAGCTCGCCATACCCGGTATGGCGCATTTCGAAAGTGAGAGCCAAGCGCCGCGCGGCGTCCTCAGCTTTTTCTTGCAGATCACGATCGTCGGTCTGCGCCAGATATATCAGGCGCGAATAGTGCCGGAAATATTCATCGCGCAGTTCCGGATGACGATCGAGACCCAAGGCAGCATATACAAGTTTGTCAAAATTCCGGGCGAGAAAATCAGTGAGATAAAACGCGTCAATATCGCGCTCACCCGCGCCTAGAAAATTATCTAGGCCGGAATAAAACGCATAGCAGTGAGGGCCGTCGAGGCGCTCGACATTCTCCGCCTCAAGCACCTTGTCGAGGGCCCCGGCGGTGCCGCATTCGGCATAAGCCACGACGATGCGGCCATAATGCGGCCGCGCCTCAATGATCGCCTCCTGCACGGCGCCGGCGATGCGCTCGGGTCGATTGTGCAACTCGGCCGGCAGGCAGCGGAGCGACACATGATCGAGGTCATTGGCGCGCTTCAGCGCCAGTATTTCGCGCGCCAGTGCTCCGCAGGCGATGATCATCACCGATTGCCGCGCTGCATCCCCCGCTGCGCTCATGTCAGGAACTGGATTTGCTCTGTTGGTTATGCTTGCGTTGCATAAATTCCTTCGCCGTCTCCACCGCTACGGCGGCATCCCGGCAATAGGCATCGGCCCCGATGGCTTCACCGAATTCTTCGCTTAAGGGCGCGCCGCCGACAAACACAAAGTAATCATCGCGCAGACCCTTGTCTTGCAACGTGTCGATGACGGTTTTCATATACGGCATGGTAGTCGTCAACAGTGCCGACATGCCGAGAATATCCGGCTGATGCTCTTCAAGAGCGGCGAGGTAATTCTCTACAGGATTATTGATGCCGAGATCGATCACTTCGAACCCGGCGCCTTCCATCATCATCGACACCAGATTCTTACCGATATCGTGAATGTCGCCCTTCACAGTGCCAATCACCATCTTGCCGACCGACGGCGCGCCTGTTTCGGCCAACAGTGGGCGCAGGATCGTCATGCCGCCTTTCATGGCGCCGGCAGATAGCAGCACTTCGGGCACAAATAGAATGCCGTCGCGAAAATCGATGCCGACAATGCGCATGCCTTCGACCAAGGCTTCGGTCAGCACCTTGTAAGGCTCCCAGCCGCGCGACAGCAGGATGTTTACGCCATCTTCGATTTCCTCTTTGAGGCCGTCATACAGATCGTCATGCATCTGCGCGGCAAGTTCATCGTCACCAAGCGCATTCAAATCAATGTCGTCGGAATCAGTCATCGCCGTTCAGGCCCAAAGCTAGCGGAAGCAGAACTAACGCCGCTCAGTATCGCATCGAAGAAGGTCAGGAATATGCCCAAAGCGACCATTTTGGGCAATGGAGCGACACCGGGTTCGGGGGGCTCCGACCGCCTTGCCTCGGCTAGGCGTGGCTCGGCAAGAACAATTCGGCCTGGTTGGTGCGCTCTTCGGTGGGCGTATGGCCGAAACATTTGCGGTAACATCTGGTAAAATGCGATGTCGATGTGAAGCCGCTTGCCACCGCAATATCTAGAATGGAGCGGCCGGTTCGGCGCAATAAATTGCGGCCCTTGTCGAGACGTATGCGCAAATAATATTGCCCCGGCGTTTGATCAAAATGGCGCCGAAACAATCTTTCCAATTGCCGGGTCGAGAGCTGAACGGTCTCCGCCAACTGCCGGCAACTCAGCGGATCCTCAAGGTGGTTTTCCATCACTTGAACAGCCTCGACGACCTTGGCGTTGGCGGTGCCAAGGCGATAGCGCAAATCCTGACGCTGGGCGTTTTCGCCGGCCCTGATTTCCTGATGCAGCGATACCTCCGCCACGCGGCGCGCCAGCTCGATGCCGCCTTGCTCAGCGATGAAGCGCAGCATCATGTCGAGCGCCGCGGTGCCGCCGGCGCAGGTCCAGCGGTTGCGGTCGATCTCGTATATGTCGGACGTAACCTCGACGTCGGGATACTCTTCCTGAAAGGACGGAATATTCTCCCAGTGGATGGTGCAGCGGAAACCGTCTAACAGCCCGTAGTGCGCCAGGATATGTGCTCCGGTGCAGGCGGCGCCGACCATACGACCATGCGCGACCAGATATCTAAGGCGTTTTCCGAGTTCCTGCCCGGGTTTTATATGCTCCACATCCAGACCCGAGCACACCAGCGTCAACGCCGCGTCGCCGAGATCGCCCACCGCCCCGTCAACCTGGGTGACCACATGATTGCTCGCCGCCACAGGCGCGCCGTCCAGCGAGTAACATAGCCACTCAAACAGTGTTTCGTCTGATTCACGATTGGCCAAGCGTATGGGTTCGATCAAAGACGAAAAGGCGATCATCGAATATTTGGGCAACAGCACAAAGGCCAATTTCATTGGCTCGTAAGGCGAATGCGCCTGTTCGGTCATGCCCAAATCCATCGCTTGTTTCAACGCCAGATTAAGCGAGCGGCGTCAATTCGGCAATTGCGCCACATAGTCATCAAAGACCGAGAGGATTTTGATGACATCAACGTCAAGCTCGTCCCACAGAGGCATAAGCTTGGGGCTATTTTTGCGCATGTAGCGTTTGAAATCATCGCAATGACGCTCTTCAAGCTCACGCCTTAACCGCACCATATAATTGGTGAATTTGTCGACGCCAAGGTCTTGAAAGGCCTGAAGCTCATAGAGCGAGGCCTCGCACTCTATGTTCAGGCCATTGCCATTCTCAAGTCGCCCGTGCATATGCTGCACGCCGTGGCCGACGAGTTCATGAACGATCCCTTCGGCCGCGATTTCGGGCGGCGAGTGTTTGATGATGTAGCGCCCCAAAATGGCGACAAACACCTTTTCCCCGGGCGCGCCGTGCGCCGGTTCAAAAAAGTTGGGTAGAAAGGCGGCCAAAGTGATGTCGTTACGCGACCATTTCGGAAACGCGGGATCGTAAATAATCACGACGTCGCCGCGTGATTTCAGCAAATCCAAGGTTTTGGCGTTAAACGGTGATTTTTTATAAATCAGATCGAGGGCAGTGCGGATCGTTTTTAGCGCCTGATCTGAACTGACCAACGTAATATCCGATTTGGCATCCGGATCGGCCGGCATGATTCTCAGATAAATGCCGCGATATGTTTCCTCACTGCCACGATCTGCCGCCTGAATCGCCACCGGAGTTAGAGAAAAGGCCAACGCACAGATCAATAAAGCCAACCCGACGCGCCGTAGTCTGCCTCGCTCAAGCCTGCCGAATGATCGCCGCAGTTTATTCCCTGGCCAACTCATTAACCTGCATTAGCTCCCCGAAATTCCTGCTTCACCAGCCCCATGCCAAACCACGACAACTCTCATGCCCACCCCACTCTAGCGAAGCCTCCTTGCCTCTGCTAAGAACCATTTACGGATTGAACCCGAATGGAGAAGTGGCAAGCATGGCGAAGGCAACAAAAAAAGACCTAGAGGTGGAAACGCTTCTTGCCGTTTTGGGGCGCGACGCGACCGCACATAACGGTGTCGTGAATGTCCCAGTATATCACGCCTCGACCATCCTATTTCCCAATGTTGCCGCTCTCAAGAAGGCCGGGAAGCGTGAATTCGGCCAGGTCTTTTATGGCCGCCACGGCACGCCGACCACATTCGCACTGCAAGATACGGTCGCCAAGATAGAGGGCGGATGGCGAAGCTTTGCGTTCAGCTCGGGCAAGGCGGCGATCCTGGCCGCGCTGTTCGCTTTTTTGAAGAGCGGCGATCATGTGTTGATGGTGGATACCGCCTATGGCCCCAGCCGCGAACTGGCCAAGGGGCTGTTGCATCGCTTCGGCGTGACTCATACGTTTTATGACCCGCTTATCGCCGATGGCATTGAGGAATTGATGCAACCAGAAACGCGCGTTGTTTTTACCGAAGCGCCCGGTTCGATCACCTTCGAAATGCAAGACATCCCGGCCATCGCAAAGGTCGCCCACGCCGCCGGGGCGCATGTGATAATGGACAATACATGGGCCTCGCCGCTGTTTTGTAATCCGTTCGCGCTCGGCGTCGATGTTTCCGTGCAAGCCGGGACCAAATATATCGTCGGCCATTCGGATGCCATGCTCGGCATGGTGACGGTAAATAAGAAAAGCTTTGAGCCGGTTAAGTCGGCGTTCGAGGATCTCGGCGCCTGCGCCGGGCCGGACGACTGCTATCTGGCTTTGCGCGGCATGCGCACACTTGCGGTGCGCCTCGCTCGCCAAGGTGAAACTGGGTTACGTTTGGCCAAATGGTTGGCTCGCCGCCCGGAGGTTGCGCGGGTTCTACATCCTGCCCTGCCGGGAGATCCAGGCTACAAGATCTGGCGCCGCGATTTTAGCGGCACGTCGGGTCTTTTCGGTGTCGTGTTGAATCCAGTTTCCGAAAAAGCTGTGGCGGCCATGCTCGATGGCCTTGAACTGTTCGGCATGGGATATTCATGGGGCGGTTATGAAAGCCTGGCGATCCCCACCTATCCACACCAAATCCGAGAGACACGCGATTGGGACCCGGAATATCCGTGTTTGCGCTTTCATGCCGGTTTGGAACATTCCGACGATTTGATCACCGATCTGGAGAAAGGCTTTGAGCGCCTCAATAAATCGAAGCCGCGCAAAGCGAAGCTTTCAAAGTCGAAGAAAACCAGTTAGCCGTCGGCCGCTGAGGCCAGGATGGCAGCCGGTTCCTCCAGCACCACATTCGCTGGGAAGCGTGCGGTGACAATAGTCCCTTCGCCGAATTCGCTAGCGACGATCAGGCTGCCACCATGCAGTTCGACTAACATCTTGCATAACGTGAGGCCGAGCCCGGTTCCTTCGTGCCGCCGGGCCAGTGTGCCGTCTACCTGAAAAAACGGATCGGCGATCTTGTCCACATAATGGGCCTGGATGCCGATTCCTGTATCACTAACTGACACCTCGATACCGCCTCTGTCGGTGCGCATGATGCGGATGTTGATGCTCCCGTCCTCCGGCGTGAATTTGATCGCGTTGGACAGTAAATTGAGCAGGAGCGGAACGATCCGCCGGCGGTCTCCCAGCATTATCGGGTTGTCGGCACCAATTTAGGCAGACAGATAGAGACTCTTTTGCTCGGCCCTTGGCGCCACGAGACGCAGGCTTGTTGCGACAACTTCATCTAGATCCACATTTTCACGATCGAGTATGACAGTGCCGGATTCGACCTTTGAAATGTCGAGGATGTCATTAATTACCTCGAGCAGATGCACGCCGCTCTGCTTGATATCAGAAATATATTCGAGATATTTGGGCACCGTTACGGGGCCAAACATTTCGGCCTCGATAATGTCGGAGAAACCGATGATAGCGTTTAACGGGGTACGCGGTTCATGGCTCATATTGGCGAGGAATTCGGTTTTCATGCGGTTGATCGAATCCGCCTCGTCCTTGGCTGCCAAAAGTTGCAACTCACGTATCTTGCTTTCCGTGATATCGGCATGGACGATCACGCCGCCGCCATCCTGGGTGCGACTCTCCGTGACGCGGTACCAAATGCCGCTCGGTGTTGAATATTCGAAACTGCCGGATTTGTGGCGAAAATGATCCAGGCGGGACTGCACGAACCTTTCGCGCGCCTGCCGATCAGAGCGAAGTTTGTCAATCGTGTCGGCGTAACGCCGGACCATATCTTCGAATTTGGCACCCGGCCGGATCATCCTTTCGATTTCTGGGAAAGCCGCCATGAACTTTGAGTTGCAGACGACGAGCTTGTCCTGGGCATCAAACAGCGCGAAGCCCGCCGAGATGCTTTCAATGGCGTCGAGCAATTGGCGCTTGGCCTTTACGGCGCGAACCTCGCTTAGTTTGCGCGCCTCGCGGATATCGGTTTCCGCCGTAATGTCTTGGCCCAGCACGAAATAGCCGACGACCTGGCCATTGTCAGATGTATCCGGTATGAAAGTTCCGCGCAACACGCGCTTGCCGAGGGCGGTCACATAAAGCGAGCGCTCAAAGGTCACTGTCTCGCCAAGGAAACCGCGCTTGATGTAGGGTTGCGCCCCGGCCATATCGCCGGCGCCGAGAATCTCATCGAGTTTGTGTCCGACCAGCTCCGTGCGCGAGCGCCCTAACAGCCTCTCATATGCCTTGTTTACATAAGTAAAGCGAAGATCGCGGTCGACCCGCGCCACCAGGATCGGCAGGGCGTCGGTAATCAGCGCCAACTGGGCATCGAGATTTCTCGCTGCTTCCAGACTATCGCTGACCGGGCGGCAAAAATGAACACAAACTCTGAGTCATCAAGGGCGATAATGGAATTGTCGAGATCGACCAGCAACGGGTTTTGCGAGGAATTGAGGAGAACGGCTTGGCGTTCGAGCGCGCGCGATTTCCGCAACTCCGAGATAAATTCAGGCCATCCACCGGCGTGAAACATCGCGTCGATGTCGGGCAAGTGGCGGCTCAGCAGTTCCTGCTCGGTACAGTTAAACAGCGCCAGCGCTGCGCGGTTGCCATACACGATCCACCATCTTCCGGCCGCGCCCAGAAGACTGCCATGCCGAGCGCGTCCATGCCGCGCCGCATCAGTGTGAATTCGTTCGCCTCCGCCATCTTCTCCCGCTATTGCAATTAAGCGCTAACCCCAATCCGTAGTCTTGTATTTCTTTGCCCAATCGACGCCCTGCCATGTCGTCAATTTTTCGGGGCGCACAAATATCAGCCAGCGTGGTTCCGGCAGCGTCGGCGCCAGGTAGTCCGGGCCGTTGACGCCGAGATAGCGCACCGACATGCGGGTCGCGATTTCAACCCATTTTCCACCGACATTGGGCTCCTCGATAATTTCTGCCGTTCCTTTCGCCATCACTTTGAGGAGGCCCTCGGCCTCATCGACACACAGTGATACACGCGGGTCGTTTTTGATGTATTTCGCCCACAGAGACCGTTCGCGCGGGATAATATAAAACCCTGAATCGCTATACTCGTACCAAATCGGAACGACATAGGGCCACCCGTCTCCATCCAAACAACCGAGCCGGCAAACCGTGTTTCCGGCTAGGAAGTCATTCGCTTCCGCTTCGCTCATGCCGCCGACTTTGCCGCGCCACGCTTCGCTATCTGCCATTTCCAACCTCATTTCTAAATATTCAGTTAACTTGCTCCAAATTTGAAGCCAGCCCACGCGCCTAGCCTGCCTATCGATACCCGCCTTGTAAACACGCAGTGGCGTAAACCAACAGATTCCTGCCGTGACTGCCTGGCGCTATTTGTGATAAGCCTCGCGCTCATCAGCGTGATCCTTAGCGTCAACTCCGGAGGTCATACATGCGTATTGGAGCCGTCTTACCGCAAACCGAAATCGGCGCCGACCCGGGCGCGGTCAAATCGTATGCCCAGGCCGTAGAGGAACTCGGCTTCGATCACATCCTGACGTTCGACCATGTGCTGGGCGGCAACGCCGCCACGCATGACCTCACAGGGCCGTACAAACACACCGACAGTTTTCACGAACTGTTCGTCCTTTATGGATTTCTCGCCGGTATCACGCAAAAGATAGAGCTGACCAGCGGCATCATCATCCTGCCGCAACGGCAAACCGCGTTGGTCGCCAAGCAAGCCGCCGCCATCGATATCCTGAGCCAAGGCCGCCTGCGCCTCGGCGTTGGCATCGGCTGGAACCATGTCGAGTATGAAGCGCTTGGCATGAACTTCGCCGATCGCGGCAAGCGCTGTGAAGAACAAATCGAAGTTATGCGCGCCCTGTGGTGCAACGAGCTCGTCACATACGAGGGTAAATGGCACAAGATCACCGATGCCGGCCTCAACCCACTGCCGCCGCAGCAACCCATCCCGATCTGGTTTGGCGGCCATGCGGACGCCGTCATGCGCCGCGCTGCCCGCATCGGCGACGGCTGGTTCCCAATTTTCCAAATGGACGACGCCGGCAAGGCACAGCTCGATAAGTTTCGCGGCTATATCGAGGAAGCCGGGCGCGATCCTGCGGATGTCGGAATTGAAAGTTTCAACGTTGTCGCTAGGACGACGCCGGACCAATGGGCGGCCGCCGCCAAGGCGTGGAAGGAGAATGGCGCCACCCATATATCCGCAAACACCATGAACGCCGGTTTTTCCTCGCTCGAAGAGCATATCGACGCACTGCGACGTTTCAAGGAAGCGGCATCCGCCGCCTAGGAATATCGCCCAAATGGACCCGGTCGGTGGTGATACCCGCATGTTGAAGCCGCACGAAACGGCCTTTCTGGATGCCCATCGTGTCGCCCGCCTGGCCACCGCCGACAAGCACGGCGCACCGCATCTCGTACCGGTGTGTTTCGTCCGTATCGAGACGCGGGTCTGCATCACGATCGACCAAAAGCCGAAACTAGGCGCCAACCTCAAACGCTTGCGCAATATCGCCGAGAACCCATCGGTGGCGCTCACAGTCGACCATTACGACGATGCGGATTGGTCCAGACTGGGGTGGCTCATGGTGCGCGGACAGGCCGTTATCCTGAACGGCGGAAGCGAACATGACGCGGCCCAAGAGCGCCTGTGCATTAAATATCCGCAACTGCGAAGTATGCAGTTGGCAGCGCTGCCGGTGATCGCTATTCAAATGCAGAAAGTTACGAGTTGGGGAAATCTCACGCCGTTGCCGTAGCCCTGTGTCGTAACCCTTTGCCGTAATCCTGTTCAGCTCAAGCGGAATTCACCTTCATGCCCAATCGCCTGTCGCTCATCGCCCTGCCTGACATCCCGCTCGTCGAAACAGGCGATGATCTCTGCGATTTGATCGGCAGCAGCCTGGCCCGGACGGGGGAAGAATTGCGCGACGGCGACGTGCTCGTTATCGCCCAAAAGATCGTCTCCAAGGCAGAGGGGCGCTATGCCGATCTGGATACGGTCAAACCCTCCGCAAAGGCGGTGGAATTGGGGGAAAAAACCGACAAAGACCCGCGCCTGGTTGAATTGATCCTTTCAGAATCTAACGAGGTCCTACGCCACCGCCCGGGCGTGCTGATCGTCGCCCACAGGCTTGGTTTCGTGCTCGCCAATGCGGGCATCGATAGTTCTAACGTCGCGCCCAACAATGACGGCCAACGGGTTCTCCTGCTGCCGCTCGACCCGGACGGCACCTGTGCCAAGCTGCGCGCCGAAATCCTCGCCCGTCATGGCAAGAGTGTGGCGATCGTCATCAATGACAGCGTTGGGCGCGCCTGGCGCGTCGGCACGGTGGGTATCGCGCTCGGCGCATCGGGCCTGGAATCGGTGCTGGATTTGCGTGGCCAGGAAGATCTTTACGGCCGACCGCTGATGGTTTCCATTGTCGGCATGGGCGACGAACTTGCCGCCGCCGCGTCTATCCTACAAGGCCAGGGAGACGAAGGCCTGCCTGTCGTCCTGGTGCGTGGTCTGGAACGCTCTACCGAGCAAGGCAACGGCGCCACCCTCGTCCGCGATGAGGCGGAAGACCTGTTCAGGTGAGTGCCGCTGCAAATCCTTCGCACCCCATCACCTGCTTGGCGCTTTCCGGCGGCGTCGGCGGCGCCAAACTCGCGCTTGGTCTCTCCCATCATCTGCCAGCGCCAGAACTCGCCATCGCCGCCAATGTGGGTGACGATTTCGAGCATCTCGGCCTCAACATATGCCCGGATATCGACACCCTGACCTACACCCTGTCAGGCCTCGCCAATCCTGAAACCGGCTGGGGCCGCGCCGGAGACACGCCAACCTTCATGCATGCCATGGCCGGTCTTGGCGGCGAAACCTGGTTTCACTTAGGCGATGGCGATCTCGCCATGCATGTGGCGCGCAGCCATCGTCTGCGTGCCGGCGAAAGCCTGGGCCAGATCACCGCCGACATTTGTGCGCGCCTTGGCATCGCAGCGCGCATTCTGCCGGCCAGCAACGATCCTGTGCGCACCTTGGTTGACACCGTGGACGGCCCCCTCGCCTTGCAACATTATTTTGTACGCGAAAAATGCGCGCCGGTGGTCAGCGGATTCCGCTATGACGGCGCTGCCGCTGCGCGGGCCAATCCGGAAATTCTCGCCGCGCTGTCGTCGTCTGCTCTCCGCGCGGTCATCATTTGCCCATCCAACCCCTTCATCAGCATCGATCCAATCCTCGCTCTGCCGGAGCTGAAACAGGCGTTGAGAGACTGCGCGGCGCCGATAGTCGCGGTGTCACCTATCGTCGGTGGTGCCGCGTTGAAAGGACCAACGGCCAAGATGATGCATGAACTCGGCGAAGCGGTCAGCGCCGAGACCGTCGCCCGCCATTACGGCGAACTCATCGACGGCTTCGTTCTCGACCCGGCGGATGCAGCACTGGAACAGGCCTTGCAAGACATCGGCCTACACACCCTGGTCACGCCTTCCGTGATGGAAACGCTGGACGACAAAATCCGCCTCGCGAACGAGGTATTCGCTTTCGCGGTCGCGCTCACCAAATCTAGCTGAAGTGCGGAATTACATGCTCGCCATATTCGGCAACGATCTGCTCTTCAGACCCATTGGTCAGATAAATCGTAAACTGTGTGACGCCGGCGGCCTCAAGCTGTTTTATTTTCTCAACATGCTTTTCGACCGGCCCAATGATGCTGAATGATTCGGCGATCTCGGGCGTGATGTAATAGGTGTTGTCCGAATCCTTATCGGCATGCTGGCGGTAATTATAGGCGTCGCCACCGGCGCCGCCGGCGCGTCTGCTGTCGATATAATCGGTCAGACTCTGCGGCACCAAATCCGATTCACTGCCGTATTTTTCGACAATATCGGCGACATGATTGCCGACCAGCGCCGGAAACCATTTGGTCTGCTGGACGCCGGTATCGCGGTCGCCGATCCACACCGGGGCGCAGGATAGAACGCGGTAGTCTTTCATATCGCGCCCCGCCGCCTTGCCGGCCGCAATTGCTTGCTCGGAAAACCAACTGCACAGACCCGGGTCCGCCAGTTGAACAACCAGGCCATCGCCAACTTCACCCGCCATTTTCAAGGCTTTCGGCCCATAGGCTGCAATCCAGACCGGAAGCTCATGGTCGTCCACCCAATCCATAAATACCGGCGCCGGGCATTCGTCATATTGATAAGATTTACCCGCAACCATGGTCCGCACGGCCTCGCAAAATTCCGCCGTGTAGGCGATCGTGCCGGGCTTCTTGCCCATCACCCGCATCGAGGAATCGCCCCGCCCCACGGCGATATCGAAACGCCCGTCACTGATTTTAGAAAGCGTGGCGAACAGGCTGGCGGCGACCGACCAATCGCGCACTTTCGGATTGGTTACCAGTGGGCCGTAGCGCAGGCGCTCGGTATGCTCCATACAAAGCGCTATCTTGGGATAGGGGTCGGCCCACAAAATGTGTGAGTCGAAAAACCAAACATAATCGAAGCCTGCCGCTTCGACCTGCCGCGCGATAGCGACCGTCCGTTTCGGATCCATTTCACCTTTAAATGCGATGCCGAATTCCATCAACCATACCCTTGCACTATTCCACAGTCACCTAAGCCGTCACCTATGCCGTCACCTGAAGTGCGGAATGACTTTATCGACATACTCCGACACCAGACGCTCCTCATCCCCTTGAGTGAGATAAATGGTGAACTGTGTCACCCCGGCAGCTTCGAGCTGTTTTAATTTTTCGACATGCACTTCCGGCGGCCCAACAATGCAAAAGGATTCGGTGACCGCGTTGTTCACATAATAGAGATTATCGGAATCCTTCACTGCATGTTTGCGGTAATCATAGCCTTCAGCCGCGCCCTTGCCCTGGCGCGTCTCGATGAATTTGGTCAGGCTGTCGGGCACCAGATCGGTATCCTTGCCGTATTTCTCGACGATATCGGCGACATGGTTGCCGACAACCGCGGGGAACCAGCTGGTCTGCTTCACGCCTGTCTCGACGTCGCCGATCCACACCGGCGCGCAGGACAGCACGCGGAAATTTGACATATCGCGCCCGGTGGCCTCGCCGCCCGCCTTGGCCTGCTCAGCGAACCATTGGCAAAGGCCCGGATCGGCTAGCTGAATGATCAAGCCGTCGCCATGTTCGCCCGCCACCTTGAGTGCCTTGGGGCCATAAGCCGCGATCCACACCGGCAAATCATAACCTTCCGTCCAATCCATAAACACCGGATTTGGGCTGCCGTCATAGGTGTAGGTATCGCCATGCGTCATGGTGCGGATGGCCTCGACAGATTCGATCAACGTCGCCAGCGTCGCCGGCTTCTTGCCCATCACCCGCATCGAGGAATCGCCACGCCCGATCGCCATATCCATGCGCCCGCCGCTCATGCGGTTCAGCGTCGCGAAAATGCTGGCCGCCACTGACCAATCGCGCACCTTGGGGTTGGTCACCAAAGGGCCGTAGCGCACACGATCTGTATGCTGCATGCTGGCAGCGATCTGAGTATAGGCATCGGACCAGATAATGTGGGAATCGAAGAACCATATATAATCGAACCCGCCGGCCTCGACCTGGCGCGAAATGGCGAGCATGCGTTTGTGCTCTAGGTCCCCTTTGAAGGCGATTCCGAATTCCATTAAATTACTCCCGTGGGCGTCTGTTTTTAGCAGAAATGGGGTATCACGTGTTCGCCATATTCCGCAATTTGGCGCTCTTCTTCACCGCTGCACAAATATATATTGAACTGCGTCACGCCCGCGGCTTCGAGGCGGCGCAATTTTTCCACATGGGCCTCCGCCGGACCGACCAGGCAAAACGCCTCGGTCGTATCGTCGGTGACATAATAGCTGTTCTCATCGTCCATCTGGGTATGCTGTTTATAATCATAACCTTCGTCAGCGCCCGATCCATCTCTTTTCTGGACATAGGCGGTCAACGCTTCTGGCACTTCCTTTGTGTCCGAGCCGTACCATTTTAGGATATCGGCGATATGATTTCCGACCAGCGCCGGGAACCATTTGGTCTGCGCCATGCCTTTCTGTTTGTCGCCGACCCAAACCGGCGCGCAGGCCATAATGCGGTAGTTGCTCATGTCGCGCCCGGCGTCCGCGCCCGCTGCTTTTGCAGCGTCTCCCATCCATTGGCACAAAGACGGCTCGGCCAGCTGCACGATCAACCCGTCGCCGGTGCGCCCGGCGGCGGCGAGCGCCTTGGGGCCATAACCGGCCACCCAAATCGGCATTTCATAGCCGCCCGTCCAATCGAACGAAACCGGATCCGGCCGGTCATCATAGGTAATGCTATCGCCGCGCACCAGCCCCTTCATAGTGTCGCAAAACTGTTCCATACGGGCCACCGTCGCCGGTCGTTTGCCGACCACCCGCACCGAGCTATCGCCGCGTCCGACGCCAAGGTCGAAGCGGCCATCGCTTTGCACCGCAAGCGCGCCGAACAGACTGGCGGCAACCGACCATTCACGTACCTGCGGATTGGTTACGCAAGGGCCAAAGCGCAGCTTCGAGGTGTGGTCTATCGCCACAGCCATCTGCGGATAGAGATCGCGCCATAAAATATGGGTATCGAAGAACCATGAATAATCGAAACCGGCGGCTTCTCCCTGGCGGCAAATGGCAACCACACGCTTCTTATCGAGATCGCCTCGAAAGGTGAACGCAAATTCCATCTTATCGTCTCCCTATTCGGTCCAAATCTTAATTCCGCCATGTCGGAACGGCGTCGATTTCGACATGTTAAGCCTAATCAGAATGGGTGTCAGCGCTTCGATGCATCGCGCGCTTTCCGCCAGTCCGCAGTTGTAGCATGCCACACCAAGCCGCTCGATCAGAGCCATAACCTTTTTCTTGGCTTCGAGATCATTGCCGCAAACCAGAATATCGCAGTTTATTTCCTGCTGCAGATCGGCGAGCACATGCGCCGAGACATTATGCAGCGCGCCAACCACGGGAATATCCTCACCCAGCATCGCTTGCGCCGCTTCGGTGGCGGAGCCCTCCGGCGGCATCGCTGCCTTCTTAGGGTTTCCTTCCGCTAACGGCACCACGATATCGACCAGAATCTTGCCCGCGAGCCCACTCCGGATGCCTTCCAGGGTGGCATCATGCCCACCGTACGGCACCGCCAGAATAACCACCTCATCCGCCGCCTGAACGGCCAAAAGATTGTCCATGCCGGTTATCGAGCCCGGCGCACCCTCCAGTGGGCCCATAAGCTCGGCCGCAATAGTTTCAGCGCGTGCACCATCGCGTGAACCCACAATCACATCCACGCCGGCCAACGCAAAACGCTGAGCCAACCCGCTCCCTTGCGGACCGGTGCCGCCGATAACGGTAATTTTCATGTGCTCCCCCATGTGGCCTTGTCTTTGTTGCACGACCACATAATTTATTGCCGAATTTCAAATTACCAATAGCGGTCAATGCACCAATATTCAAACTGAACAGCTCAAGTTCGGGAATTTTGTCCGCCTCTCGGAGAGAGCGCACCAAGATGGAATCGCCTTGGCCAGCAGCTTCTGATCTGAAGCGGACGTCAGGGGTGTTGCGCAGCCATTTTCAGCTTTCACCCATGGCAGTCAGTGCGGTAATGCGTTGCTGCAGATGCCGTCGAACTGGCGCAGATTTTGTGTTCTGGAGCTCGTCCTCGAAACAGCGGCGGGCCGGTCCCGGCTCGCCCAGGCGCCGGTAGAACTCGCCGCGCGTCGCCGGCAGCAAGTAGTAGCGCGCGAGCGCCGGGTGGTTAACGATGCCGTCAAGGACAGCGAGCCCAGCCGCGGGACCCTCGACCATCGCCACCGCAACGCCACGGTTGAGGACAAAAATCGGCGAATCTGACAGCTGCACCAGCTGGTCATAGAATCTGAGGATGGCGTGCCAATCTGTCTCCTCAAAGGACGGCGCCACGGCATGGCAAGCGGCGACGCCCGCCTCAAGGTGGAATGTCGTCAGGTTGTCACCGGCGGCCGCGCGTTCCATGTGCCGCGCACCACGCTCAATCAACGCACTGTCCCAGCTGCGGTGGTCCTGTTCTGACAACAAGAGAAGGTCGCCCGAGGGACCCTGACGCGCCGGGAAGCGCGCCGCCTGAAAGCAGAAAAGCGCCGCCAGAGCGTGTGTCTCAGGCCGCCCGGCT
>Ga0209403_10002236_pt1 | contig 23493 bp, 20 predicted proteins | sample ArcticOcean_MG_C_8_FD_187440 | JGI IMG/M metagenome (GOLD analysis project Ga0209403, IMG submission 187440) | Marine microbial communities from western Arctic Ocean - ArcticOcean_MG_CB11_86 (SPAdes) (version 2) | ecosystem: Environmental > Aquatic > Marine > Oceanic | place: Arctic Ocean... | reverse complement strand
CTGGTCCGCGCACAACTCTACCTGGAGTCATGCCTGTATGTTCACCAGATTTAAGTACTTGAACGCCATTTACAAATACATGATGCATTCCTGTAGCTAGTTGGTGTGGCTTTTCAAAAGTTGCATGATCCGAAATAGTATTTGGATCAAATATTACTATATCTGCAAAGTAACTTTCTTTTAAAAAGCCCCTTTCCTTTAATTTTAATTTTGTAGCAGATAATCCAGAAAGTTTATAAATAGCATTTTCTAGAGAAATAACTTTTTCTTCACGCACATATTTACCTAATAATCTCGCAAAATTCCCATAAGCTCTTGGATGAGGATTTGAATTTAAGAATTCTCCTTCAGGTGCTATTGAACCTGCATCTGAACCAAAACTCATATAAGGTAATTGAAGTTGTTTTTTTATATTTTCTTCTGACATTAAAAAATAAACCACTCCAACTCTACTTCCATCTTCAATTACAAAATCTATAGCAACATCAGCATAATGTTTATTTAATTTTTCCGATACTTCTTTTAACGTCATTCCTATATATTTTCTAAGCTCAGGATTCTTAAAATCAGAGAATAAAATTCCATCAGGGCCAGCTAGATAACCTAGATTTTCCCAATCATCTGTGTCATTTATCATTTCTTCTTTTACTCTAGCCCTAATTAATGGATCTTTCAATCTCTCAACCCATTTCTCATATCCACCTTCTTGAACCCATGGGGGCATATGAGCATTCAAACCAGTGGCCCCAGCAATATAATTGTACATATCCGTAGTTATATTTAAGCCACGGTCTCTAGCATTATTTATCTTATCAATAGCTAAATCCATTTTATAATGATTGGGAATACCTCCTGCTTTTAGATGGTATACTTCTGCAGATATATCAGCCTTCTCAGCTATCTCTATAAGCTCATCTAGTGCTTCTAAAAATTGATTGCTTTCACTCCTCATATGCGAGATGTACATACCACCATATTCTGATGCAACTTTGCATAGTTCAATTAATTCTTCTGTTGAAGAATAAAAAGCTGGTGCATAAATAAGTGAAGAGCCTATACCCATTGCTCCTTCTTTCATAGCTTGACGAACTAATTCTTTCATCTTATTCATCTCTTGATCAGTTGGTTCACGGTCCTCAAAACCTATTTCATGAATTCTTAAAGTGGTTGCGCCAAGGAATGAAGCTACATTTGTTGAGACACCTCTCTTTTCAAGCGACTCTAGATATTCTCCAAGTGTGTTCCAATCTATTTGAAACCCTTCTGCTCCTTTTTGTTCTTCTTGCTTCATTTTTTCATTTAATGGTCCCATTGACCAACCTTCACCAAAGACCTCTAAAGTCACACCTTGTTTAATATCGCTAAGTGATCGACCATCTTTTATAAGGGATGTAGTCGCCCAACTAAGCATATTAATAAACCCAGGAGAGACTGCTAATCCAGATGCATCAATCTCTTCTCTACCTGCGCCATCTATTGATTCAGAAATTTTAACTATCTTGTCATTTTTAATTGCAACATCACCAGTGTATGGTTTTGCTCCTGTACCATCATAAACCATTCCATGTCGAATGACCACATCGTATTCTGCACAGCTAATTAAAAGAAAAAAAGCTATCGATAAAAAATATATTTTTTTCATTTTGTACTCCTCAAAATATTTGATTTTTTAAAATTTAAATTGAATCTAAAGCCTGACTTAAGTCATCAATCAGATCATCTACAGATTCAATTCCAACTGATATTCTTATAAGAGCTTTATCAATACCAGCTAATCGTAATTCTTCATCACTTAATAAAGAATGGGAAGTTTGTACAGGGCGTGTAATTAAAGTTTCAACACCACCAAGACTAGCTGTTGAGATTGGAATATCAAGTTTACTAATAAAATTATCTGCAGCTAAAACGCCACCCTCTATAATAAAGCTTATCATTCCGCCAAATCCACATAAAAATTGCTTAGCATTTTCATGACTTGAACTTGAAATAAGTCCAGGATAATTAACTAATTTTACTTTGGAATGATTTTCCAAAAATTTAGCAATTAACATTGCAGATTTACATTGTCTTTCCATTCGTATCGAAAGAGTTTTTATACCACGATGAAGTAAATAGCAGGCATGAGGATCTAAACACCCTCCAAGATGATTCAACTTAGAAGTAATTTTTGACATATGTGGTTCATTCCCAATTATTGCCCCTGCAACAATATCTGTATGCCCATTTAAATACTTTGTAGCTGAATGAAGTGAAATATCAAACCCATGTTGAATCGGGCAAAATAATGCTGGACTAGCAAAAGTGTTATCAATCATAGAAATCAAATTATTTTCTTTTGCAAATTCAGCAACCTTATCTAGTGCGCCAATATCCATAAGCGGATTAGTTATAGTTTCTACATAAATAACTTTAGTATTTGGTTTTACTTTATTAGACCAACCTGATGGATCACTTGAATCAATAAAATCAACTTCAATTCCATACTCAGGTAAATCATTTTTAACATAGTCTGCAGTGCCACCATATAAAGTGTTATGCGCTAAAAGATGATCTCCTTTTTTTAAAAAGGTAAGTAATGAAGTTGTTATTGCACTCATACCTGAAGAAGTCACCAATGCTTTTTCTGCGCCTTCAAGAGCAGCAAGCTTTTTATGTAAAACAATATGATTTGGCGTATTATTGAGCCGAATGTATTTTAAATCATTATAGTCCGTTTGTCCTGCAAATTCAAATGTTGAACTTTGAAAAATAGGTACATTTACGGCACCTTCAATTCGAGGATTAGGTTCTCCAGCATGAATGACCTTTGTATTAAATGACAAATTTTTATTGGTCATAATTAATCCTTTTTATCTTTTTTAACATATTTATCTAGCCAGTTAGCTGTTTCCCATAATACATGCATAACTGACTCCCTTGCTTTATAACCATGGCTTTCATGTGGCAAGAGGACTAGCTTAGCGGTTGCTCCATGTCCCTTTAATGCATGATAATACCTTTTACTTTGAACTGGAAATGTGCCAGAATTATTATCTGCCTCACCATGAATCAGCAATATTGGTTCATTTACTTTCTGAGCATGCATAAATGGAGACATTTCAAAATAAATTTCAGGTGCTTCCCAAAAGGTTCTTTGTTCTGATTGAAATCCAAATGGAGTTAAACTACGATTATACGCACCACTCCTCGCTATCCCTGCTTGAAAAATATCTGAATGAGCGAGAAGGTTCGCTGTCATAAATGCACCATATGAATGGCCGCCAATTCCAATTTGATCTCTAGTCGTTATATTTCTTTCGACCATAATATCAGCTGCTGCTTGCGCACTCCCCACTAATTGTTTTATAAAACTATCATTAGGCTCTTGATCACCTTCGCCAATTATAGGTATGGTTGCACCCATAAGAATCGCATAGCCATAAGACAGCATAATTAAGGCTGAAGATGAAGAAGATGCTGGGTTAATACTTAAAAACCTATGTGGAGAACCAACTACCTGTGAAGCTGCCTTAGAAGTTTTAAATTCTCTAGGATAAGCCCAAACTAATAAAGGTAATGGACCATCACTAGGCTTTCTTCCTGGCGGTAGATAAAGAGTCGCTGATAGGTTAATTCCATCATCTCTTTTATAGGTGAGCATTTCTTTATAAAGATTTTTCATCTGGGGATAAGGATGTTCAAATTTTGTAATCGACTCTAATGAATTATCTTCTAGGCCTCTAAGCATATAATTGGGTGGCTCATCTTTTGACTCACGCCGTGTTAAAAATATATTTTTCTTTTTATTAATGACATTAATACCTACTTCATAGTAAGGTGCTTCACAACGCCAAAGTCTCTTTGATTTATTTGTTTGAATATCAAACTCATCAATAAATGGCAGATCTCCTTCTGATGATGCTCCAATTCCTGACATAAATATTTTATTACCATCAACCAGAGCCAAAATTGATCTACCATATTTATTTTTTTCCATCATTGGTGAGCCTGGGTCATTATATCTATCCTCGTAAGAACGATCTATAATTTTTCTAGTTTCATTATTTGTTGGATTTAAATGCCACATTGTGGTTCTACGTTCCGTCCATTTTCTGGCTGAAACTAAAGCAGTATTATTATCTCCCCATTTTACACCACTATATCTCAATTCTAACTTTATTAAAGATTCTGGTTCAGTATCAGAGAATGGTGAAGAAAGTGAGAATAATTCATCTCTATAAGCTACATCAACATTAGGATCTCCTCCATCTAATGCATTAGCATAATAGATTGTAGACCCCACATCAGATCGCCACCCAAAAGAGCGTGGACCAGATATAACAGCATCTCTACCAATGGGAATACTTTCTGCGAGTGGCATATCACGAATCGTATGAATCATATTACCTTTAGAGTCAAGTACCTGTACAAGATTGGGGAAACGATAAATAGGAACCAAATAAGAGTAAGGTCGATGAATTGTTTCTAATAAAATATATTTTCCATCAGGAGATGGTTCTGCTTTTCGAATAATGCCAGATTCTCCAATTTTTTTCATCTTACCTTTGATATTCACATGAAAAACTTGGGAACTCATATAATAATCAAATAGGTCTTCATCATATGGATTTGATAGTAAATCTTGATATGTGCGCGCGGGCGCCACCTTTCCTAAATTTTCCTGAAGGATGGGGCCAGTAGGAATATCATAGTTTTTTGGCGCATCACCTCTGTTATCAATTATGGTCTTAATTATTAAGCCTTTACTATCATTCAACCAATAAAATGGTGCTCCATAAATAGGATTAAGAGGCCTTTTAATTAATAATTTTGCTTTACCGCTTTTGACTTCAGCTAAATATAAATTAATCTGATTACCATTGATGACTGACAAAGCAATTTGTTTCCCATTTGGTGACCAAATTACACTTGATATTTTTCCACTTTTAGGTAATCCTTTAACTCTCTTTTGTCTACCTGAATTAATATTTTGAATAATTATCCCTATATAATTGTTGGCTCTACTTCTGCCATTGGTCGCAGGGTTAATTCTAAGTCCAGCTAATCTCAATTCAGGTTGAGATAATTCTTCAATTGAAGGAAGGCTCGCTCTTTCTAGAATTAATATATATTTTTTATCAGGCGATAAACTGACGTTGGGCGTTACAGGTGCATCCACCAAATCTGCAATTGCTTTTGGAGGCATTTTATACCCATCATCAGCTAATAAAATCTGAAAGGTTAAAAACACTAAAATTAAAATATTTTTAACAACATGATATTTTATATTTTTCATTTTAATTACTCCATTTCATTTTATTTTCTGGAAATTTTTGTAAAATTCCTTTTTCAAGGACTAATGACTCCAAATCATCTAACTCTGAAGGTAGAAAATCTGTGAAGTTTTCATTCCCGTTTTTAGTTACTACTATTGTATCTTCATATCTTAGATATAAGTTTTCTTCAGGAACCCACATTTGAGGGTCCACTGAAAATACGTGCCCTACTTTTAAAGGTCCATATCGATATGGACCATCATCATGCACTGCCAAACCAACAGGATGAGAAAGGACACCACCACCGGTTCTTACCATTTTTTCTGCAGCTTTTTGGTATATTTTTTTTGAAAATTTATGATTTTTCATTATTGGCTTCATTCTCTTACTTGCCTCTTCTAAGATTTGATCAGTTGTAACGCCTGGTCTAATTATATCTAATACAACATTTCTATATTCTAAAATAATTTGAAGTAATTCACGTTGCCAAGGTTCATACTTTCCATTCACAGGCCACATTCGACCAATGTCACTTACATAATATCGAAAATCAGGAGCATAGTCCATTAGTACCATCTCACCGCTTTTTAATTGACTGTCATTTCTATAATAATGACCGTTACTAATATTTTTAGTACCTGATGCTGTAATTGACCTGTATGCCTCTAAACGAGCACCATTAATTAGATAAACATATCTAGCAACCCCATCTAATTGATATTCCCAAACACCTATCTCTGTACTTTTAATTGCTTCTATCATACCTAATCCTGCCAATTGAGAGGCTCGACGAATTAATGCAATCTCATTTTTACTCTTCACACTTCTTAGTCCATCAATAATTAGAGTTAAATCCTTGACTTCATTATGACGGTTATGAGTACGAAGAAGCTGGGTAAAACGCCCTTCACGGCTTATTCTTCCATCCCAAGGGTCTGCAGCGATTGATGCATTGGCTACCTCCAGTTCATAACGACTTTGACCTTGACCTTCTGCAGGTGTAAACATGGTATATATTATAGTACTCCTTTTTAAATCTGGAGGAAAATTTATTCTCATCTCATCCGTAGAACGGACTTCATCTACACCTACTAATTTTTTAATTAGTTTCACATCATCTGCATTAAGCACACGGCCTTCACTCCTTTCTAATCTTTCATTACGAGGAGGCATATATAAAGTGGCTTTTTTATTTCGACCATCAAGCAATATATAGGAATGCGGAGTTTCAATGCCGCTTAAATAATAGAATGCATTTGTTTGACGAGGCATGATAAAACCATTAGATAATGGAAATCCTTGTACTACCGCAACAGCATCCTCACCAATTTGAGAAAAAACACCTTGCCATCGATTTTTAAATTCATCAGAAGGAAAATCTAACTGATAATGTTGAGCAAATAATAAACTATTAAGTAATAGAACAAGGGCTATAAATATTCTTTTCATAACATCCCTCCTCAAGGATTGCGTTTCTCAGTTAAGGAAAATAACTTCATTTATAACCGATTCACAACGATGTACTTTAATATAAAAAATGAGGCTTGTTTTTAGAATAGATACCTATTAGGATTAATCCTTCATATACGTAAAATATTCAATTAAATAGGAGAGTATAATGAGCAGTCTAGATTCATCAATCAAAGAAAATCAATACCAGTTCTATGGCTTGGTTATTTTAAGAGTTCTAATTGGCTGGCATTTTCTATATGAAGGAATATCTAAATTAATAAATCCATATTGGTCATCGGCAGCTTACCTTCTAGATTCAAAATGGATATTTTCAGGATTAGCAAAAACTATAGTTTCAAACCCTACACTTCTTACCATTTCTGACTATGCAAATATGTGGGGATTAACAATCATTGGCGCATCATTACTCCTTGGATTATTCAGTAAATATGGATCCCTATTTGGTATGGGGTTTGTATTATCATATTATTTATTTGCACCTCCTCTATTAGGCCTAGAGTATGGAAAGCCCAATGAAGGCAGCTATCTGATTGTAAATAAAAATTTAATAGAAGCTTGTGCTTTATGGGTACTATATGCTTTCCCCACCAGTCATATTCTTGGTTTGGATCGTTTCTTTTTAAATCACGAGAATAATTAAGGAGTTAGAAATGAGCAATACACCAAAAGAAAATAAAAATACTAATTTAGAACGTCGTCACCTTCTTAAAGGTCTAGCTACTGTACCTGTTGCAGGCGTCTTTCTTGTAAATTTATGGCGTAAAATGAGTCGAGACAAAGCTAAAAAAGCTAACTTATTATCAGATCTTATTCAGAAAAAATCAGCGCCTGCTATTATTAAAACTATATCTAATAGTCGACACCTTAATATTGGTATTGTTGGATATGGTGGTAGAGGTAGCCATCTAGTGCGCGGTGCAGGATTTGCAACAAAAAGTTGGGCTGATACAGCTTCTGAGAATGCTCGCAAGAATAAATTAAATAAACAATTTGAAACTTTTATGAGCCAAGAAGATCTTAATTGCTCTTTAGTTGGCGTATGCGATTTATTTGATGTTAATGCAGAACTTGGACTTAATGCTTCTCAGAATGAAGTTCGACCTGGTGGTAAACCAAAAGGACCAGCAACGCGTTACCGTCACTATAAAGATCTGTTAGCCAATGATGATATTGATGCCGTAATCATAGCAACACCAGACCACTGGCATTCACGTATTTCTATTGATGCTGCTAAAGCAGGAAAGCATGTTTATTGTGAAAAAGGAATGACCCGAACTTTTGAAGAAGCAATTAATGTATACGATACAGTCAAAGAGACAGGTATCACTTTCCAACTTGGCCATCAAAATCGTCAGGTAGAAGCAAATGAAAAAGCTAAAGAAATAATTGATCAAGGTCTTCTTGGCCCAATTAATTTGGTTGAAATAACAACAAATCGTAATTCTCCTTGGGGCGCATGGGTTTGGGGTATTCATCCAAAAGGAAACGAAAAAACTATTGATTGGGATACTTTTCAAGAGCCTTCACCAAATAAAATCCCATTTGGTGAAGAGGCTTTAAAACGCTTTTTTAGATGGCGTTGTTGGTATGATTATGGAACAGGGCTCTCAGGCGACTTACTTTCTCATGACTTTGATGCTATGAACCAAATAATGGAAATCGGCATCCCAAAGTATGCATCTTCCACTGGTGGCGTATATTTTTACAAAGATGGTCGTGATGTGCCTGATGTTTGGAACGCAACCTTTGAATATCCAGATAAAGACCTTACGCTGTTATATAGTGCGAGTCTCTCAAGTAACAACCCTCGCGGTAATAGAATAATGGGGCATGATGCTACAATGCAAATGGGTGGTCAAAGTGGTGGCGGGTCAATTCATGGTTTTGCTGTTACCGCTGACTCTGAATCAACCCAGTATAAAGATCGATTGCAAAATGGAATGATCAATCCAAACTATCCAATCTTTACCTATACTCCAGGATCAAAAGAAATTGATGGTGTTACTTCAGCAACCTCTCGTTATTTTGCAAATAAGGGTTTGTTATACACCTATAGAGCAGGAAAACGTGTGGATCCAACTCACCTTCACATAAAAGATTGGTTAGATTCTATTCGTGATGGATCAATGCCAAGATGTAATATTGATGTTGCTTTCCATGAAGCAGTTGCTTGTGCTATGGCTACTAAATCGTATTTCACTGGACGCAGAATTGAGTGGGATCCAATAAATCGAAAACTCATTTAAAACTAGAATAACCTTATGAATAAAAATACTCGTTTAGGAACAATGATGTTCCTACAGTTTGCTATTTGGGGAGCTTGGCTACCTCTAACAGCTCGATATCTTTCAGCAAGCATAGCGGAAGGCGGTCTCGGATTTACAGGCTCTCAAATAGGAATGATATTAGGGCTAGCTGGTTCAATTGGAGCAATTGCTTCACCTTTTATTGCTGGACAGCTTGCAGATCGCTATTTCAGTACGGAACGTATTTTATCTTTTTTGGTTATTACTGGTGGTATTGTTAAGTGGTACACAGCAAATCAAACCAATTATGAGTCATGGCTATATCTATCTATTCTTTATAGTGTATTATATATGCCTACTTTAGCTTTGTCAAACTCAGTTGCCTTTTCTCATATTGATGATACTGAAAATACTTTTCCTAGAATCCGTGTTTGGGGTACAATAGGATGGATTGTTGCAAGCTGGGCGTTCCCTATGATATGGCTTCAGCAAGATCTCTCTTTACAACTCATGCCACCATTCTTATCTGGAGATGAAGTCCCAGGTGTAACTGCTCGATTAGCTGATGCTCTTAAATTTTCAGGGATCATTTCTATAATATATGGTTTATTTTGTTTCCTATTACCTCATACTCCACCCAAAGCAAATGCTGTTGAAAAACTAGCTTTTAAGAAAGCCTTTTCCTTGTTTTCAAATAAATCATTTTTAGTTCTTGTTTTAGCGAGTTTAGGCGTAAGTATAATTCATCAAATTTACTTTCTTCAGGCTGGACCTTTCTTATCTTCAATTGGTATCAAAGATAGTGCTATTGGCCCGGCAATGACTATTGGCCAATTTGCAGAAATAGCTACAATGGCTTATTTAGGTTACTTTTTAAAGCGCCTTGGTTTTAAGAAAGTAATAACAATTGGAATTATGGCTTATTTTGCAAGGTATATCATTTTTGGCACATCATTTTTTCCTGTTTGGGTTATGGTGATCAGCCAAGCATTTCATGGTTTTTGTTTTGCCTTCTTCTTTGCTGCTGGGTTCATTTATGTGGATAAGTTAGCTGAAGATGATGTTCGTCATTCTGCTCAAACTGTTTTTGGAATTATTATTTTTGGTGGTGGCCCTGTTATGGGTGGTTGGCTTTCTGGAAAATTACAAGAAATGAATACGATTGCTGGTGTCTTTGATTATTCTAATTTTTGGTATACACTAGCTGGCATAGGATTAGTTACAGGTATATTATTTTTATCCTTCTTTAAAACGCAATTAAAAAATGGTAACAACTAATTATGAATGGCCAACGAATTGGAATTGGATTTATTGGTGGTGGATTTATTACTCGATTTCATATTGAATCATTAATTTCTGTAAGAAATTGTGATGTAATAGGTGTCATGTCTCGAACTAAAAGCTCTGCTGAAGAATCAGCATTAATTGCAAAATCTATTGGAGTAGGCGTTAATGCAAAAGCTTATGATTCAATAACAGAAATGATAGCTGACCCTGAAATTAATGCTCTATGGGTCTGCTCACCTAATTTTGCTAGAATAGAAACCTTTGAAGAAATTGCTGAAGCAATAAATTCTGGAAAAGGTGAATTAATTGGTGTCGCTTGTGAAAAACCGTTGGGTCGCAATTTTAAAGAAGCTAAAAAAGTTTTAGAGCTTACACAAAGTGTAGGATTATTGGATGGATACCTTGAAAACCAAGTTTTTGCCCCTTCAATAACACGTGGAAAAGAAATTATTTGGTCTAGAGGTGCTGCAACAACTGGCCGTCCGTATCTAGCAAGAGCTGCTGAAGAACATTCGGGGCCACACATGCCTTGGTTTTGGGAAGGGGCACTTCAAGGTGGCGGTGTATTAAATGATATGATGTGCCATTCAGTTGAAGAGGCACGATTTATGCTTACAGAACCAGGGAAACCGAGAGATTCAATTAAACCAATAAGTATTAGTGCTCATACTGACTGCCTTAAGTGGCAACGACCTGAATATGCAAAAATATTATCTGATAATAGCAACGGAGAAACTGATTACTCAAAAAAACCATCAGAAGATTTTGCGCGCTCATTAATTGAATACCTTGATAAAGATAATAATAAACTTATAGTTGAGACTACAACTTCATGGTGTTTTGTTGGAGAAGGGCTTCGATTAAGTATGGAGTTATTTGGCCCTGAATATTCGATGTTTGTAAATACACTAGACCCAGATCTAAAAGTATTTTTTAGTCGTAAAGTCACAGGATCTGAAGGTGAAGATCTAGTTGAAAAACAAAATGCTGAATCCGGTGCTATGCCTGTAGTAAGCAATGAAGCTGAAGTATATGGTTATACTGCAGAAAATCGACATATGGTAGAATCTTTTTTAGCAGGAAAACGACCTGAAGAAAATTTTGATGATGGTCTAGAGGTAACTCGTCTACTGATGGCAGCTTATATGAGTGCTGAGCTAGGTAAAACCATTAAATTGCCAAATAAAGAAATAGAAACATTTATCCCTGCTGTAGCACGTGGTGAATGGAATCCAAAAGGCTGAAAAATGAAAATATTAATTATATTATTAGCGACTATATTAATGAGTGGTTGCACTACAAATTCGGAATGGACTGTACTTTTTGATGGTAAAACTATAAAAGGTTTACGCGGATATCGACTAACAGGAATGCCAGATTCTTGGGAAATTGTCGATGGTACATTAAAAACAAAACCAGATCATGGCGATGATCTGATCAGTAAAGATATTTATAAAAATTTTGAATTAGAACTTGAATGGAAGGTCTCTAATGGCGGCAATAGTGGTATTTTTTATTTCGCTACCGAAGACGGTGATTATATATGGCAAACTGCTCCTGAAATGCAGGTCTTAGATGATAACGAACATACTGATGGAAAAAATACTCTTACTTCGGCTGGTGCTTTATATGCAATGATCGCTCCTTCTACATCAGTTGTAAAACCAGTTGGTGAGTTTAATCAAGTTCGAATAAAAGTTAAAGATAACGAGGTTGAGCATTGGCTAAATGGTACCAAAATTGTGAAATATACTTATGGAAGTGAAGAGATGTGGGAACTCGTAACAAATAGCAAATTTAATTCAATGCCTTTATTTGCTAAAGCCTCTGAAGGTCGTATCGGTCTTCAAGGTGATCATGGCGAAATATGGTATCGTAATATTCGTATTAGGGAACTCTAATTTGAAACGTAGAGATTTTATTAGAACATCTGCTTCTTTAACTGGAGGTCTTGCTATAACAAGTTTAAGTGGTGGCTTACTTCTTAGTTGCACTAATGAATTGCCATTTAAAATTTCTTTAGCTGAATGGTCTTTACATCGTGCTTTACAAAATAAAGAAATTGACCATCTTAATTTTGCAGAAATTGCTCAAAATAATTTTGGAATTAATGCAATTGAGTATGTGAATTCTTTTTTCTTTAATCACGCAAAGGACATGGCTTATTTATCTGAAATGAAAAAACGTGCTGATGGCATTGGTGTTAAAAGTTTGCTAATTATGTGTGATAATGAAGGTAATCTTGGCGATCCAGAAAATACAAAACGATCTCAAGCAGTTGAGAATCATTATAAGTGGACTGAAGCCGCAAAATTTTTAGGTTGTCACTCCATTAGAGTTAATGCCCGAAGTTTTGGAACTTATGAAGAACAAATAAAATTAGCAGCTGATGGACTTAGACGATTGGTTGAATTTAGTGATAAAGTTGGAATAAATATTATAGTCGAAAATCATGGTGGTCTCTCATCAAACGGAGAATGGTTATCTTTAGTAATGGAAAAAGTAGATCATCCACGTGTGGGAACATTACCTGATTTTGGAAATTTTCGTATTGAAAATGATGATTGGTATGATCGTTATAAAGGAATGAAAGAACTTATGCCTTATGCAAAAGCTGTTAGTGCTAAAAGTCATGAATTTGATGAAAATGGAGATGAAACTGGCTCTGATTATTATCGTATGATGAATATTGTTTTAGAAACTGGATATAATGGATATGTAGGAATTGAGTACGAAGGCACTACGCATAGTGAAATGGAAGGTATTCGTTTAACAAATAAATTATTAAAAAAAATACAAGATTCTATTTCTTAGTATTTACCAATACTCTTTTTTGACCAAAGTATCTCTACTCTTTTTATTCTTTTTTCCTGCATTCCTTAATGTTTCTACAATTAATCCCACAAAACCCATTTTCTCCCATTCTGGATGAGTATTTTTTTTATGATCTTTCTTTTTTAAAGTCATTATTTATTGAATTGCTTTAATTAAATTATTTATTAGTTTAGATCCATAACCGCTTTTTTTATTAATAGTTATATTTAATTCTTTTATTACCTCATCCTTGGATATTTCTTTATTTAAAAATTTGCTTAATATATCTTGAAGAGATTCATCAGTTTTGTAAGGTTTTCCAATACCAAGATTCCTTGGCCATGCCCTACTTTTTTCTATATATATCTTTGCAAGATCAATATTTTTAATTTTTATTAATTCTGTCGCTTTAGCCAAATTTACCCATTCATAAAGTTGTCGACTTTCACGAGCCATCTCAGATGGCAACACATTTGCTTTATTAAGGAATACAATAGCATCGTCAAATTTATTTGCATAAAGAAGTGATTTAGCATGCATGATCTGAACATCAAAATTATTAGGAAACTGTTCACTAACTTTAGTTGAAAGCTTCAAAGCCCGTTTCCATTGATTTGTAGATTGAAAATATTTTACTGCATTTAATTGAATGGACCACGAATCTGATGAAAAAATAATAGATCTTTCTAAATCTTGAGATATTCCTTTTTTCTTCATTTTTTCTTTTAAAGAAGCTCGAGCTGCATAAAATGGTCCGTAATTAGGAATATCTTCAAGTGCATTCATCATTTCAAGCGCTTCTTCATCACGATCTTTCGCCCAATAGTTCAGAGCTAAATAATATTTCCATTTCCAGTCATCACTGTTTAAGACTGACCATTTCAGAACGTTTAGAGTTTCTCTTCTAAATGGAAAAACAAATTCTGGTGATAAAAGTTCTGCACTATTTAGTATAGATTTATCGTTTGTTAGGTAAGCTAACCATACTTGATTGATAGAATTATTTTTTGATGTTCTTTCTAATAACTCTATCGCTTCCTCATTTAATCCTCTATTAAAATAAGAAATTGCTATTTCTAAATGTGTTTGAGCTGAATATTCATTATTAATATGAGAAAAATATCTATCCCAAGAATATTTTGATGAATTCAAATAGAAAGCTTCTAAGTTAGCAAAGTGATGAAGTGGGTCAATCGATAATAATATATTTATCCATTCTTTTGCTGATTTAAGTTGATCAGATTTTCGATTAGCTAAGATCATAACTTGCATAGCATTAATATTGAAACGATTATAATCTAAAGCATTGGATGCATATTCTATTGCTAGATCCCATTTATTATTAATTAGATAAATCTCAGCCATTTGCGTTAAGGCTGCCGATCTATAACCTATTGAACGTGATGCCCAACCAAACGCTTCTTTTGCATCATTATATTTTCCAAGTGCTCTATAAATATTACCCGCTAAAAAATTTGCTTTATCATTATAACCATTAATGGATAAAATTTTTGAAATAGCCGTTAATCCTTCTTCATATTTTCCTTTTCTAAAATAAAGGTCTGCCATTGCACTATTCGCATCTAAATGATTAGGTGCTTTAGATAAAACCTTTTGAAATAAATTTTCAGCTTCATAATAGCGCCGTTCTTTTAAAAGTTCATAGCCTTCTAAATATTTTAGTTCAATTTCAGGGATTGAATTCAATACTGATTTATCTATTTTAAATGACCGATCAAATTGAATAGCTTTTGGATCAGAACGAAAATGCAGGTCAAGTTCTTCCACAATAACATCAAAAGATTTTTGAGGGTTTATTAAACTCAACGTATGAAGTTGCATCGGTTTAAAATTAATAGTTTTAGTCATCAAAGTTTGTTCATCTGAAATAACTTTTATCGTTCCCTTTTTATTAATAAATGAATGAAGTTTAATTTCTAAACTATCCTTTATTTCGACATTCATTACACCATCTTTAGAAGCTTCATTCATCCCTTCAGTTTCTTTTACTGGAAACCAATATTCTGTCCATTTATCTGTACCATAAGGATTAAATTTTGCCTTCCTTACTGGATTACTATGATTTCCCGGTGAATATTGGACCCATTGTCGACCAGCTTGAAACTCAACATATTGTCCATCTGTATCGGTTAAATGATCTTCCCAAATCCCTCCTTCATCGGATAAAGCCCAGAGCCAAAGTTTTTGCCCAGGCATTTCATCCTGCTTTGCCCAATGACCAAACCCATAATTATCTTTATGATAATATCCTCCAAAGAAGTTCTTCCACTGTCCTACAACATGGTAAGACTTATGCCCTTCAAATCTATTGTTATCATAAAAGGTAAGGTTTCGACCTTTATCATCTATTGGCCATGGTTTTACCTCACCACTATGTTTTAAATACTTGTTACCTGGAAAAACCATTTCAAGATCATCTTGAGCAAATGCTGCTGCCGTCATCCAATTATAATAAGGTTGAATAGATGGTGTAGGATTATACCACATTGCTTTTGTTTGAAAATTAGACCGTCCCTTTTCCAAGTTGATCTCAACACGCCAATGAGTTCGAGAGGGTAGATCCATTCCACCCACAAACGTTGATACACTTCCATCGCGGTTTTTCTTAGTAATATAATCGACAGGTGTAGCGGTAGCTGGAGTATGTCCAATTACTCCAAAATTAAACTCAATGCCTCCTGAGGTCCACGGACCTCTTAAAGATATATTTCTAAATTTCATTACTTCATTACGGTAAATGAATTCTTCTCCATTAGATTTATCTATTGCTCCCCAAACTTTGCCACCTACTTCAGGTAAAATATAAACTTCTAGATGCTCATTCTCCATTTTTATAATTTTCCAATCTTGTGGAAATCCGTTATGACTATACCCCATAAAAGAATGATATGGATACAATCTTCGATCCTTAGATAATATTGGAATAGGATTTGGATCAGAGAAAGGATATGTCTTTAAACTTTTAGTCTCTTCAATAATTTTTGGACCTTTATCTGAACATCCAATAAAGATAATAATTAATAATAAGAGATATTTATTTCTATTATTCAATCTACACTCCTATATGAGTAATCGTGAGTTTTGGCGATCTATCAAACCATTCAATCTTATATAAATCACCGTACTGTTCATCTTCAATCTTAACCTCCTCAACAATACCAAATAACTTTATTAAATTAGGAATAGTGTTAGAGTGTCCAGAAATAATTACAGTTTTATTACATAAACCAATTACCATTTCAATCTGTCCTTCTGCATCAATTGCTGTGTGAATTATTAAATCAGAGTCCCATTCTCTTGAAAGAGGGTTTACAGTTTGTTGAGTACGTTTGAATTCACTAGAAAAAATTATACCATTTTGAATTGAACTCAATGAATCTGCCAAAGCTTCTGCTCTAATAAATCCATTTTTAGTTAGCTCTGGATTTTTTTCTCCTTTTATTTTTTGCTTTTCAGCATGTCTAAAAAGATATACTGCATCAGGATAACATTGAAAATCATCAACAGAATATGCTGACTTTGCTGATCCGCACCCCTGTAATAAAAAAATCGCTATGATTATGAATAATTGAATCTGCTTCATGCCTTAATTTAATCGAGTAACTATTAAAAAGAAATATGCCAAAAATAGTTTTCCATAACTACTTTTCAAGCTGAACAATGCATAATAAAAAACTAAACTCTTTAATTTTATTTCTATTTCTTGCTGGGATTCTTGCAAGTTGCAGTAATAATCAAGATTATAATGAGGAAATAAAAATATTTAGAGAAAAGAGAATTAATTATTTAAAGTCTCGGCAAGGATATTTAAATCTTGTTGGACTTCATTGGATATTTAATGATAGTTATACTTTAGGCTCATCTCAAGAGAATAACCTTCTATTTCCCAAAGGTTTCCCATCTAATTTTGGTAAAATAAATCTCACCAATGACTCAATTAAATTTACTTTTGAGATGCCCGTTTTAGTGGATAGTTCAAAAACTTTACTCTCTTATAATTATTCTAAAGATAATTTAGATCATAATTTTTCATGGAGATCATTTCAGTGGTATGTAATCAAACGTGGACAAAACTATGCATTGAGAATAAAAGATTTTGAAAACTATTTAATAACTGAAATTGATAAAATCCCTGCATTTACAATTGATACTTCTTGGGTCATTAATGGAGTTTTCAAAGCATATGCACAAAAACAAGATCGAACCATATCCAATATATGGGGGCATGCTGTAGAGCAGCCTACTGCTGGAATAGTTACTTTCAAACATGCTGGCCAAATATATGAACTTGAATCAAATATTGAGAGCGGTAAACTTGCAGTAATCTTTAAAGATGCAACCACTGGTAATGAAACTTATTCAGGAGGTAGACAATTATACTTAAGCAAACCTGATGAGGATCAAAAAGTCATTTTAGACTTCAATAAATCCTTTAATTTTCCTTGTGCTTTTAATGATTTTACTACCTGTCCTGTTCCACCTGAAAGAAATCATTTACCATTTCGAATTCTAGCTGGTGAAAAAAGATATATAAAGAAATAATTTTTAAGCTATTTAATAAAAAAAGTTTTTAAAAAACTTAAAAGTTCTGTTTGTTTTTCAAATAATAAATCGGGGGAAAATTTAGATAATTTGGACTCATCACTTAACCCCCATAAAACACCAATAGAATTCATATTTGTATTTCTAGCGGTTTCAATATCAAAACCAGAGTCACCAACAAAATAAGATTGTTTTGGATCAACATTGAATTGTTTTAAAACATAGTTTGCGCTCTTTGGATCAGGCTTTAAAGGGTATTCTTCTCCAGAACCTATTGTTATATCTATATGGTCTGGAAAAAATTTATTGACGCATTCAACAGTGAATTCATGCGGTTTATTAGAAATTACAGCAACGGGAATATTATTATTATTTAATAAATCAAGTATATCAATAACATAAGGATATACTTTTGCTTCTTTATTAAGGTTTTTTCTATAAAATCGATTTAATGGTTCAATATAAGCATCAATTGGCCTCCCGTGATCTTTAGGAAGCGCTCGTTGTAAAAGATCTCTTATTCCACCACCAACATTATCCCGATAAAAATTTGTTGATCTTTTTTTATAGTTAAACTCATTCAGTATATCATTAACTGAGTTACCGATATCAGCAATAGTATCGATTAAAGTTCCATCTAAATCAAAAATTATCGAGTTAATATTTTTATTATTCATTATTATTTATATTCATTAAATATTTTTTGATTGACCCCCAGGTACCTGAATACTCACATCTATCTAATTTTTTTTCTAATTGATAATCATACATTTTATCATAGTATGAGGATAATAATATTTCTATCCATTCAAAATGAATTTTTGGATCATTATGCTCAAAAGCTAATTTAATTAAGGTATCCACTTTATTGTAATTATCTCCACCAAGTCGTTTTGAAATCTTTGTTAGTTTTGCTCGAAGATGATCCGATTGAACCTTTAAAGTTTTACCTTCTATCTTTTTTTCAACATATTCTTCATAAATATTCTGTATTCTATTTTCTATGGGTTCTTCGATTAAAACAATTTTAGAGGTTGACATTTTATCATAAAAATTTTCAGGAATTACTAAACGGCCAATAGTCCGAGATTCATCTTCAAAGTAAACAGTATTCCCTGTTAACTGTAGATAATCACAAGCTAAGTTGTTTTCAAAATTAATAGGGGTTGGCTGTGGTGTATCAAAACCACCAAAAGCTGATCCTCGATGATTTGCTCTACTTTCAAGACAGATCGAATTATTTAAGCTGTTAATTAGCTTTGTTTTTGCTGAACCAGTTCTTCCACTTATAATAATCCATTTTTTATCATCATTACTAGCTTCATCTAAAATAGAAATACACGTATTTCTAAGAGCTTTAAAACCTCCAGCAATTCTCTTAATATCACAACCTACTTCTTTAAGCCATAATTGAGCAATCTCTGATCTTAGCCCACCTCTAGCACAATACAATTGGGCGTCGGGGTTCTTTTGAATTAAATCCAACCAACCACTGACTCTTTTATCTTTTATTTCTCCACTTACAATTAGGTGACCTTTATTGATTGCAGCTTCATTACCTTTGTTCTTATGCGTTTTACCAACCATTTCTCTTTCATCATCTAGTAAGATAGGAAGGTTTATGCTATATGGAAGAGCTCCTGTATTGAACTCTATAGGTGCGCGAACATCAATAAGCTTAGTTTGTTTTTTTAGTAATGATAGCACTATTTAAATTCAAATGTATATTTTAATATTAGCTTCATGTGATTTAATTTAATGTTCATTAATTGTTCAAGCACACGAGAAACTAAAAGAAATCCTAAATATGATTAAAAAATTCAAAAAACAAATATCAAAAATCTTAATTTTATTTCTATTATTAAGTACTTATGGATGTAAGACTAGTTCAACTTCTAAATCTAAAATTAGTTTAAAGTACTTAGGAGCAGCAGGCTGGGAAATTTTAAGCGACACATCTACAGTATTAATTGATCCTTACTTATCAAGAATAAAACTTGTAGGAAATAGTACAACCAAAAACATTTCAAATTCTGCTACAACACGTGATTGGGGCAAAGACCAAAGAACAAAATTTTATAGAGATGATAAATATGTGCCTGATACTTTAGTAATTAATAAACATATTTCTTCAGCAGATTATATTTTTGTTCATCATACTCATTTTGATCATGCAGCTGATGTTCCTTATATCGCTAAGAAAACAGGCGCAAAAGTAGTGGGGACTGAAAGCCTTTCAAACCTTTTGAGAGCACATGGAGTCCCAAATCATCAAATAATAACAGTTAAAGGCGGTGAAGATTATGTCTTTGATAACTTTTCTGTTAAAGTTTTACCTTCATTACACTCTGCTCTTAGAAAAAAGCTATACTTTAGCTCAGAATCAATCCCAAAAGATGTAAAAGTGCCACTTAAAATTAAAGAGTTCGTGGAAGGTAACTCATTGATGTACTATTTTCGTTTTAAAGATCATAAAGTCCTGACAATGGGTTCAATGAACTTTATTGGAGATGCAATTGAGGGTCTAGAACCAGATATTCTACTTGCTGGTTCAGCAAATTCTAGAAAAGAAATTTATAATTATACGGAAAGACTCATTTCACTTACCAATTATCCTGATATTATCATACCTACACATTGGGACGACTTTAGAGTGACTTATGATGCCTCTCAAGAAAAGGCAATTGAATCGAAAGCAACACCATTCATTGAAGAGGCTAAGATTTTATCGCCAAGTTCAAAAATTATTTTACCCAAGCATTTAAACTCAATGGTATTTAAATCTAAATAATTCTATTTATTAGAATCGCCCGGTGTAGGTGTTGTGAAGTTTACCCAGTTATTCGAACCATCCGGAGACCTACCCATTGAAACATCTGTTTCTTGAACATCAAAACTCAAAGAATCAATAATGGTTGTACTATCTGATAATAGATAAATACCTTCTCCATCCCCTGAAAGTTTTTCACCTATATGATGAGGTCCTTGCTCTTCATCTTTATCAAACCAAAGAATAAGGTATCCATTACCTGGAACAGTCGTTAAGCTATTATCTGTATTTGGGATAAGATATAGTTCATCTTCTAAATTATCAGCAATATACATGCCACCTACATCTATTGGATCTGAACTTGAGTTGTATAATTCTACCCAATCATCATATTCACCTGCCTCATCAGGATAACAAGCATCATTACTGGCTAAAAATTCATTTATAAATAGCGCACCAGAATCACTAGAGCTATTATCCTCGCAGCTAGTTACTAGTATAGATAAAAATAAAAAGATGTAAACATATTTAATTCTATTTGGCATTGTTTCTTTCCCTTTAATTTTTAAATAATTTCATTTAATGCCTTAATTCTAATTTTCAGCCCATTAGATTCAACTTATATCAAAAGATTAAAAAATTTATTATTTATTCCTTGCAAACTCTAACTGATCCATTAACTCGTATAATTTACTTTCCCACTGTTGAACTGATAATTGATCCCAAGTATTTTTATCTTGAGCTTCTTTAACTACTGGCCTGATTTGCTCAGACCAAGTAGCGAGTAAAGCATTGACATTACTTGCCGCAAAAGGTCCTTGAAGAAACTTCTCTTTTAATTCTGAATAGAGCTGTTTCTGCATTACCCAACCACCAGTCAATTTATCGCAGGAGGCTGACCATTGGTACAAACCAAAATCTTCATAAGGGAACGGGTTGCAATTATTACTGATTTGACCCCACTCATCAGCAATCGGAGTGACAGGGTTAGCATGCCTAATAATATTTTCAAAGGAATTATCTAGATCCCAAGGGATTAGATTTACTTTCTTGTTATTGGGTTCTTCATACCAATAAAAATTATGACTGGCGCATCCACTCTCTTCACAATACCAATGCAAAAAACCATCATCATGTCGTATTGTACGATCAACTACTGCTAATGAAATAACTTTATTAATATCCATATATTCTGAAATAATATTTGGTAAATCTACAGTTTCTGCATTTGATATCTTATCGGCAAATCCACTTATAATATCAGTAGATGGATTTTCATCCTCATTAGTTTTTAATGCACTAATTAAGGTTTGTGGACTCATGGGCTTTCCATTCATATAAAGTGGCCATACTTCTTTATAAAGATTTCCATCTTTATCATCAAAATGATAATCAGTAAAGGCGCCATCTATTTGCTCAGTAAGTGCGTATAAACCTGAAAACTCACCATTAATTACTAAACGTGCGTGGACTGACCGTGAAGTCTCAACTCCCATAGATTTAAATAACCAATAACCTAACCGTTCACGCAAATGCGATTTATCAAGATTTTGAGCATGAAATTGGAGTTTTTTAACCGCATAAAACCTCTCATCCCTACCTTTCCAATTGATCTTAACTTTTATGGAAAGCTTGGTACATATCTTTTTCCCAGACGGTTCAAAAAGATTCGGACCATCAACACAACCTACCCAAGCACCCACACTTCCTTTATATCTTATACCCACTGGACTAATAGTATCCCCTTCAAAAATCAACATTCCTTCAACATATTGTTCTGCTGTAGGATCATTATCAATCTTTTCTAAATCTTTTTCAGTCAGTTTTAATTCAAATGTACGAAGTTCATTTTGATCAAAAATAAAGTCTGAACTTAAATTTAAATATTGCTCACTACCATTAGGCTTGATAATCGGCACTTTAAATTCCTCTTCAATTTTTTCTTCTTCTTTATCTGAACACCCTTTGAAAGATAGAATAGATAAAATACCAAAACCATAAACCAATAAAGTTTTAACAGTTTTTATCATAACGCCTCATTATTTCTTTAAATAATCATCTGAACCATCAATCCAATCTGCTCTTGGTGGTGAAAATGTATCTACCTCCACTACATCACCTATCATAAGTGCTTCATGAGGAAGATTCCCTGGTATTATTAAAGATTCACCTGGGTGAACATCTATTTCTTGATCTTTATCTTTTCCCAACCAAAAACGAATTGTTCCTGATATAACTTGGGTGATTTGTTCATTGTCATGTTGATGTTGTGGGACAATACATCCATCACTTAACTCTAATTTAGAGATCATTACTTTATCTCCCCAAATCATCTTCCGTTTGATCATAGGATTTACTTGTTCTTCTTCAACTTCAGCCCAGCTTATTTTTTCTAACATTTATTTAATCCTTATAAAAAATAGTTTATTGGATAATTTAATAAAAAAAAGCCTCCATAAAGGAGGCTTTTTAAATTAATAAGATAAGATTAATTTATCTTAGAATGTCCAACCGAAAGCGACTCCAGGCATAACAATCGGCGCGAAACCCACAGATGCATTAAAAAAGAAACCTCCAGATGATCGATGATAACGATAGCCAACACCATAAGTTGGTATCATACCGAGATCAACGTCATATTCACCCTCTTCGGCTTCTGCAGAGGCAGATATTTGAAGAACACCACCACTAATAGCAAGCTTATGATTTCCACCACCTATTAAATAGTTAGCCATTATTGGGATAAGAGTAAATGTAACTGTTTCGTCAGTATCTAGAGAGGTAAAGGGAAGAGAACTAAAACCTATACGCGCGGTTATCTTATCTGTGATATTTCTTTCATAATTGAAAGAATAAAGGATAGCAGCTCCACCACCTTCCAAATAAATTGTATTTTTATCTTGAGCAAATAGACTTGAGAAAGTAAGAGTAGCAATACCTATCAATAATAGTTTTTTAAACATACGTTGCCTTTCATTAGTTATTATAATCTACAATAATAAAATTAAATATAAACTATCAATTGTTTTCATATTTGTATAAAAAAAAAGCCTCCATAAAGGAGGCTTTTTTAACACCGATATCA
>Ga0209403_10002231_pt1 | contig 23535 bp, 23 predicted proteins | sample ArcticOcean_MG_C_8_FD_187440 | JGI IMG/M metagenome (GOLD analysis project Ga0209403, IMG submission 187440) | Marine microbial communities from western Arctic Ocean - ArcticOcean_MG_CB11_86 (SPAdes) (version 2) | ecosystem: Environmental > Aquatic > Marine > Oceanic | place: Arctic Ocean... | reverse complement strand
GTCGCGGTCGTCGATCCCGATATCTCCGATACCGAGCTTGAGGCGCTGAACGCTGGCGGGATGCGCGGTATCCGACTGTCGACCATGCTGAAGGGCGCCGTCGGTTCCGACCAGCTCATACCGATGGCCGAAAAGATAAAAAATCTCGGCTGGTACATTGTCCTGCATGTGAACGATTCCAGGGAAATAGCGGATCTCGAAGGATTATTGCGCAGCCTGCCGGTCCCGATAGTGACCGATCACCTCAGCCGCGTGCGAGGCGGTTAGGGCGTGAACTATCATAGCTTTCAGGGACTTCTCCGTTTGTTGCGCGACAGGGACCACGTCTGGGCGAAGATTTCGAGTTGGTACCGGCTTTCCGATCTCGGGCCGCCCTATGACGATATGACGCCGATCGCTCGGGCGTTGATTGAGGCGCGCCCCGACCGGATTCTCTGGGGGACCAACTGGCCGCATCCGATCCTGTGGGATCATCCGATGCCCAACGACGGCGATCTGCTGGATCAGTTCATGGAATGGGTGGGCGACGATGCGACCCGGCGGCAGATTCTGGTCGATAATCCCACCAGGCTCTATGGGTTCGAATCATGAATGCGGTGCGCAGTCGCGAAGACTGGTCGTGGCGTGTTTTCGACAAACTGGTCGCAGCTGAGGTGACCTTGTTTTCCTACGTGCCCGATTATGGCAATGCCGACATTATCGACATGGCGGCAGCCGATAACCGAACGCGGACGGTGCTGCTGAGCAGTGAACAGGAGGGCGTGGCGCTATGTGCCGGGGCCGATCTTGTCGGCGGGCGTGGCGTGTTGCTGATGCAGTCGTCGGGTGTCGGCAACGTGCCGAACATGCTGTCACTGGTCCAGGGCGGCAGGTTTCCCATGCTGATGATCGTCACCATGCGTGGCGATTACGGCGAACAGAACCCGTGGCAATACCCGATGGGACGGGCGGTCCAGCCGGTGCTCGAAGCGATGGGTATTCTCTGTATCCGGGTCGAGCGCGACGACGAGCTGGATCAGGCGACCGATGCTGCGATTTCGGCGGCGTTCAGTGCCGGGCAGGGGGTCGCCCTGATCTTGTCGCAGAAATTCCTCGGCGCGAAGGCGTTCTGAGATGGCGATCAATTTGCCGGATAGCACGATCGATCGCCGGGCAGTGCTGCCCGAACTTTTCCCCGATCCGGAAAATTACCTGCTGCTTTCCGGCCTCGCCGGTGCGGCCAAGGACACGGCAGCGTGGACGCGGGAAGCCGAGAACCTGCTGACCCTTGGCGGGGCGATGGGCGGCGCCGTTTCCATGGGGCTCGGGATGGCGCTGGCGGCACCGGGCCAGCAGGTTGCGGTTATCACCGGCGACGGCGAATTGCTGATGAATATCGGTGCGCTCGCCACCGTGGCGTCGGCAGCGCCTGACAATCTGACCATCGTGTGCATCGACAATGGCCAGCATGGTGAAACCGGCGGCCAGCCCGGCCACACATCGCGGCGCACCGATCTCGCGAAGATGGCCGAGGGCGCCGGCTTCGCATCGGTGATGACCGTGTCTGCGCCGGGTGACCTGGCGGCGGCAAGCCGGTTTATTGCCGAATCCGTCGCCCCGCGTTTCCTGTGGGCCCGCGTCATGCCCGGCCCGCCGTCGGCCTATAAACGCAACTGGGATCTGGCCGAATGCCGGTTGCGGTTTCGAAACAGTTTTTCGGACCGGCGAACCGATGGGCACCGTTAACCAGGTCGCGCAATTGTTTTAAGTCGGCGTCGCTTCCGTGCGAGATAGACTGCGTAGTACGAGGAACGAAAAGAGAAAACTTCTGCATCGCACCTTCTGGTCGGCGAAAGCTTTGAACATTCTCCTGGCGCGACTGTGCTTCAGGAACGCATTTTTGTCTTCCTGATTGCCTGTGCCAGCGTTTCCCCCTGTCCTTCACATCCTTATCGTTTGATGACGACACCGCGCTCCAGGGTACATTGGGGATATGGGAGGCATCGTCTGGCGGGGCCCGGACCTAACAGGTCCGTTAAGCTCACGATTTGCGCTGCGATTCCTCACGCGCAATGAAAAGCGCCGCACCGACGATGATGGCGCCGCCGGTCACGGTCCAAATGTCGATGGTCTCGCCGAACAGGAAATAGCCGATTAGTCCTGCATAGATCAGCCGGACGTATTCGATAGGGCCGAGCGTGTTTGCTTCGCCAACGGAAAACCCGCGCACGAAGCAGATCATCCCCAGCATCGTGCCGAAGCCAATGCACAGGATCAGAAACCATTCCAGACCCACGGGGGTTTGCCAGTACCACAGTGCGGGTGGCGCGAGCAGCAGGATTCCCCCGATGTGATAGTAAAACAATATGCGGCTCGGAGGCTCGGTCGGCGCCATAAGGCGGATCATGATATTGGCAAGTGCCATTGAAAAGGCGGCGCCGATGGCGACCAGCACATAGGGATCGACGACACCTGCGCCGGGCCGCATCATAATCACGACGCCGATGAACCCGGCGATGGTTGCCATCCAGCGGCGCGCGGGTACCAGTTCTGACAAGATGAATACCGCTGCCACTGTTGTGAAAAGCGGTTTCGAGAACCAGAACGCCGTTGCATCGGCGAGTTTCAAATTGACGATGGCAATGAAAATGCCGGTCTGGCCGATCGTCGCAAGAAACAGGCGCGCCGCGTGCAGCCCTTTGCGCCTTGTTGCGAGACCGGTCCGGCCCATACGCCAGAAGACCGGCGAAAGAAGTGCAAATCCGATGACGTAGCGAAAGAAACTGAGCTCGAACGGATGAATGGTTTGGCCGAGAATTTTCAGCAGAATATCTGTAAGGGCGAGCGCGATGGTGCCCAGCGTTATCCAGATGATCCCGCGCAAATTGCCGGGCATCGTCAGCCACTTCTCGGTGATGCCGTACAGGAGATGCGGGAGCGACAAATATATTTTAACTGGTTTCAGGCATTGCTACGCCAAGCGGCCCTGCCACCTCTTTCAGCCGCGCCCAGGTTCCTGCCGGTAACGGAATTCCAGCAACCCGGCGATCTTCCAGTACTCTGTCGCCGCGTTCGCCCGGCACCAGGATTTCATCGACACCGTCGGCCCGCGGCAGAGTTTTGACCGCCGCCGTCAACCGATCGGTCTCGCGCGCGTAATCGCCGACATCACCAAATTTCGAAACATCGATGGCGATTATCAGGCCGTTCTGCATATGGCGGCGTCCACCCGGCGCGTCTTCGATAAACGGTGCGATCAGAGGATTGCCGACTGTCAAGCTGGTCAGACATTCGAACATCAGCGACAGCCCGCCGCCTTTGGGCCCGCCGAGCGCGGTCGGGATCGCGGCTTTGTTCGGATCGGTGGTCGGATTGCCGTCGGCATCGATGGCCCAGCCTTCGCCGAGGGCGCTGCCCGCGTCGCGCGCGAGCTGAATTTTGCCCATCGATTGGGTAGCGGTCGCCATGTCGAGCATCAGCGGCGCGTGTTCGGCGCCCGGCACAGAAATGGCGATCGGACTCGTGGCCAGCCCGGCGGTGCGGGCACCAGGATAGGCCATGTTGGGCCGGGAAACGGCGATGGCGATGCCCGCCATGCCTTCGGCCGCGATTTCCAGCGTGAAATAACCGACGGCGCCCATATGGGTCGTTTCGCGGATCAGGCACAGACCGATCCCGCAAACCGTGGCTTTTTCCGTCGCGATCTCAGCGGCGCGACTCAGCGCCACCTGGCCGAATGCGCGGTCGGCGTCGAGCACAGCGGCGGCAGGCAGGTCGATCGCTACCTTCATGTCCGGGGTCGGGTTGTTAATCCCGTTCGCGACCCGCGCCAGATACCCCGGTATGCGCAGCACACCGTGGGAATCGACACCGCGCAGGTTCGACCACACCAACACGCGGGCAACCAGAGATGCATCCGCTGGTGGCAGTCCGCTGGCGGCGAAAAGCTCCGTGACAAAGAGGGTAAGGGCGTCTTCGGATACGATATGCGGCGTGATTTCCATGACTGTTTTCATATCAACCATCTCCGGGCCAGTCCAGCGTTGCCCTGTGACAGGCGCGGCGCGTATAACCATCAAAACGCCAGTGGAGACTATAGTGGAAGAGAAAGTCACTTTTAAATCCGGTGATCTTAATATATCCGGTGTGGTTCATACGCCGGACGATATGGTAGAGGGAGACCGTCGCCCGGTGGTTCTGATCCTGCACGGTTTCGGCAGCCGCAAGGACGCGGGTAATGTCATCGGCCCGACCAATATGTTCATGAACTGGGGCTATGTCGTGCTGCGTTTCGACATGCGCGGCTGCGGCGAAAGTGACGGCATGTTTGGCCATCTTCTGTGCCTCGATCAGGTCGAAGACACCCGCGCTGCCGTTACCTTCATGCAGTCCCGACCGGAGGTCGACTCCGACAGGATTGCCGTGGTCGGGTCCAGCTTCGGCGCGGCGGTGGCGGTGTACACCGCGGGTGTCGACGACCGGGTCGCGGCGGTGATTTCGTCCGGCGGCTGGGGCAACGGAGAACGCAAGTTCCGTGGCCAGCACCCGACCCCCGAAGCCTGGGCGGCCTTTATGAAGGTCCTCGAAGACGGCAAGGAGCACCGCGAAGAAACCGGCGAGCCGCTGATGGTCGACCGCTATGACATCGTTCCGATTCCCGAACAGCTGCGCAAGAACATGCCGTCGGGCTCGGTGCAGCAATTCACCGCCGACACTGCCCAGGGCATGTTTGATTTCACGGCGGAAGACGTGATCGGCAATATCGCGCCACGGCCCGTATTGCTGCTCCACAGCTCGGTGGATTCGGTCACGCCGACGGAGCAGTCGGTCGAAATGTTCAAGCGCGCCGGCCAGCCGACGGACCTGCACCTGACCGCCGATACCGATCATTTCATGATGGCGGAATCCAATACCCGCGTGATCAGCATTATCCGGGACTGGCTGGCGACATATTTTCCGGCCGACGCCATCGTCGACGCCTGATCCGATGACTGTGGACGCCCAATCCGAAAAGGCTGACAAGGCGGCGCTTGAAGCGGCGCTGGTGGCCCGCGCCCGAGACATGGCGCCGGTGCTCGCCGAGCGGGCGGTAAAGGCTGAACGCGACCGCCGTTTGTTGGCCGAGACCGATCGGGACTTTCGGGAAGCGGGCTTTTACCGAGCCCTGCAACCCGCTCGATATGGCGGGTTGGAACTCGATTACGGCGCCCAGACCGCCTTTGCGCGCGAGCTTGGCAAGGGCTGCGCGTCGAGCGCCTGGGTCGGGGGCATTCTCGCTTGTCATGGCTGGATTGCGGGCATGTATCCCGACGAAGCCCAGGCCGAGATTTGGGGCGACGATCCCGATGTCGCCATTTCGACATCGTTTCTGCCCGTCGGGGTAACGGTCGAGCGTAGGGGTGACAGCCTACGGGTCAGCGGGCGCTGGCGATTCTCCAGCGGCGTCGATCACTGTGGTTGGGCGATCCTCCAGGTCATGGTGTCGCCGGAGGGCGGCGATGGCCGACCTGACACGGTATTCGCGCTCGTCGATCTGTCGCTCTGCCGGATCGAAGACACGTGGCATAGCGCCGGGCTAGCCGCCACCGGAAGCAACGATATCGTTGTCGACAGTATCGATATACCGCCCCACAGGATGATGCGGGTGTTGGACCTCCGCGGCGATGCGACGCCCGGCTCCGACGCCAATGACTGTTATCTATACCGGCTACCGCTTTACGTGGTGTTTCCGTTCAACCTTATCGGCCCCGCACTGGGTGCAGCACGGGGCGCGCTTGAGGCGGTGATCGACGATCTGACCAGCAGACAAACGGTGACCGGTGTGGATTTATCCCGCGTCGGCACCGTGCATCAGCGCATTGGCCGGGCGACGGCGTTGCTTGACGCCGCTGACGCTGTCCTCGCGCAGATCAGAATCGAGATCGTTTCAAAGGGGCGGGCGGGCGAAAGCTTCGACATGCCGGACCGCGCCCGTTACCGGCTCAATCTCGGCCACGTCGCACAAAACTGTTGCGACGCCGTCGATGAACTATTGCCGCTGACCGGCGGCCGAGGTCTTGAAACGTCCCACCCGATGCAGCGCGCGTGGCGCGATGTGCACGCCGTCGCCCAGCATGTCGGATTGGTATGGGATGTTCAGACGGGGCTGTATGGCAACGTTCTGTTCGGCCATGGCAGCCCTGATCCGAAGCTTTAGAGATTTAGCCGCTAACTCCGATCTTGAACTCGCCGATCTGCTCGCAGACGAAATGCAGCTCGTCGCCAGCCTTGACCTCGCTGACGCCTTCGGGTGAGCCGGTATACAGCACATCGCCGGGATAGAGCGTGTAATACTCGGATGCGTATTCGATCAGCTCGCGGATGCTGAGAACCTGATCGCTGGTGTTGGCGTCCTGTTTGATCACGCCGTTGACCGAGCCGTGGAACGCGACATCGTCGGGATCGGCGATCTCGTCGGCGGTGACGAACCAGGGTCCCAACACGGCATAACCGTCGCAGGATTTACGCACGCTGCGGTCTTCGGGGCCGCGCACGGTCATGTCGAGCCCCAAGGTGTAGCCGGCGATCACGTCGAGCGCGTCGGCCTGCGAGACCCGGCTGCATTCCTTGCCGATGACGAGAACGAATTCGAATTCATGGTCGTTGCGCCGGTCGGGAAAGCGGATCGGGATACTGTCGGACGGGCCAATCAGCGCCGTGTTCGATTTGAGGAATATGCCCGCTTCCCTGATCTTGGTTGTTCGTTCGATATGGCGGATGCCCGGGTCGGCCTCGGCTTCCGCGATATGTGCCTTGTAATTTACCGGCGCCGCCATCAACTTGCCGGGCCGCGCAATGGGCGGCAGAAGATCAACGCTGTCGATAGCGATCGGATCGGCCTTGGCCGCTACTTCCTCCAACCGGTCCCGCCATTCCGGCAGCGCGGCGATGATCGCATCGGATTTAGAGACATAGGGATGGGCCGCGCGGATTTCATCCTGGGCGGCGGTGACATCCCGGATTGTTCCATCCACAACCAGGCCCAGGCGGTCGTCGTTAAAACGGCAGATTTTCATTGTCTGTATTCCTGTGTTTGTTCTTGTTGAATGAATGCGTTTCGAATTGTTCAGGCGACCGGGTCGAACTCCATCAATCCGTACCCAGTTGCCCAGGGTTTGATCGCTTCATAGGAGATCATGCGGCCGTGCCAGTTCTGAACCGCGCCGGCGAGTGCTATCCATGCCCGCACTTCATGGGCGCCGCCGCCCGCCGCGGCCATTCGCTCGTGGCTCAGATTGCGCAGCGCGTCGTCGTTGCGCGCGGTTAAATTGGTTATAAATTCGGCGTCGAATTTGCCATCGATCTTGCCGTGGGTGCGTTCCCCCGGCGCATGGGACAGCCCACCGGAGGCGATCACCGCCACTTTCTTTTTGCTGTCTGCCAGCGCCTTACCGACGGTTGTGCCGAACCGGAAACAGCTTCCCGCAGACGGCATCGGTTCGGATAGGGTATTCAGCATGATTGGCACAATCGGTTTCATGTTATCCGACAGCAGGAAATGCACCGGAACCATGGTTCCGTGATCGAGTTCAAGTTCGTCCGAATAGCTCGGGTCGATCCCGGCGTCATAGAGTGCGTTCAGCAGATCGGCGCCGAGTTGCGCATCTCCAGGTACCCGTGTTCTCGGGATCCCGAGCCAGGGTTCGACCGGGCCGTCGTAATGATCCGCGCGTCCGACGCAGAAGGCCGGCATGTGGTCTAAAAAGAAATTCGTCCAGTGCTCCGAACTGAAAATCACCACTGCCTCGGCGCCCGATGTTGCAAGATCATTTGCCACCTCGGCATAAGCCGCATAGACGGCATCTTTCTGCTCCACCGGCGCGATTTCGGGCCAGGCTGTAATGCCGGGCGCATGACTGACCCCGGCTGCGAAGACGATGGTCATTTTCCGCTCTCCGGATTGAGCGCCGCGAGATAGTCGTCCTGGGAGATGCCGTTGATTACAGTAAACGGTTTGAGCAGCAGCGGATGCACACCGAGATCGTATAGCGCGTCTATGTCCAGCGTTGCCAGTGCCTGGCGCTCCCCGTCAGTTAATTCGAACTGCGAAATGAGACTCTTGGGATCCGCGAGGTATTTCTCGCGGGCGGCCGGATCGTTGTTTACCGCGCGGCAGAGCTTCTGAAGATGATATTGGCTCATCGGTATTTAGCGTCCCGGCTGTAAAAAATTTGGCGCCGAAGTGGTTATCCGCTTCACGGCTGTTGAGGCACATACTACCATGTGGCTGCAATGCGAGAAATACCGCGCAACCGAGATGTAAGGAACATACCGATGAGCGATCCGAGAGTGACAGGCCTGCGTAGCGCCGAGTTCCAGGTTCCCGATCTGGCCGCCGCGAAGAAATTTTACGAAAATTGCTGGGGGTTGGATATAGCCGCCGAGGAAGGCGACACCGTCTATCTGCGTGGCACCGGCAGCGAACATCATGCGCTGGCTTTGCGTGAAGGTGGCGAAAAGAAACTGTTGAGGGTCAATTTGGCGGCAGCCGATAAGCAGACTGTCGACGGGCTGTATCAGAAAGCAAGTGGCTTGGGCGCATCTGTTGATGCTCCCGTCGACCTAGATGGGCCGGCCGGTGGCTACGGGTTTGTGTTTCGCGACCTGAACGATCGCGAATATTGTGTCTCTGCCGGCGTGGCTCAGCATGTGGCGAAACCGGCGTCGCCGGACCGGCCGATCAAGATCAGCCATGTCGTCCTTAATTCGCCGGATCGTGAAAATCAGAGTAGCCAGTTTGTCGACCTTCTCGGCTTCAAATTTAGTGACCGGACCGGTTTCATGGACTTCATCCGGTGCAGCAGCGATCATCACGCGATTGCCTATACCTCAATCGATAATCCGACGCTGAATCATTGTGCGTTCGAGATGCCCAGCCACGATGCGTTAATGCATGGCTCGGGGCGGATGAAGCGGTCGGGTCATCCTGTCGAATGGGGTGTCGGACGGCACGGTCCTGGCAACAATGTGTTCGCCTATTTCATCGATCCCAATGGCTACGTGATCGAATACACCGCCGAGGTCGAGCAGGTCGATGACAGCTACAAGATAGGCATGCCGAAAGATTGGGAACGTCCTGCCGATTTCAACGGAGACGGCTGGGGTTTCGCGGGCGCTGCCTCGGACCGGATGCGCGCGGCGTCGGCGGGATAAAGACGGCAGGCTAAATTCGTCTAAAACTGCGCCGCGTATTGCGCCGGGTCTATGTTGGCGGCTATCACCAACGGGCGGTCCGGCGACTGCGGCGCCGACAATGCCTTTCTGAGAGCGGCCGGGGTGTCGGCTTCGATGGCGTCGCAGTCCATCGATTCCGACAATTTCACCATATCGGTCGGATCGATCGTCGTGCCCGATGACGGATACTGCCGCGCCATTTGCTTGAGCTCTATCCGGTTCAGGCTGTTGTCGCAGAATACGATGATTTTTAGTCCCAGCTTCAGGCTGGACGCGAGCCGGAGTTCGCCCTGAACCATCGCGAGTCCGCCATCGCCGGTAAAACACACTACGTCGCGGTCGGGCATAATCATCTTTGCCGTGATCGCGGCGGGCAGCGAATAGCCCATCGACGACAGTCCGTTCGACATCAGCACGCCCTTCGGCGCGTAGGTCGTCCAGCCCTGACCGACCAGCAGCTTGTGGGAACCGACATCGGACGTGACGACGGCGTTCCGCGGCATGATTGCGCGGGCAACGTCTATCACATCGGTTGGATTCAGTTTTCCGGGCACCTTGCCGGCGTAATAAAGTGCGGCCAGTCGGTCGCGATGGGCGGCGATATCCGCTTCTCGCCAGCGGTCTCCTCCGCCGACACCATTTCGCAGATGGTCCAGCGCGGCAGCGATATCGCCGACCAGCTCAATATCGGCGCAGTAAATCTGGTCGGTGTTTGGTGTCGAATCGACATGAATGACGGCGGCAGATGGGGTCCACGGCTTGATAAGCTCAACTCCGTCGAACCCGGCGGTGATGATCAGATCCGCGCTGGACAGGAAATCCCATATGAACTGGTTGCAGGCCATATCCAACGTCCCGGCGTAATAGGGGTGATCTTCGGCGATTATTCCCTTCGCCATTGGCGCTACAATGACAGGACAGCCATATTCCTCGGCGAGCTTGGTAAGCGCCGCCGAGGCGCCGGCGCGAACCGCGCCGATACCTGCGACGATTATCGGCTTTCTTGCACCACGAAGCACCGTGCCCGGCTCTATGGCGCGATCGGTGATAAATATTTCAAAACCGCCGCCCAGCCGGTGAAGCGGCGGCAGGCGAATTTCTGTGTCGATTGCGTCGGCCCCGACAATGTCCGCGCCGGTGGTGATGTGGACAGGACCCGGACGTTCGGCAATCGCGGTGCGGATCGCTCGGCGCATGACCATCGCGACAGTGTCGGGCCGGATCGGCGCCGCCCATTTGCTGATAGACGCAAACATTGCGTTGTGGTCAAGCACCTGATGCGTAAAAACGTGCTCCCGTTTGCCTTCTATCTGTCCCGAAAGGGCGATCATCGGCGTCCGGTCGAGCATCGCCGACGCGACGGCGTTAACCAGGTTGGACGACCCGGGGCCCAGCGTTGACAGGCAGACCCCTGGAATTCCGGTGATCTGCCCGTAGGCCGCGGCCATCAGTCCGGCGGTGCCTTCGCGGCGGGCCAGCACGAATTCTATGCCGTTGCGGCGCGCGGTTTCCAGCAGCTCCACGCTGGGATCTCCGGGATAGCCGAATATATGTTTGATACCGGCTGCTTGGAGGTAGCCGGTGATGACGTCAGAACAGTTCACGGTTTCCCCGGTTCATCTGCGGTTGTTGAGGTGTCGGGCATACTAGTATGTTTGCGCGGCGAGGTAAGGGGAGACTGTAATGTCCGGGGATGTAACTGCGGCGATCGCCGATTTCACAGGTGCGGTAGCGTTCACCGAAATCCCGGGATCGGTGGTCGAGCGCGCCAAAATTCATATACTCGATACGCTCGGGCTCGCGCTCGCCGGTTCGATCTCGAACGCTGCGCGGATTGCCCGCGATCATCTTGCCGGCCAAGGAGTTACCGGTAGCGGCGCGGCAATCTTCGGCACCGATCTTCGGGCGCCGCCGCGTTTTGCCGCCTTTGCAAATGCGGTCGCTATCCATGCCGATAATTTTGACGACACGACGCCCCAGATTAGAGCCGACCGCACCGGTGGCATTCACGCCAGCGGCGCGGTGTTGCCGACTGTTCTGGCGCTCGGAGAAATCTCCGGCGCGACGGGCAGGGAGGTGATAACGGCTTATCTTGTCGGGGTCGAAATCGCGTCGCGCTTAAACCATGCGATCGCCGCGCGGCACTATGGCGAAGGGTTTCATACGACCGGCACACTGAACATATTCGGCGCGACTAGCGCGGCCGCGTATTTACATAAACTGACCCGCGAACAGACGGTTCACGCGATCGCCATCGCAGCGAGCCGGGCCAGCGGTGTTCGTCGAAATTTTGGAGCGATGGCCGAAATCTTGCATCCTGCGCAGGCTGCCGAAAGCGGTATCGTCGCTGTCGATCTGGCCACCCGCGGCTTGACTGGCGCAGCGGATGCGCTGGACGGCCCGGCCGGGTATTTAGCCGCTGCAGGAGGGGGCTTTGATGCGGAAGAAATCGTTGGCAGACTAGGCGCGCCCTGGGTGTTCGAAAATCCCGGTGTCTGGATAAAGCCGCATCCCAATGGCGCGCTTACCCATCCAGGGGCCGGGTGCCTGCTCGCCATGCTGACCGACAACGATATCGTGCCGGGCGCGATCACCAAAATCGCGGTTCGGACGAACGAACGGGTTCTGAACACCCTCATCCATCACAACCCCACCGACGGCACGCAGGCGAAGTTTTCAATGGAATTCACCCTGGCGATTATCGCGCTGGAAAGACAGGCGGGCCTTGGTGAATTCACAGCCGACACCCTTAACCGTCCAGACGTGCGCGATATGATGGGCAAAATCAACTACAGCGCATATCCCGATTCCGGGAACGATTACACCAATGTCACGACCCTGATCGATATCACGCTTTCGGATGGTAGAACCCTGTCGGGTCGGGCCGATCATGCGCGCGGCAGTACGAAAGCTCCCATGAGTTTTGACGATGTCGCGAAAAAATTCTGGCAATGCGCGACCTACGCCGGTCATCCCCAAAAATGGTCCGAGGCGCTGTTGAGAGATGTTTCCGGGTTGGACCATCTGCCGGCAACGGAAAAGATCGTCAATTCCTTAATTTCTATGGGTTTGTGAATCAACGCGGGTAATGCTCCGGGACTGGACCTTTTCTGTGATTGCTATAAAGTTCGGAGTAAGTGATTGCTAATAAGTTAGGCAGACCGGCCTAAAAGGCCGCAATAGACCAAATGCAATCATTCACATAACCACATTCGGAGGGTCCAAATGAAGATGTGTATAGGCAAGACTTCTGCGCGCTATGTTGGAGCTGCTTTAGCAGGCGCTGTCGCGTTTGGCGGCGGTGCAGCTATTGCGCAGACCGTAAAGATAGGCGTTCCCACGTTTCTCACTGGCGCAGGCGCCCCCGCTTTCGGTATCCCAGCGAAAAACGGTGCGGAGTTGATTGCGCGCGGAATTAATAATGGTGAATTGCCGGCTCCCTATAATACTAAGGGGCTCGCCGGACGTCAGATTGAACTGATGATTTACGATGAATCCGGGGGTGGCACGAAGCAGGTCACTGAGCTGCGTAACAAAGTCCAAAAAGATAAAGTTGACGCCATCATCGGGTTTATTTCATCCGGGACCTGCGCTGCTACTACCAAAATATCTGAAGAGCTTAAGATTCTTACAATCCAGGGCGTCTGTGGCACACCACGTATCTTTGAAGACATCAATCCGAACCCGAAATACGTTTTCCGGGTGATGAACCATGGCACGGCGAACAACGTTTCGGCGGCACGTTATGTTGTCGCTAAAATGAGCGACAAGGCCAAAAAAGGTTTCTCGGGCATAAATCAAAATTACGCTTGGGGTCAAGATTCTTGGCGTGACTTTCGCTTGGCGATGGGTGTGCTGATGCCGAGTTCAAAACCTTCTAAAAAACATCAAATGCCAAAGATATTCGCTGGACAATATGGCAGTGAAATTTCGGCGCTGAGCCGTGAAAAGGTTGATCTCGTGCATTCCAGTTTTTGGGGGGGAGATCTCGAGGCGTTTATGGGGCAGGCCGGTGCGCGTGGCATGTTTAAAAAGAAGCTTTTTGTCTTTACGGTGGGCGAAACAGTTGCATATCGTCTAGGTAAAAAATTCCCTGAAGGTATTCTTGCTGGCACTCGCGGGCCATATGGCATTTATGTGGTCGATGACCCCTCGCCGTTGAACCAGTGGTTCCAGAAAGAGTATCGCAAGGCTTATAAGGGACCGCCGGCACAGCCTGCGTATCAGTATGCACAGGCTTTTCTGGCAGCTAAGTACGCCTACGATAAGGCGGGCAAGAAAGCTGGTAAATTCCCGACGACAGAGCAGGTTATTGATACGCTAACCGGCGCTACCATCCCGACTTTTGTGGGTGATGTCCGCATGGCCCTCGGAAAGGGTCATCAGGGCGTGACGGATGATTATTGGGGAGTTACTGTCTGGGACAAGAAACGCAACGAGATGATGGTAAAAGACGTCGTCAAATTTTCTCCCGAGTGCGTGATGCCCCCCGCGGGCGTCAAGAGCGTTGATTGGCTCAAAGGCGGCATGAAGGGCGCCAAGTGCTAATCAAGCGCTAATCATGTTGTGATTTAATGGCGGGGGGCAGTCGTGCTGCTCCCCGCTAAGTTATTTTGATGCAAAGTTATAAGGCACCCATAGAGGTGTAGGACAATCTTGCGGGGTATCGCGTTGGATTTCGAGCTACTTATAGTCATTCTTGTGGATGGCTTAGTCTATTCGTCATACCTGTTTTTAGTGGCGGTTGGTCTGACAGTGATTTTTGGGGTTCAGAAAGTTCTGAACGTAACCCATGGTTCGTTTTACGCTTTTGGAGCCTATTTCGCCGCGTATTTGATTGGTCTTTGGACTAACGGCGGTCTTCCAGACTGGGGAGGCTTCCTGCTGATTCTTGGGAGCGCTCTCATACTGGGAGTGGTGCTCGGTGTCGTGATCGAGCGGGGTCTCCTTAAACACCTCTACGGCCGAGATGAGCACGTAATGGTGCTTGCTACGTTCGCTGCCTTTCTTGTTCTGGAGGACGTGATCCTGTTGATATGGGGCACAGATCCTTATTTGGCGTTCGCGCCTCTCGCGTTGTTGGGCAGTACCGAGATAGCAGGTTTAATCTTTGATGTTTATAGCTTGTCGATGATCTCACTGGCGTTCGTGGTCGCTGTTATTCTTTGGTATGGCCTCAACCGGACGCAATTCGGGAAAATCTTATTAGCCGTTATCTTCGACCGCGAACTGAGCATGGCGATGGGTATTAACGTCACTAAGGTTTTTCTGGTTACATTTATCATTGGCACGTTCCTCGGCGCCCTGGGCGGCGCCTATCACGCGCCAATAATTTCGGTGCAACCCGGGATAGGCGTGGAGGTGATTGTGCTTGCTTTCGCCGTAGTGGTAATCGGCGGGATGGGATCCATACCGGGCGCATTGATCGGTTCTATAATTGTCGGAATATCCCGTGCTAGCGCCGTTCATATGCTTCCGGAAGTCGAACTATTCGTAATTTATGGGATTATGGCATTGGTTCTCGTTATCCGTCCTGAAGGACTATTCGCCCCGGTTAAGGCGAGGCGAATATGACCCGACAATTTGATAGAACGTTCTGGGGGCTGACTGCCGGCCTCCTGTTTTTGTTCGTCCTTAACCTCTTTCTTGAAGAGTGGATGCGGACGATTGGTTTGCAGTCTCTGTCGCGTGGGTTGGTTGCCGTTGGCCTTCTGATTCTCTGGCGAACCGGGCTGGTGTCTTTTGGACATGCGCTGTTTTTCGGCTTTGGTGCATATACGGTTGCACTGATGCAGATTGTCGGAGTGAACGACATATTCGTCCTGATGTTTTGCGGCACCGCCGTGGCAGGACTATTTGCCTTTTTGCTGGGTTTTCTCTTGAGGCAATACCGAGCGATATTTTTTGCTTTGCTAAATATGGCGTTTTCTATGATCCTTTACGGTGTTTTGGCGAAAGTTGAGTCACTGGGTTCTACCGATGGAATCGGAATTAACCAAATCACTTATCTGGGTTTGAAACCTGAGGGTGAAGGCTATCGGATGGCGCTTTTTGTTTTCGCGGCTGTGTTCGCATACATAGCGGCTGTTGGCGCCCATTGGTATTTAAAATCGACCCTCGGGATGATGACCATGGCGGTCAGGGAAAACGAAATTAGGGTTGAATACCTCGGTTATTCTGCTGAACGCGCTATTCACGTAAAATACGTAATTTCTGGATTGTTAGCAGGTGCTGGCGGCGTAATAATGGCCATTACGGTGGGCCATGTGGACCCCGAGTCAATGGTTTATTGGATTGTTTCCGGAGATTTCGTGTTTATCACCATCCTGTCGGGAACCGGAAACGTCGGGGCGACATTCATCGGTGCGCTGGTGTACGAGCTTCTCCGCACCTATGCGTTCGAGTTTGCGCCCCAAATCTGGCAGTTAATTCTGGGTGGTTCGCTCCTTTTCATCATCATGTTCCTCCCTGACGGGCTGTGGTCGATCCGCAGTGAGTGGCGGAACCGCCGAAATCTGGCAGCCGCAGCGCGTAGCGAAACTCAGGTCGCGGAGTAGGGCAATGACACGAGTTCTGGAAGTTCACGATCTCGAAAAGAAATTCGGGGGTGTCGTCGCTGCCCATGATATCAACGTGACGGTTGATGTCGGGGAAAACATTGGGATCATTGGTGCCAATGGTGCGGGGAAGACCACGTTCGTTAATATGGTCACGGGCTATCTGCCACCATCCAGTGGCCGCATAGAATTCATGGGCAAAAGCGTTGTCGGTCTTAAGCCGCGTGACGTGACCAAGCTTGGTCTGTGCCGGTCTTTTCAGGTACCACAGGTGTTCCTGTCGGAAACCGTGTTCGACAATATGTTGGTCGCTTACGGAATCGCCGAGCGTTCCGGCCTGGGTCTCTTTACACCACTTCATACTGAAGCCAGAGAAGCGCGCGTGGATGCGCAACTCAAACGCTATCAGATATCGGAATATCGCGACGCCACGGCTTCTGCACTACCTCAGGGAGTGCGGAAGCTCTTGGACATAGCTATGGCGACGGTTCGTAATCCTAAACTGGTCATGCTGGATGAACCGACGAGCGGCATCAGTGCGGAGGAAAAATTTGGTTTGATGGACATCATTATGCAGGCCCTGAAGGAAGAAGAGACAACCGTCATGTTCATCGAGCACGATATGGAAATTGTCGAACGTTTCGTGAACCGCGTTTGGGCTTTCTATCAGGGCGAAATAATTTGCGACGCGACGACGGCCGAGGCGATGAAAGACGAGAAAGTACGCGAATTTGTAATTGGACAGGAATATCATCCTGGCCATGTCGAAGGAGGTGCACATGCTTAAGATTGCTGGGCTGGACGTCAACATCGGCGCGACCCCGATCCTGCGTAGCATAGATCTTGAAGTGCCGTCTGGCTCGATATGTGGCCTGATCGGCCGAAATGGTGCCGGCAAAACCACTTTTATGCGCGCCGTTATGGGCGCACTCGCCGCTAAGAACGGGCGGATAGAATTTGACAATACCGATCTAGTCGCAGCGCCAGCCCACCAGAGAGCCCATATGGGGATCGGTTTTATGCCTGAAGACCGCCGGTTAGTGCCGCAGCTGACGTCAGAGGAAAACATTCTGCTGCCGACATGGACCACCAAATTTGACGGCGCGGAAGAACGGCTGGCCTGGATTTACAAGCTGATGCCTGAGGTTGAGGAGTTCCGTAATCGCGGCGCAACCCTACTTTCAGGAGGGCAGCAAAAATTTGTCGCTTTTGCCCGTGCGCTGATGGCGGGCACTAAATTGCTGATACTTGACGAGCCGTCCGAGGGGATAGCGCCGGTGTTTGCGCAGCGCATGGTCGAGATCATTGCAAGCCTCAAGGCAGAAGGCGAATCAGTGCTCGTTGCGGAATCGAACGACAAGCATATCAAGGATTTGCTTGACCGCACTTTCATCATCGAACGCGGCTCGATTATCAGCGGATAAAGCTGCTGCCCGGTACCGTGTTCCACGGTCTCCGCATTGCCGGTTTACCATAGGATTTGACGCTTCCTAACCGCATCCGCGCTATCCTGCGTCTCAAGACGTTTGGACGCACCCCTTGGCAGCGGGATCGATCGAAGCCGGCACAATTCGACCAGCGCGCTCAGTACGGTCTCGGCGTCGAGGTGGACCTCGTCGACCTGTTCCGGCGCACTGCCGCCGAATGTGAGAAGAAGGCTCAGTCGCTCTCCGTCGAGATGTCCTGATACTCGACTTCCGCATCCGGCACGGCGATCCGGGTGGAGCGGCAATGCGATAAGGCGGCAGAAACGATCTCGTCGACTGAAAATATAATACGGCGTCTTTCGGTGGGCGTTGCCTGCTCTAACAACTCGTTTTGGCTCGCACTTGGAACCAATGTGGGGCGGGCGTGATATAATCCGAGGAATATTTTAGCTGATCCAAATTACCATTTTCTTAACTCTCGGATTGGGCCATGATCCGCTTGATTTTTGCGGGGCCCTGTGCCGGATTTCTCTCTTATAATTATTGTAATGATCGCGCTGTTCGTCGCCGGTGGGGTTAAGGGCGTGATCGGTCTTGGACTGCCGCTGACCGCAATTTCGATCATCGGGGCCGTCGTCGATCTCCGGACCGCAATTGCCTATATAGCCATTCCTGTTGTTGCGACCAATCTGTATCAGGCATTCGATGGCGGACGGACGCCTGAAATGCTTCGGAAATACTGGGTGATAAATCTGTGTTCTGTCGCCGGTACAGTGGTTGGCACACAAATACTGTTTGTCGTCGATCCGCGTATTTTGATTACACTGCTCGGCGGGGTGGTCATTCTCTATGTGGCGATAAACGCCAGCCGGTTCCGGATCCGCATATCTGACCGCGCCGCCCCGTGGGCAGCGCCGCCCCTCGGCATACTGTCCGGGTTGCTGACCGGGACGACAGGATCGGTCGGCATTCCGATCGCGCTGTATCTCCAGGCCCGCGATGTGGATAAGGAAAGTTTTCTCCGGGCGATCGCGCTGACGTTCCTAATCAGCTCTTCGGTGCTGGTATTAGCGCTGCTGGAGAAGGGTGCGATCAGCCGCGAAAGCGCTATCATCTCCGCGGTCAGCCTGGTCCCCGCCTTCGCCGGTATGGCCGTTGGGCAGCGCCTGCGCGGCCGGTTGTCGGAGGACCGGTTCCGCGTGTTCGTGTTCATGTTCCTGCTGATCGCCGCCGTTAATCTGATTCGTAAGGGCATATTCTAGAAGGCACAAGTTTGTTGCTCAACGAGGCCTTGCCGACTTAGGCCAGAAGTAGTTTAAGCCCTCCCTGTATTTCTTCTTCCATAACCAGGTAGTCCAGCCCGTCGTGCGTGTGAATAACCCGGGACGGTGCCTCCGCGTCGACAAAGCCGATGAGATAGCTATCCGTCAGGACGGAAGAATGCCGAAGTATAGGCGAGCAACCCGCCGCTTCGGATCGCGGGCGAGATTGGTGCTTATACCGCTGTGAAACGTTGAACATGGACCGCAGGGCTTAGGCGAAGGAAAGCGTATACAGATGTCACTGTCGCGCATCAGGGTTTCGAAAATGTTGGAGCCCAGCTGCTGGGTTTAGCGACGGTCATCCCCGCTGAGACCCTTTCCGGAGGCCAGGTACCGGACATAGGCCCCAGGTCACGGCTGAGTACGACATTATAATAAAGTATATCGGGTAAAACGCCACGTTGTTGCGCCAACGTCTGCCGGGTTGTCATCGCGCGCAATAACGGCTGCACTCTGAATACTGCACACGGAATCCGGCGTATCTGTCCGGGTATTCCTGTTTTAAACAGGCGCGGGAGGGCCGATTGTGACCATTATCCACTGGTTGGAGACATCCTCAGATAAATTAACAAATCTATTTCGCGACAATCGGAACCGATGGCCCGTTTTCATGGTACTGAACCGGCGCTCCTGAAGGATTTACCATATGCCCTCTGTGCCGGGTCCTGTTGACGCCGTCTATGCCGCCGTGCCGCCTCCCCTGCGCGGAGTATTGTTTATGATGATCTCGGCTCTAGGGGTAGTCGGCATGAACGTAGGCGTCCGTCATATTGCAGACGATATTCATCCATTTGTGATCGCCTTTTTCCGCCACTCGATCGGGGTCTGCCTCCTGGCCCCACTGATACTTCGTCCGAACCACAATCCGTTCCGGACCAGAAATCTTCCGCTGCACGGCTTGCGCGCATTGTTCAATGTCGTCGCGATGCTAGCTTACTTCATGGCGTTGACAATGGAACCTCTTGCCAAGGTGGTTGCGCTCTCGTTTATCGCGCCGTTGCTCGCGACCTTCGGCGCGGTCCTGATACTCGGTGAAAAGGTAGCCCTGGTGCGATATGGGGCTTTGGCCATAGGTCTTGCGGGAGCTCTGATGATTTTGCGCCCATGGGCGTTGGAGATTAGCGACGGATCGATCCTGGTGATTTTGTCTTCCACGACTTGGGCAGCCGCGCTGGTGGTGATCAAGATACTGTCGCGGACGGATTCGCCGGTGACGATCGCGCTCTATGCGTCGCTGTTGCAATTGCCGGTTAGCCTGGCCGCAGCGCTGTTCTATTGGCAGTGGCCGAATGCCGATCAGATGCTCGTAATGGGACTGATTGCTGTGTTTGGCAGCACAACACAGATTGCACTGGCACAGGCATTCCGGGAGGCGGACGCGACCGTTGTTCTGCCCGCAGATTTTACCAAGTTGGTGTTTGCCGGCCTGGCTGGCTGGTTGTTTTTTGCCGAACTGCCGGGAATCTGGATATGGATTGGCGGATCGGTTGTATTCGCCGGCGTGTTTCTGAATGCATGGCTCGAAAAACGCGCTCGGCGTTTATCGAAGTCGCTTGCGCGTTTGTCAGAAAATTCGCAAAGTCCCCCGAACAATTTGGAACCGCCAACATGAACGAGATCGTCTGGAAAACTTTTACACAAGAAAAGCTCGACCAGCAATACGACCAGTCCTTCCTTGTGCCCAACGTTAATGCATTTATGGAAACAAACGCTCAGGACAGTGAACAAATCCGCGCCGAACTGGACTGCATCCTGAACGTTTCCTACGGACCGACGGTCATGGAAAGGCTGGATATCTTTCCTGTCGCCCAAAAGGACTCTCCGGTCGTGATTTATCATCACGGCGGCGCCTGGAATCGGTCGAGCAAGGACCAGTGTTCCTATATGGCCCCGTCCTTGGTTGCTGCCGGCGTCAATGTACTGGTGCTGGATTTCGAACTCGCCCCCACGGTGTCGCTGGACGAAATCGTCCGCCAGAACCGCGCTGCCATCGCCTGGGCGTGGCATAGCGCCGACGAGTATGGCTGGGACCGTAACCGGATTCACAGCGTTGGCCATTCATCGGGCGGGCATATCTGCGGCATGATGCTGGTGACCGATTGGGAAGGTGTTTATGGGCTGCCGGCCGATGTGATCAAGAGCGCGGCGCCCTGTAGTGGAATGTACGAGCTTGAACCTGTGAGGCTCAGCCATCGCAACAGCTATCTCGATCTCACCGAGCAGGCGGCGGTGCGCAACAGTTCGATTCGCCATATCCCGGAACGCGGCATCCCGATTACGATGGCGTGGGGGACGGGCGAGCTCGACGAATTCCAGCGCCAGAACCGCGAATTCTCGGCAGCCTGGGCCACCGCTGGCCACAAGGTCGATAGCTTTGTTCTCGACGGGCTAAACCATTTCGAGGTCGGCCGCGAAATCGTCAATCCCGACTACCCGGTGTTTTCGAATATCCTGAAAAACATCGATCACTGATGTCCGTCGCGCCGGTTCAGCGAACGTCGCGCCCATAGCGATGTAGATCGGCGCCGTGGGCCCGAAGCCAGCCCCGCGCCTGGGCAACGTCGGGGCATAGTGTGGCGACGAGGGCCCAGAACCGGTCGCCGTGATTCAGTTCCCGCAAATGAGCGACTTCGTGCGCGACGACGTAGTTCAGCACCTGTTCCGGCGCCATGACCAGCCGCCAGCTGAAATTTAAATTTCCTGCGCGGGAACAGCTCCCCCAGCGCGAGCGGGTGTCGCGCACCGAAATCCGGATTGGAGGGCGGCCGATCTCCGCTCCCATTTCATGGGCGCGCGGCTTGATTTCTTCGAGCGCACGGGCGCGCAGCCAGCGGCCCACGCGGGCGGGCAGGGTGTCGTCCCGGCCGCCGACCAACAATTCGTCATCCTTCAGGAACGGCAGCGCCGAGCGGTTCTCCGCCCGGCGGATCGTGATTGTGCCATCTAGTAACGGGAACGCCGATCCGTCAGCGAACGGGACGCTCTCGCCAATTCGCGCCAGCTGGCTTGCGAGCCAGCCGGTTTGGGTCCGCGCAAAACTAAGCCCGTCATGCAGCGACGCGCCCGGCGGTAGAACCAGTTCCACCGTCCCGTCATAGACGCCGACATGCAGAAAAATGCGCCGGGCGCGCTGGTTGCGGCGCAGTTTCACCAGAACCTCCCGGCCGTCGGTAAGCGCCAGGGTGAGGCTGTCCGGGGTGCCGGTCATATTTTTACCCCGGGCTTCAGGGCGAACATCCGGATAACGCAAAGCCCGCCCGCCAGCGGGACGAGCGCACTGATACCGAATACCCAGGGCAGGGCATCGCGGACACTTTCGGGGCTTGTGCCTTGCGAAAGCCCAGCAGCGTTGGCAATCAGCCCGGCCATGGCGGCACCATAGGCGATGCCGATGGACCGCATGGCGGGTGCCGCCGAGGCCGTTATCTGCGATTCGTCGCGATCGGCCGCGGCCAGCGCCCATGAAATCGAGTGCACGTTGGTCATCCCGACGCCGAGACCCGCTGTCGTCATCAGGAGGGTCACGATCCAGATAGACGCCGTTCCTATTGTCAGTGTGATGCCGACGATGCTGGCCGCGGTGATGAACAACCCGCCGGCGCAGGCAAACCGGATGCTTTTCTGGCCCCAGCCAGCGGTACCGATCGACCCGATGCTCCAGGCCAGCGAAAACACCGTCAGTACATAACCGATCCACAGCGGATCGAGACCGTAAAGCCGCCGGAGCGCGAGCGGCATAAAGATCGTCAGGGGCGTGTAGGACGCGGACAGCAGCAGGAATACCCAGTACACCGTGCCGATCGGGGCGAACAGCGATAATACGCGTTGGGGAAAGAGGCCGTTTTCACCGGCGTCCATTCGGAGCGTCAGCCACAGGCAAAAGACGCCGGCCAAAATGAACCCGATCCGTGAGACCAGGTCCTCGAACTGACCCGACGCGCCGACCAGGATCACCGAGAACCCGAGCAGGGCGAGGCGTCGCCGCGGCAGTTTATGCCTTGGCCCGCCTTCTCCGTCGGGCACGACCCGCCAGGCGGCGATGATAAACAGGATGGTCAGGACGCAGGTCGTCAGGAAGGCGCCGCGCCACCAGCCGATGCTCCCCCAGATGCCACCGATCAGTGGCCCGACGACCGATGCGATGCTCCAAGTCGTGGTGATCGTCGCCAGGACCCTGGTTCTGAGCTGGCCGGTATAGAGGTCGTTTACCAGGGTCATCGATTGGGACATCAGCAGCCCGCCGCCAAATCCCTCGATCACCCGAAAAACCAGCAAAACCGCCATATTGGGCGCGGCCGCGCAGCCCGCCGCGCCGACCAGAAAAATCATTCCTGCGGCGACATAACCCTTGCGCCGGCCGAGCGCCGACCGTACATACCGACCGCTGGCCGCCCCGACAATGGTGCCGACCATGTAGAGCATGGTTGTCCAAGCATAGAATTCGACGCCGCCAATCTCGGCGACGACCGTGGGCATTACCGTGGTGATGACGAAAATATCGATGGCGTGGACACCGATACCGATATTCAGAACGATCGTGTAGACCCCACGAATACCGCGAAACATATCGGACCAGCCGGTACCTTCGTCCGGCGATGTTTCTTCAACGTTGTTCATTTTCGCATTTTAGGCGCGTTAGAGAAGAATCCCTAAAGGTCACAGGATTAATGGACCGCGCAGATTTCCGGCGTAAACGCTCTAGCGCTCGGGCATCCGAATTTGGTACTTCTCGTCGCATGACAATTCTCAGTGTTTTAGATCAGTCGCCAATCCGAGCCGGATGCACCCCCGCCGCCGCCTTACGCGAAACCCTGACCCTGGCCGAGTTTTGCGACCGGGCGGGCTATCACCGATACTGGCTTGCCGAGCATCATTCAACTGGCGGTCTTGCGGGTTCGGCGCCGGAAATCATGATTGGACAGGTGGCGGCCCGAACGAAGAACCTGCGGGTTGGATCGGGCGGTGTCATGCTCAGCCATTATTCGTCGCTGAAAGTGGCGGAGAATCTTCGTGTGCTGGAAGCGCTGTACCCGGGCC
>Ga0209403_10002230_pt1 | contig 23537 bp, 19 predicted proteins | sample ArcticOcean_MG_C_8_FD_187440 | JGI IMG/M metagenome (GOLD analysis project Ga0209403, IMG submission 187440) | Marine microbial communities from western Arctic Ocean - ArcticOcean_MG_CB11_86 (SPAdes) (version 2) | ecosystem: Environmental > Aquatic > Marine > Oceanic | place: Arctic Ocean... | reverse complement strand
CTACGGCCATGGTCACCGAGGCACACCGACTGGGCAAGAAGGTGGTGGTTCACGCGCGCGGGGCTGAAGCGATCCTTTACTCGGCGCGCGCCAGCGCCGATGTCATCCTCCATGGATCCTGGATGGATGACGAAGGTCTGGAAGCTGTCGTAGAAAACGGCTGTTACCTGTGCCCGACGCTCAGCCTTGTGGTCAATGACATCGACTTCACCCAACCGACGGACGGTTGCTACCCAGGTTTTCCCGATGCCCATAAGCGGGAGTTGGAATCGGCACAGGTGACTCTATCCAAGGCCCGGGAAGCCGGTGTTCCCTTCATGTACGGCACCGACTGCGGCTTCGCGGTCACGCCATATGGCGAGTGGAACGCGCGCGAACTCGAGCACTACGTCACTTACCTGGGGTTCTCACCTGCCGAGGCGATACGCAGCGCCACCAGCGTCAATGCGAATTTCGTCCGTTATGGCGATGAAATCGGCACCCTGGAGCCAGGGCGGCGTGCCGATATTTTGGTGGTCGATGGCGATCCTCTGGCCGACATACGGGTGCTGCAAGACAAGTCCCGCATCAAACACGTCCTGATCGACGGCAAGCCGATCGAGCTTAACCTCAACGACGATATCAAACTGATGCCGCTAGAGAAGTCCTACAGCATGTGGGGCAACGTCTATACTCAGGAGAAAGTCGCCGAGATTATGGGCAGCGCCCAGGCTTCGCCTGCCCTCGGCGTGCGGACTGCCTGAGAGCCGCGGCAGGTGAAGCATAAGATTCTAATCTGAAGGAAACTCGCGATGTCCCGTTCCGCTACCGAATACGCCCGCCCGCCACAATTGCCGAGCACGCATTTCGTCGATAACCGCGCTTACTACGACGAAGGGATCTTCGCCGAAGAGAAAGAACAGATTCTGTCGAAGACGTGGCGCTTCGTGATGCACGAAAGCGAAGTGTCGGAGGTCTATGACTACCGTACCGCAACGATTGCTGACGCCCCTCTGGTTGTCTCCAGAGGCAAGGACGGCAAAATCCGCACGTTCATCAATTCATGCTCGCATCGTGGCGCCTCCGTGCTGCGCCGGCCTTCGGGCAACCTGCGTGCCTGGCAATGCATGTACCACTTGTGGACGTACGACCCCACGACCGGCGAATGCATCAGCCGACCGCGGCCCGAGGCGTTCGATGCGGTCGGGCTCCCACAGGACGCCTGTGGCCTGCGGGAAGTGAAGACCGAGGTAATATACGGCCTGGTATTTGTGAATCTCGATGACAATTGCATGCCGCTGACGGAATTCATCGGCGACAGCATGTTCCTCCAGAAAGAGATGATCGATACCGTCGAGATGGAGGTCATCGATTTCTTCGAGTTGCAGTTGCACTGCAATTGGAAGAATTGGATGGAAACCAACATGGATCTCTATCACGAGTTCATGCACGTCGCGAACCGCAAGACCAGCCTGATGATTCCTGAGTACTACAACCGCAATTGGCACACATTCCCAAACGGACATTTCACCGTCGACCGGTATTCGGTGGAGTACGACAAATATCCCGGCTGGGAAGATCGCAACGACAGTCTCGCGCTGCCGGGAATGAAAGAGGACGAATTCCAGATCACCGACGTGTTCCCGGATATTACATTTTTGACACGCGGCACTGTGGTCCGGATAGACAACCAGATTCCGCTGAGTCCCACCGAAACGCTCGTCCAGTTTCGCGCACTCGGCATCAAGGGAGAGTCCGAAGAGGACCGCATGCGCCGCATTCGCGACTACCATTCGATCTGGGGCCTGTTCGGCCGCAACCTCCCCGAGGACTGCCTCGGCGTGACACTGCAGAGTCAAGCCGTTTATGGCGGACAGGTGCCGTACACCTTTTGGTGCCGGGAAGAAAACAACCTCACTCAGGACGATGTCGCGGCGCGGACCTGGTGGAAGGAATGGTCCCGGCTCATGGGCCGGGATCAGAGCCACCCGTTCGAATCCGCCCCGTCCGCGGCGGCCGAGTAAGGCAATCGGGAGACCGACATTGGGCATCGATCGGGACAGCATTGCCGATTTGATCTACGACTCCTGCGCACTGCTGGATGAGGAGCGGTTCGACGACTACATCGCGCTGTGTACGCCGGAATTTACTTATCGCATCACCGCGTACAGCGAAGAGCTTCGCAAGCCGATGGAGTGGATGTATCAAACCCGAGACGATCTCCACGCATTGTTGAATACCGTGGAGACCCATGAAGTTGCGATCGCGCATCTTCGTCGCGTCGCGAGCATGATCCGGGTGGGTGAGGCGAGTAATGGTATCGTGCCGGTCCGCAGTACTCTCACCGTCTATCACACCTGGTACGATGGCGACACGCGCCTGTTCGTTGTCGGAACCTACAAGGACGAAATTACGACGGACGGAGACGGACCACTGCTGGCGAGCCGAGAGGTCGTACTCGATACGCGGCGCCTTGCATCCGGAACCCACATACCGATCTAGCCAGAAATTCCGCCTCGATTGACAGGGGATAGGCTGAAACCTACGCTCAGTCCCGTGTTTACCGGTTGAATGAAGAGGGCTCCGTTGGCTACGGACGATACACCCCAGCAAGGCAAAGTCGCGAGGGAGAAGTCTCCGTCTAAACGCGGGCGGACCGACTCCCTCTACGGCGTTATCTCCATTGTCGGCTGTCTTATTGCTTGGCAGCTTGCCGTCAGCGCAAACTTCATCAGCGAGTTCTTTCTGCCGGGACCCAAGCTCGTTTTCAACCTGCTGGTGGAAATGATTGCCGACGGCAGCTTGTTCATGCACATCGGAGTCAGTCTTGCCCGCGTCGTGGCCGGTTTCCTGCTCGCGGTGGCGGTGGCCATACCACTGGGCATGATGATCGGTCTGTGGCGCCCCATGTTCCATCTGGTCGATCCCTGGATCGAATTGATTCGACCGATTCCACCCATCGCCTGGATTCCGATGGCCATCCTTTGGCTGGGGCTCGATGAAGAGTCGAAAGTCGCCATTATCATGTATGGGGCGTTTTTCCCGATCTTCCTCAACACCGTCAGTGGTCTGCGCGGCGTCGACCGGGTACACGTTTGGGCAGCCCTGACCCTTGGGGTCAGTCCGCGGCAAATTTTCTGGCACGTGATATTGCGGAGTGCCCTGCCCCGCGTGGTGGTTGGGTTACGCCTGGGCGCCGGCATGGCATTCATCGTGCTGGTCGCGGCCGAACTTATTCTGGCGGAATTTGGCCTGGGATTTCTGATCCAAGACGGGCGCAATCAGCTCAGGACGGAGCAGATCATGGTCGGCATCGTGACCATCGGCGTCCTGGGTTATCTGATCAACAAGATCCTTCTGTGGCTGGAAAGCAAATGGATTCCCTACCGGGAGACTGTCGAAGAAGATGGCTGAATCCCGCCCTACTACCTGCAGTTTGAACAACACACTTAAGGCGAAATTTTCATGAGTGAGAAAATTCTCATCAGCGGCCTGAATATGACCTACGTGAGCGACCGTCTGGAGCGGCAGGTCACGGCGCTTGAGAATATCGATCTCTCCATTGCTACGGGTGAGTTCATTTGTCTGCTCGGACCGAGCGGATGCGGTAAAACGACACTTCTCAATTTAATCGCGGGATTTTTGCAGCCTACGTCGGGATCGGTTCTGACCAATGGCGTCGCTGTTTCCGGTCCCGGGCCGGATCGGGGTGTGGTGTTCCAGGAATACGGTATTTTCCCGTGGTTCACCGTCGCTCAGAATATCGCCTTCGGCCCGCGCATGCGGGGCGCATCAAAGCAAGAACAGGAAGAGGTCGTGCGCCACTACGTGGATCTCGTCCATCTGAAGGGGTTCGAGCACCACTACCCGGGTGAACTGTCCGGCGGCATGAAGCAACGGGTCAGCATCGCCCGATCGCTGGCGAACGGGCCGGATATTCTACTCATGGACGAGCCATTCGGTGCCCTGGACGCGATGACGCGCGAGACCATGCAGGAAGAGCTTCTGAATATCTGGGAACTGGACAAGAAAACCTGCGTATTCGTGACCCACAGCATCGCTGAGGCGGTGTACTTAGCCGATCGAATCGTCATTCTCGGGGCCCATCCTGGGCGGGTGAAAGAAATCGTCGAGGTGACCCTCCCGCGCCTGCGCGACCGCTCAAGTACGGAATATTTCGACCTTTACCGAGAGTTGGACGCCATCTTGCGCAAAGAGATGGCGAATTCGCAGGCAGAGCTCACGGAAGCCTAAGGCGCCGCGCAAAGAAAAGACCGGGCAGGAATTAATCCCGCCCGGTCCAGCAGCTCCAAACGAGAAGTTTATTTATAAGTTACGAGTTCCGGATGGACGCTCTTCAAGAAAGAGTCGTCGATGAAGTTCTCGACTTTGGCCTTCGACTTAACCTTGCCGACCGAGTGCATGAAGTTAACCGTGTTGTTCAAGGTCTTCACGAACTTGGCGTCCAAGCCCATCTTGTAGACATTCTCGTCAAGGAAGACCCTGAGATCCTTTGCCGGAGCCCTCATGTCCTTCTCCATCGTCTTGGCAGCGTCGTCCTTATTGCCATTGATGTAGTCCTCAGCCTTTTTCAAAGCACGAAGAACCGACTTGATCGAGTTCGGATTTTCCTGCAGGAATTCGTTCCGAACTACGAGAACCGAATACGCGGCGTAGTAGCTCAAAGGACCTTCCATTCCGGGAATGAAAGACTGGAGCGCCGACACCATGGCATGTCCACCGGCCTTGTTCTTGGCCCGGAGCACGAACGGCTGCCAGACGGTAAGAGCGTCAATATCACCACGAGCGAGGGCCGCAATCTGTTCCGGCGGACGCATGTTGAGGATCTCGACCGATTCCAGCGGAACTCCGAAGTGGCCCAACGTGGTGTTGAACAGCGATTCCGAGGAGCTGCCCACAAGCAATCCGATCTTCTTGCCCTTGAGGTCCTCAGGCTTGTTGATGCCTTTTCGGGCGACGACCTGCTGCGTACCCGAAATTTCGGCTACGGACGTGAGGATCTTCACGGGAAGATTGCTCGACACCATACTTATGGTGGGGAAGTCACCGAAGCTCCCAATATGAAGTTTGCCTGCCGCCAAGGCAGAGGTCTCTTCCGCACCTGATTCGAAGTAGGCGACCTTGATGTCGAGGCCTTCCGCCTTGAAGAAACCCTTGTGTTTCGCTATCCCGATCTGCGCTCCAAGCTGGAGATCACGGGATGTGCCGATTGTAAAGCTCATCTCCTCGGCACGGGCGGCATCTGCAACCATCACAGAACCCGCCAGTAGTGCGACGCTTACGCTGCCAACCAACCAACCTGTCTTTTTTCGAAGCGTACTCATCTTTTTTCTCCCTTGGGTGATTAATCTCTAAATTCGCAATACAAATTTACTCAATCCAATCCAGCGACCCGGCCCTCCCCTGCTTCATCATTCTTCCAACGAAGCAAGTAGCGTTCGACCAGGACCAAAAGGCGATTCAGACAGAAACCCACGAATCCGATCGCGATCATTCCCACTATTATCTTGTCGCCCATGAAATGGAAACGCGCGTCCCAAATCAGCCAGCCGAGACCCTCACTGGCCGCGATGAGCTCCGAGCCGACAATCAAGAGAAAGGCGAGACCAACCGCCAGTCGCAGCCCGACAACAATATCCGGAATCGCGGAACGCAAAATGACGTGAATCAAAATCTGCCAGCGGCTTGCGCCCAACGCCCGCGCAGCGCGGACGTGAACCGGCTCCACGGCCCGCATGCCGGCAACGGTGTTCACGACGATGGCGAAGAAGCAACCGTAGGCAATAAGGAAAACCTTCGAGGTCCAGCCGATCCCGAACCATACGACTGCCAGCGGAATAAGCGCAAGCGGAGGAACCGGGCGGAGGAATTCGACCACGGGCTCCACGAATAGGAGGAACCGACGGGACAACCCCATGCCAATACCCAGTGGAATGGCGATGGCAGCCGCGATCCCGAATCCAAGAAAGACGCGGCTGAGACTCACCACAATATGGCGGATCAACGTCCCGTCAGCGATCATTAAGAACAGGGTGGCGGCAACTTCCCATGGCGGGGGAAATATGGCGGGATGAAATACCTCTGACGCCGCTATCAATGCCCACACCACCAAGCCTGCGAGCAATGAGCCGCCCCGCAAAGCATATGTCGTTAGCTTCTGCGATTGCTTGGCAGCCGCGTACGAAGCAACGGCAAGAACTTCGTTCGGGTCAACCGGGTCTTTGATCGAAACCGACTCTTCCGCCATGCAGCGGCTACTCCTTGTTCACATTACCTCTTTGCGCCTTTTTTTGACGCAAGGCAGTGATGCCCTGGAAGTGCAGGCTGTCCACTAACAGCATAGATGTGAGCCTATTGGAACCGTGTATGGACTGGCAAGTTGGTAAGCCAATCTGGAATTGCAATTAACGCGCTCAGGTGTATGCCTGCGGTTAATGTGCACCCCTCGATAGTGTATGTTTTGGTGCCCTGATCGATCCCGCCTCGGATTGTGGTGGGCATGGCAAGCAAAAACGAGCACGTCAATTCTTAGAGGGACGATTCCATGGATCTCGGATTGAAAGACAAGGTTGCACTCGTGACTGCGGCGAGTCGCGGAATCGGTGCCGCGGCCGCCCACGAACTTGCGGCAGAGGGCGCGCGCGTCGTGATATCGGCCCGCAGCATGGACACGCTAAAGCCGGCTGCAGAATCGATGGCGGCCGATACTGGTGGCTCCGTGACACCGATCGCCGCCGACAATACGGACCTCACCGCCATAGAGAGATTGGTGGAACGGACAGAAGCAGAATTGGGACCGATCGATATCCTGGTGAACAATAGTCTGGGTCCCGCAGCGGCACGGTTCAGCGAGATCAGCGACGAGGATTGGCAGCGCGCCATCGACGTAAAGCTCATGGCCCAGATACGTCAGGCCCGCGCTGTGTTCCAAAAGATGGTGTCACGTGGCGGGGGACGGATTATCAATATCGCCGGTACCCATGCGCGACACGCTCACGCCTTCGCCGTTACCGCGGGCATCGTCAATTCCGCGCTGCTAAGCCTTACCAAAGCGCTCGCCGAGGAAGGTGCACCGGCTAACGTTCTCGTCAATGCGATCAATCCGGGGCCCATCGAAACGGAGCGGATGCGATACATGTGCGAATCCAAGGCGAAAATAGAGGGCATCTCAATAGAAGCGGCCCGCAGCGAGCTTGTCTCGGAAACCCTGTTGAAACGCTTTGGCGAGCCCCGGGAAGTCGGAGCACTCGTGGCGTTTCTTGCGTCCGGTCGCGCCAGCTTCATGACCGGAAGTTGCATCGAAGTTGACGGCGGCCTGATCCGGGTTATCTAGAGCGGATCACTCGCAGTCGATCTTCCGCCAACTTCCCGGCTCGGGATGCCGCACGAACTTCTGGGAATCGGCCAGACGGTCGACGTACACACCGCCCTCCTTCATCACCATCCCGATGTTGTTGGCCTCCTGGAGCACGCGAACGTCATCGAGCGGGTCGCCTCGCACGGCGATGATATCGGCGGACTTGCCCGGCTCAATTGTGCCGACGGAGTCTCCAAGACCGATGGCTACCGCCGCGTCCCGGGTCGCCGTCTGGATCGATTCCATCGGGGTCATTCCCTCGTCCACATAGATCTCCAGCTCGCGGGCCGCGCAACCCATCTCCGGCACGTTGTGGATGTCCGTGCCCATGGCGATTCGTACGCCTGCAGCCTTCATGCGCCGGAAAGTGTCAAAGCAGTAAGGCTTCATGGCCCGTTGGGTTTCGATCAACTTTGGCGGCATTCCCTGAAGGACATTCTGGTCGATCGCATAGTCAATGCGATTGAGCAGGGTCGGGACCACCCAAATTCCCGATTCACCGACGCGGGCGATGGACTCATCGTCGCTGTAGACCATGTGTTCGATCGTATCGACACCTGCATCCACGCACATGTGCAGTCCTTCTGGCGTGAAGCAATGCACGGCCACAGGTTTATTGAATGCGTGCGCTTCATCCACGATGGCGTCGAGTTCTTCCTGCGTCATGTTACGAACACTCGGATCGGTTCCCAATGAGACTCCACCCGTAACGCTCGTCTTGATGCCATCCGCACCGCCGCGGATGAGTTCACGCACCTTCTTGCGCAACTCCCACGGGCCGTCAGCGGTCATACCTTCAGGCCGCCGCATCGCCCGCGGCATCGTCAGAATTTCGAGGTGCGCGCCGGTAATCACGCACTCAGCCAGAATCAACAGCCGCGGCCCGGCGATGATCCCATTGTTGATCGCGTCCCGCACCGCACACATCTCTTCGGCAAAATCACCGCGCGGCGTGCCCCGACCAGCATCGCGCATTGTGGTGAAGCCCATCTCGAAGCAGATTTGCGCGTGGAACAGGGCGTAAAAAGACTGCAATTGAGGGGTGATCTCAAAGCGTGCAATGCGCGCCGTACCGAAGCTCGTACAATTGAGGGCACCGAGATGCACGTGCGTGTCGATGAGTCCCGGCATGATCGTGCAGTCACCGACGTCGATGACCTCAGCGCCGGACGGCACTGCGACGGCGTCAGCAGGTCCGACCTCCTCAATGCGGTTGTCTTGGATGACGACGTGCGGCTGGGCGACGGTTTCGCCGGTCCCATCGATGAGCTTGGCGGCCTTGATCACGCGGATGTCGCTCATTTCGGCTTCTCCTTTTCAGGTGGACCGTCGGTCCGCCGAAGCGGATCGTTATACCAGTTGCTGTACCACTTCGCGGAAGCGGGCATAAATCGCCGGATCGATTTCAAACGTATCGCCCAACGACTCGGCCAGGGCGAAGACGTCGAACGACCTCTCGAACACAGCTTGCTCCAGGCACCGTCCGATGAATACGATTCGCGTGCGTTCGTCAGGGGTTGGCCATGCATCCAGTGGGACGGGAGGATGCACCACCGTTTGGACAACGTGAATGACGAAGGGATTTCCACTCACGTTCACTATTCCCTTCACCCGCAACAACTGTGAACCTTGAAAAGCCGTGATCATGCTGAGCCAGGCGGCAAGTCCTGATTCAGTGACCGGTCCGTCGTAATCGAGCGAGATGGTGCCGATTCCGGCTGTGTGGTGCGTGTGCACGTGGGCCTCGTCGGTGATCCAGCGTGCCAGATCATGACTATCGAGCGGTGACTTGTGGAACAGTTTCCCCGGATCGACTTCGCCGTGATGCACGGCAATCAATTCCGCGCCCGCGTTGATCGCCTTAATCGCGTTCACGACCTCGTCGTACGAAATCGCGTCGACTAAATCGGTCTTGGAGAGCAACAGTACATCGGCGACAGCGATCTGCTTACGGGCTTCGTCTTGCTCGCTCAGTTGTGCCAAAGCATGAACGGCGTCGACCACGCTGATCACTCGGTCCAGGCGAAGGAGCGATTTCAGGTCGTTGTCGGTAATAATCGTCTGCAGGATGGGAACTGGATCGGCGAGGCCCGTGGTCTCGATAAGGATCCGGTCGAATGACGGCGTGTCACCGACACCCCTGCTGCGCATGACATCAGACAGAGTCTCGAATAGTTCACCCCGTATTTCGCAACACAGGCAGCCATTGGAGAGAAGCCTGGTGTTCTCGGTCGGCGCTGAAATTAGTAGATGATCGATGCCGATTTCGCCAAATTCGTTGACGATTACCAGGCTGTTTTCGAAGGATGGTTGCCGCAAAAGGTGATTGAGCAGCGTCGTTTTGCCGCTCCCGAGGAATCCGGTAATGATCGACACGGGGAGCATCGCGCAACTGTACCACTACGAGCCTCGAAGCGCCAAAGACCACCCGGCTTCCGTCGTGGCGATTTTGCCCTAGAACTTCATCCCTACCGCCGCTCCTTCAACGCCCTGATTTCCGCCCGTTGCGTGGATGGTCAGGATTTCGCAACCCGAAAGGATCAGCATTAAGATGGCGAGCAATCCCGCGACACTGATCCTGTATCCGGTTCCAGCTTTCACGCGCCTATCGTTAAATCGTGGCATGTGCCTGTCATTGAACCCGCGGCAATTGCATCCCATTATAGTTCAGCAGTACGAAAAGACGTGATGAGTGCGATACGAAAAGGATGTAGCTTAAAATGAGCGAAAAAGTCGTTAAATCGGACGCCGAATGGCTCGAACAATTGACACCGCAGCAATATCACATGTGCCGTCAAAAGGGCACCGAGCCCGCGTTCAGCGGTACATACGATGGCGAAAAGACCCCAGGAACCTACGCCTGTGTCTGTTGTGGTCAGGACCTGTTTAGTTCCCAAACGAAATTCGATTCCGGGAGCGGCTGGCCCAGCTTCTGGCAACCTATCGATGAGAGTCGTGTCTCCGTGGAGCGTGATTTCTCGCATGGAATGATCCGCACGGAAGCCGTCTGCAGCCAGTGCGAGGCCCACCTCGGCCACGTGTTCGAGGACGGACCTCAGCCGACCGGCCTCCGTTACTGCATGAACTCGATTGCCCTTGATCTGACTCCGGACGAAGAAGCAACCTAATTCGAAACGCCACTGGGATGCCCGTATGAAATTGGCGGACGCACAGATCAGGCAATACCAACAGGACGGTTTCCTGGTCGTCGGCAATCTGTTTTCCAAGCCGGAAATCGCACTCTTGCGCGACGAAGCGGCCATGCTCGGCACGCCGCAACGAGGGACCCCGGGCGCCAACGTCTACGAAAAGAAGACTGGCAGGATCCGTCAATCCTACGCCTCCGAGCAGGACTCGGAGGCGTGGGAGCTTGCCTATCGGCTACCGAAATTTCTAGAGCCTGTGCACCAGCTTCTCGGCGAGCAGGTTTATCTTTGGCATTCCCGTATCATCTTCAAGCTCGCACATGTCGGCGAGCAGTGGCAGTGGCACCAGGATTTTACGAGCTGGCACATGGATGGTGCGGCACGAGGCGACGTTCAAGACATGATCTCGATCATGGTGATGCTCGACGACACAACTCCCGAGAACGGGCCGGTGCGATTCGTTCCCGGCTCTCACTTGGCGGAAGGAGCGCAAGAAGGTGGTGTTCTCGACTGGCACTACGATTTCGAGACGACAGCCTATCCCGTGCACACGACTCTGGACGAGCACATCGACCGTATGACCCAGAAACGACCCGTGGTCGAATGCACGGGTCCGGCGGGAACCGTTGTCTTCTTCACCGCCAAAACAGTGCACTCTTCGACGGACAACGTTTCATCTCGAGATCGGCGCATCATGTATCTCGTATACAATAGCGTCGACAACATGCCCGCCACGATGGAAACCAAGAGGCCTGATGTCGTGACGCCCTATTACCTCAATGGCAACCGCACCATCCTGGAAATGGCTGACGAGACAGCCTTCGCGAGGCTCGTTGAGCAGAGAGGCCTTGCGGCCTGAACCATCCTCGACAGAAAATTTTGCCGATTCCATGCGACCGGATCGCCGACCAATCGTGCAAATTTCTGTTTAGACCAGCGGAATTATGTCCCTCACCGTGACCCTCATACTGCTCGTGGCGGGGATTGCCGTGTTCGCCGGTGCCAACTACATGTCTCGACGGCCGGTGATCCCGGGAAATCCGAGCCTCGTCCCCTGGACCGCCCTGCAATTCGTCGGCCTGGTGGTGGTTATCCTGATGTTGGCCCATCTGGTTACATTGCTCTCGGGTACGCCGCTTGAGGGGCGCTATGCCGCTAGCTCTTTGCCGGAGACCGAGTCAGTGGGCTAACAAGACCGGGAACGTCGCACCCGTCAGAACATCTTTGGTGACAGTTCCGAAAATCAGATGCCGCAACCGGGTTTGTGCGTTGCCGCCCATGATCAAGAGGTCGGTTTCCATAGAATTTTCGGCGGCAAGCAAGCTCTCGCCGATAGTCCGACCATTGCGCTCCACGTTTTCCGATAGCGCCTCGACGCCATGCTGAGCGAGGTACCGGACCACGGCGTCTGAACCCAGGCCTCGCTTCCGGCCGGCCCCTTCAACTTCCAGAACCACGACACGCTTCGCGGTCCACAGGAAAGACAAGGCAAAGTGGATCACGCGGGAGGACTCGGTACGTCCGTTCCAGGCAATGGCGATGGAGCTTCCGATGGATGCCACGCCGCCGTGAGGAACGATCAGGACAGGCCGCCCCGTTTCCATCAAGAGGGCCTGGACAGTCTCATGATGACTCGGGTCATCGCTGTCTTCCGGTGTCGCCGCGACGATCAGGTCAGAAAGCCGGCCGAATGTCGCCGAGACTTCCTTCTCCTGTCCTGTAATGATGGAGAAATGGGCCGCACAGCCTGAAGTCTGCGGCTGTTCGACGATCGGGACACCATGCGCGGCACAGGCTTCATCAAATTGTGCGCGGGCCGCCGCCATACGATCATTGGCTGCCCGCTGCGCTGCCGCCACTTCATCCACGAATGCCGCGGTCGGCCGCTCATCCCAGCCCGCCGAGTAGCGCCGAGGAATTTCATAAACATGCAGTACCTCGACTTGGGCCTCGAATCGCTTGGCAACTCGCATGGCCGCATCGAGGGCCACGCTCGCGCCCACCAGGCCGCCCAACGGCATGAGTATGGTCCGGAGTGCCGGTTCCATCTATCTCCCCTGTTCGCTGACGCAATTGCGGCCAGCACCTAATCCCAAGACAGAATACTAGGCATCTAAACGGTGTTCGTCAGCACCATAGCGCCTACCAGGATTTGCAGCATCTGAACGTCCGACAATCGAGGAACGACTCTCGCGGACCGCCAAACCAAAATCGGATTGCTGAAAAAGCCAATCTTTCTGAAATTTTGGGAGTCTGACTTTCAGAAAATTTGGAAGCCTGGCGGCCTAGTTTCCCGCTGACAGCCGATTTTGCTCGAAAGTTCTTCCGGATGGCAATGGCGCGTCGATGTCCTCAATCCATGTCAAGACGTCCCGCCAAACTACTTCAGCTTGATGATCACGGAACAACATATGATAGCCATCGGGATAGAGCGCGATGCGATGGCGGGAATCGAGCCTATCAATCATCAGCCCGGTGGCGCCGCGAGGGATAATTTCGTCCTTTTCGCCATAGAGGACCAATGCCGGAATCGACAAGTGTCCCGCAGCCTTGAGGGCAACATCCATCAAATTCACAAGGCCGTAGACAGCATCCGTCCGGGTTTCCTTGATCACCAGTGGATCCCGGCTCAGCGCCCGCAGCATCTCTATGTTGTCGGATGGCGTAATGCGCAAATCCTTGCCCGAAACGTGCACTCTCGGCGCGACGTGCACCATCAGCCAAAGCACGGCTCGATAGATTGGGCTCATGGTTGCCCGACCCCAAACAGCCGGGGCCGCGAGAATGACGCCCGAAATTTGAGGAGGGGCATGTTTGATACGTTCCATCGCAGGCACATCGGACACACCCGGTGAATTTAATGAGGACCCGTAGGCAGCCAATATGACCGCGCCGCCCATGCTCGAGCCCGCAATAAATATTGAGGTTTCACCATGCCGTGCGCGTACGGCCCTGATCACGTCGAACAGATCGCTGACGAGATTCTGCGTGCCAGGCCAGATCCCCCGGTCGGTTGTTTCCCCAAATCCACGCTGATCGTATGCGTAAGTCGTGACGCCCCGTCCAGCCCACCATTCGGCAGGCATGGAAAACGCATTGGAATAGTCGTTGAAGCCGTGCAGAGCCACTATGACGTGCGTTTCCTTCCCGGTGGCACGCCAAACGCGTACGGGTAGCCGGTGACCGTCTGACACCACGATCACTTGGTCCGAAACCTCAGGAATCAACACGCTGGGGCCAACGCTCTGGACCCGTGGCGTACACCCGGTGAACCATACGGCAACGAAGATGAGTGCAAAAATGGCAGAAATAGAGGGAATTCCGCTGAATTCACGGCGTATATGCCGGGCTGCATCGCACCCGCAGATTCGTGAAAACAACCTCGCGATGCTCACGTTCTCTTAACCTCCAGCGTTCACAATGGCGCGATGGTCTTTATGCCATTTTCAGACCCCATATTGATCGACTGAAATGCCCCCCGCATCCGCTCAATCATTTGTGACCCGCAGCCAGGCCTCGGCCCCTCCAGTTCTTCAAGGGCTCACGGCCATACTTGGCGATGCATCGAGCCGAAAAATTAATGTTGATGCAGCTAGCTGGTTCACCGAACGGGTCACCTCTCACCGTGACGAGCGCCTTGCCGTCCTGATCATTGAATTTGATCACGTCTCTTTGATCCAAGCTGCCGTCGAGGCCAGCTCCGGTGCCGCGTCCGACCGGCTGCCCAAACATCTGGAAGAGATCCTCCCCTTCGGCAGCTACATCGAACGTATTGGCGTCGACTTGTTCCTGGCTCTGGTCGGTAATTTCGATTCGGCAGGCGACTTGGCAGATATGACCAACCGGATGTTGGGTGATATCGAGGATGCCCTTCCTACACCACTCAACCCCCGCTTTGGTATCGCGATCTATCCCGATGCGGGAACTGACCTTTCGGTACTTGCCCGTCGGGCAACGATCGCTCTCACAACTGCTCACGACAAGTCTTCCAACCGGGTCAGGGTATGGAGTGGTTCGCGCAGCTCACCTGCAGACAACACCTACAGATTAGCTGCTGATTTGGGTCGCGCTCTGTCGCAGAACGAGATCGATCTTAACTACCAACCGAAGGTCTCGACGACTACGGGGCGCGTTTCGGGAATGGAAGCATTGGTCCGCTGGTATCATCCCAGATTCGGACGAATTGAACCGGACGAATTCATCCCCATCGCAGAGCAGAACGGGCTGATCAATCAACTCGGTGATTGGGTGCTGTTCACGGCGTGCCGCCAATTACGTTATTGGCAGGAAGAAGGTCTTTCCCCCGGAACCATGGCCGTCAACGTGTCCGCTCACCAGGTCGCCCGGAGAGGATTCACGGAAACGGTCTCACCCGCGATCCGTGACAACGGCATTGCTCCCGAAGATCTGACGCTTGAGCTGACGGAGAGCGCAGTCATACGCGATGACGCTTCGGCCGCGGAAGCAATCCAGGAATTGAGCGCGCGCGGCGTGAGATTTTCCGTTGATGATTTCGGGACGGGTCACGCAACTTTTAGCAACCTTCGCAATTTGGCCGTCGACTCTGTCAAAATTGACCGCTCATTCGTCTCCGGCATGGTGCACCACGGCCAAGATGCGGTCATCGTCGAAGCCATCTTCGTCATGGCCGAAAGGTTGGGGCTCTCCGTCATCGCCGAAGGCGTCGAGAACATGGACCAGTACCGACGACTGTGTGAACTCGGCTGCGATGAAATTCAAGGCTTCCTGTTCAGCACGCCTCTTGCCGAAGACCAATTGGCAGCATTTCTCTCGGCTCACCATCATTTCACGCGTTGAGAACGCACTGAATCTGCAGCGTCCAGAGCAAATTTCATTGCGCTGGAATTATTGTTTTTCCAGATCAACGATGTCATTAGCTTCCGCCCAAAATGGTAATACAGGCTTACGGGGCCAAATCGAGTAATTTTGTAGTCCCAATTTGACGCGATCTGCTCTACGTTCGCCCCTCTTCGGGTGCGGACTGCCGCCCCGTCACGGGTGGTAATGGGCGAAATTCATGAAATTCGAAGGCACAGACAATTACGTCGCCACGGAAGACCTCATGGTTGCCGTGAACGCCGCGATTACGTTGCAGCGTCCCCTTCTGGTGAAGGGTGAGCCTGGAACGGGAAAGACCATGCTGGCCATCGAAGTCGCGAACGCCATCGGGGCACCGCTGATTGAATGGCACATCAAATCGACGACGAAGGCACAGCAAGGCCTCTACGAATACGATGCGGTCTCGCGGCTGCGTGATTCACAGCTGGGCGATGAACGGGTGCACGACATTGCCAATTACATCGTCCGCGGCAAATTGTGGGAGTCTTTTGAACTAGAGGAACGGCCCGTATTGTTGATCGATGAGATCGATAAAGCGGATATTGAGTTTCCCAACGATCTACTGCTCGAACTCGATCGAATGGAATTCTTCGTTTACGAAACCAAGAAGACCATCAAAGCGACCCAACGGCCGATCGTGTTCATCACATCGAACAATGAAAAGGAACTCCCGGACGCGTTTCTCAGGCGTTGTTTTTTCCACTACATCCGTTTCCCGGAGCGCGAGACGATGCAGCAAATTGTCGACGTGCACTATCCGGAACTCAAGCGTACCCTGCTCTCCGAAGCCTTGAATATTTTCTTCGAAATCCGCGACGTCCCCGGCTTGAAGAAGAAGCCGTCGACGTCAGAATTACTCGATTGGATCAAGTTACTGGTCTCCGATGATGTGACGCCCGAGGTCTTACGCAGCAGGGATATGAAAACGCTGATCCCGCCGCTTCACGGTGCCTTGCTCAAGAACGAACAGGACGTGCACCTGTTCGAGCGGTTGGCGTTCATGGCGCGGAGAGAAGGAGGAACCTAACCGGGTTCTCCTAAATATTCCGCCGGCATAGATAACGATCCATGTTCACTGAACTCTTCTACGAGCTCCGCAAGGCCAGGGTGCCTGTGAGCCTGAAGGAATACCTCCTCCTCCTCGAATCCATGCAGGCGCATGTCGCAAATATGAGCGTGGAAGAATTCTACTATTTGTCGCGCGCGACACTGGTGAAAGACGAGCGCAACTTCGACAAGTACGACGTCGTATTCGGGCACGTCTTCAAAGGTCTCGAAGCGCTCGAAGAGGACGACGCTGCCGAAATCCCCGAGGAATGGCTGCGCCGACTCGCCAAACTTACGCTGACCGAAGAAGAAAAGGCCGAGATCGAGGCGATGGGCGGCTTCAACAATCTCATGGAAGAGTTGAAAAAGCGCCTAGAAGAGCAGCAAATGCGTCATCAGGGCGGCAACAAGTGGATCGGAACGGCCGGCCGCTCACCCTTTGGCGCCTACGGTTACAATCCGGAAGGCGTGCGGATCGGTCAGGACGGTTCGCGCCATCGCCGCGCCGTGAAGGTCTGGGACCGGCGAGAATACCGGAACCTCGATGATTCGGTTGAGCTCGGCACACGCAACATCAAGGTCGCATTGCGGAGACTACGGCGGTTCGCCCGCGAAGGTGCGGCGCTGGAACTCGACCTGCCTGACACAGTCCGTTCCACCGCGAACAACGGCGGCTATCTCGACCTGAAGCTCATCCCGGAACGGCACAATACGGTCAAGGTTTTACTGATTCTCGATATTGGCGGGTCTATGGATGATCATACCCGGACCTGCGAAGAGTTATTCTCGGCGACCCGGACCGAATTCAAGCATCTCGAGTATTTCTACTTCCATAATTTCGTCTACGAGTTCATGTGGCGGGATAACCGGCGGCGCCACCAGGAACGCGTGCCGACATGGGAGCTCCTGCACACTTACGCATCGGACTACAAATTAATCATCGTCGGCGATGCAACCATGAGCCCTTATGAGATCGCCTATCCCGGTGGCAGTGTCGAACACTGGAACGAAGAGCCCGGACAGATCTGGCTCGATCGCATGCTGACAACGTATCCCAGCGCCATCTGGCTCAATCCGGTGACCGAACGGCACTGGACGCACTCCCAATCCATACAGATGACGAAACAGCTGATGGGCGACCGCATGTTCCCGCTGACCGTCGAAGGCCTTGACCGCGGCATGCGAGAGTTAAGTCGGTAGAAAAAATCTGCTCTAGGTACCGCCTCGTTAGGCGGATTTCTGGCACCAAATTCGATGCGTCGTGGTCAGCGCCAACGGTTGCCGTGCTTCCAGCTCCGCCCATTGATCGAGGTTGAACGGATCTGCGGAATCGCCGAATTCCTCTAGAAATCCGGCCATGGTTGAAGGCTTCTGAACTTCATAAGCCAGGAAGTCCAAATTCAATTCCGCCATCAATTCGCGTAGACGCCCGATATCGAACCGTGCCTCGTTATAATCGGGAAACAGAATATCGCGGCATTGATAGAAATTGTAAAAGCCGTCCGCCGCGACAACACGGCGAGCCAACTCATTTTCCGACAACTCAATAATTGCGCGCCGCGCCTTGCGAACGCCTTCAATGTTTCCGGTTAAGCCCTCCTGTTTAACGAACTCACGAGCCATGACGAGACCTTCCCGGTGGGTATCCGCACGCACTTGGAAATGCATGAGTCCCATAGGCATGAGGCGTTCCACGAGTGCACGCCATGGCGTCAGCGCATCTTCCGTCCAGATCAGAGTCTCGCCGGTATCGACCAAATGGTACTGCCCATCGAGTTGGTCGAGCTCATCACGCCCAGATTGATGAAACTCAATGTTGGCAACATCCATTCTCTGAGCCATCCGGGCGGCGTAAGCAAGATTAACCAGGCTTGGATCGGTTGCCATGATGTCGGCATTTTCGTAAACGGCCGCAAGCCCGAGCGCTTTTTGTCCGGTGGCGCAGCCCGCACAGAGGAGACGCACGGGGCCGCGCGCATATTCCGGCACGGTGAATCCCGGGATCAATTCCTCCAATCCATCCGCCAAATTCCGAGGCTCGACGGACGGCAATCGATGCCACCGCGGGTAAGGCGATCGTTCGGTGTCTTCGGATTCTGAAGCTGCTGAAGGTCCAGGAATGCCGGAAATCTGGCTCGCGATTTCCTGTTCCTTCACCGGTTCGATCAACTGCTGCTGAATCAGCATCCGCCGGTACGGTGACTCGGAAGGCAATCCCAAGGTCAGCAGCTTTTCAATTCCCTCGATACGATAAATCGGGCGGTAGGTCGCAACGACGGCCAGCCGGTTCCACATTTCCAGATCCCAGGCACTCTCTTCGTTGCCGCTACCAATTGCCTCAAGACCACGACGAATCTCAGCGATGATGTATCCCGCCGCGAGAGCCTCTCTGCGTGTTTCATACCAAGCATAGTCGGTTGCGAAACATTGCAGCGCGAGTGCCAAGACAAACTGCCGCCTCCTACCAACGAGAAAATCTCCGGGTTCCGTTTCCCGTTCACCCTGCAGCACGATCACACGGCGAAGCGTCGTCAGCACTTTGTTCAAGTCGTCGTCGATGATGATGGTGTTGGCGAGCATCCCCAGCAGCAGGGGTTCTGAGAGCAGGTCGTCGAAGACACCGCCGGCAGCGGCCGCCATGATTGCTTCGATTTCATCGTTTTCCGTCATCGCCAACAGCCCGGCGAATCGCTCATCTCTTTTCAGAACGGCTGTCGCGGCGGGGACCAGGGTCTGATGTGCAATGTCGTCAAGATCAAAGCAGGTCCGTAGCTCCGTGAGCAACCCGGACGGCATCGATGGAAAGGGGTAGGAGTTCAATGCCTCAACAAAATGCTGAATGTAGGCGGCATTGTTGGAATCGAACCGAATCGCCTTTGCAAAGGTCGTTAGCGCCTCGTCAACATCGCCACGCGCGGCCTGCGCGGCACCCAGTCGGGCGTATGCGGCACCATCCGTCGGCATGTACGCCGCGGCACGCCGCAGGACGTCAACCGCCTCGGGCAGGCGGTTCTGGTTCAGGCATAGAATGCCGATGTTCGTGTACGCATTCGCGAACGTTGGGTCGAAGCCGATCGCCCGATAGTACGAGGCAATCGCTTCATCAATCTTATCCTGCGCGCGCAGCGTTTCGCCGAGGTTGTAGTGGAAGGCGGCATTCTCTGGTTCGATGGCTAGAGCCCGATTGATCCAATCGGTCGCCGCCGCGTGTGCGCCTGCCTGATGATTGATCAGGCCAAGAAAATTCAGGGCTTCGGCGTTGTCGGGTTCCGCCGCAACGAGTTTTTCGCAGAGGTCCTTTGCGCCTTCATGATTCCCTTCCTGATATTGGCGGGCCGCCTCGGTGATATTTTCTGCTGCGCTCGACAACCTGTTAGACCAATCTGTGCCATCTCGATGGACGACCGGGTTATAGCAAGCGTTACGGGTCGCGACCAGTGATGTCGTCGAGCACAAAGCCGTCGTTCATCAGGTACCGGCTAATGGAAATCGCGCGACGGAAATGAGGTCCGTACGGAGACCCGGTGACGCGTGGCATTCGCCGCCGGGACGTCGAGAGGCCGACCATGTCCCTCGGCCAAGGCGTCGAGGCGGTGCGACAAATCGACGAGTCGTGTGACGATGACATGAATCACGAGTCCTTCACGTTGCAGACGCCCTGTGGCGAGCAGCAGTCGTGCCCGCATAACCACCTTGCGATAGCGTTCGAATACCTTGGGCCAGATAACGAGATTGGCGATCCCTCCTTCATCCTCGAGCGTGCCGAAAATCACACCGCTTGCCGTTCTCGGCCGTTGCCGGCAAATCACCAGGCCGGCAACGGTGACATACGTATCCGGAGGGCGATCCGGCAGTGTGGAAGCAGGAATGGCGCCCTGCACGGCAAGTTCAGGCCGCAATAACGCCAAAGGATGAGACCGCAGGGTGAGCTTCAGAGCCGCATAATCGTCAAGCACTTCTTCCCCGAGGGACGCCGAAGGAAGTGGAACCGTCGGTTCGGGATGCTTCCCGGCCATACGATCCATGGCAAAGAGCGGAAGCGGTTCGGGGCCAAGCGCCCGAACTTCCCAGAGGGCTTCACGGCGATTGAGTCCCAACGACCGATAGGCATCGGCCCGAGCCAGTCGTTCGAGGACAGGTTTCCCGAGACGGGCCTGCCGCCAGATATCATGAATGTCGTGATAGCCCCCGTCTTGATGACCCTTGGTCCGGGCAGCGGCGAGAGCGGTGGCATGCTCTTCTTTGAGTCCCTTGATCTGGCGAAATCCCAGACGGAGCGCAACCTCGCCCGTTTCTCTGGCCTCCAGCGTGCAATCCCAATCGCTGAACATGACATCGACAGGTCGGACCTCGACCCCATGATCGCGGGCATCGCGAACGATCTGCGCCGGCGCATAGAAGCCCATGGGCTGACTGTTCAGCAGCGCGCCGGCGAATACCGCGGGATAATGACACTTGATCCAAGCTGAAACGTAGACCAGTAACGCGAAACTCGCGGCGTGGGATTCGGGAAAGCCGTAGTCACCGAACCCCTCGATCTGCCGAAAACAGCGCTCGGCGAAGTCCTGCTCGTAACCGCGGGCGATCATGCCATCGATGAATTTTTCCCGGAAGTTGCCGACCTGTCCGGTACGGCGGAAAGCCGCCATGGCACGGCGCAGACCATCCGCTTCAGCCGGAGAAAATCCGGCGGCGACGATGGCGATCCGCATGGCCTGCTCCTGGAACAGTGGGACACCGAACGTCTTGCCGAGCACTTCCTCGAGCTCGGAGGAAGGGTACTCGATCGGCTCCTCCCCGTTCCGGCGGCGCAGGTAGGGATGCACCATGTCGCCCTGGATCGGTCCTGGACGGACGATCGCGACCTCGACGACAAGATCGTAGAAATTCCGGGGCTTGAGCCGCGGCAGCATCGACATCTGCGCCCGGCTCTCGACTTGAAAGACGCCGATCGAATCGGCCCGGCACAGCATTTCGTAGACAGCGGGGTCTTCCGACGGGACGGTTGCCAGAGTGAGCACCTTCCCATGATGTTGCTCGATGAGCTGAAAGGCCTTGCGGATGCAGGTGAGCATACCGAGGCCCAGCACATCCACTTTCAGGATTCCGAGGGCATCGAGATCGTCCTTATCCCATTCGATATGGGTGCGCTCTTCCATGGCGGCATTGCCGATGGGCACGACCTCGGAGAGCGGGCCCCGCGTGATGATGAATCCGCCGACGTGCTGCGACAGATGCCGGGGAAATCCTTTCAGCTCGTCCGCAAGAGTGAGCGCGAGCCGAAGCCGCCGGTCGGCCGGGTCGAGACCGGCCTCGCGAACCCGATCGTCATCGATGGGTTTACCCCGGCCCGATCCCCACACCAAACCGTTCACCGCCCCAGCGATGTCGGGCGATAACCCCAGTGCCTTGGTCACCTCGCGCACGGCACTTCGGGTGCGATAGGTGATCACCGTCGCGGCGATGCCGGCCCGGTCACGGCCGTAACGGCCGTAGATGTACTGGATGACCTCCTCGCGACGCTCGTGTTCGAAGTCGACGTCGATATCGGGCGGCTCGCCGCGCTCGGCAGAGACGAAACGCTCGAACAGGAGGCCGATACGATCGGGATCCACGGCCGTGATACCCAGGCAATAGCAGACCGCCGAATTTGCCGCCGATCCCCGTCCTTGGCACAGGATGTTCCGACTCCGGGCGAACTGGACGATATCGTGGACCGTAAGGAAATATGGGGCGTAGTTCAGTGCCTCGATCAAACCAAGTTCGCGCTCAAGCAGCTCACGTACCTTGTCGGAAATGCCGCCGGGATAACGTCCGTGGGCCCCTTCCCAGGTAAGCCGTACGAGCACCTCTTGGGGCGGACAGCCATCGGGCTCGATTTCATCGGGATATTCGTAGCGCAATTCGTCGAGGTTGAAAGTGCAAGACTCGGCGATCTGTGCCGTGCGGGCCACGGCTTCCGGATAATCGGCGAACAGACGCGCCATCTCCTCCGGCGGCTTCAGATGGCGCTCGGCATTGGCGAACAACCGGTAACCGGCTTCATCGATGGTGACGTGCTCACGGATGCAGGTGAGAACGTCCTGCAAAGGCCGACGGTATGCGGCGTGCGCATGAACGTCATTGGTGGCAACGAGCGGCGTACGGCAGGTCATGGCAAGATCGGCGAGGTGCTTGAGCCGCCAACCATCGTCGCCACGGTAGAGATGAGAGGCGCCGAGATAGACCGAACCGGCGGTGCGTTCACGAATATTGTTCAGGCGTTCCGCGAAGGCTGCGCCGGGCGATTTCCCTTCAGGCGGGAGGACAATCCAGATCTGTCCCTCCCCCGCGCCGTTTTCCTCGCCGAGCATGTCGTCGAGGGTGAGGTGGCAATCGCCCTTTGGCGCCCGCCGCTTGCCGAGCGTGAGGAGTTGGGAGAGCCGCCCATAAGCCGCCCGGTCCTGCGGCAGGACGAGCAGGCTCAAGCCATCCTGAAGGTCAAGACGGGTGCCGACGACGAGACGGAGGCCAACTTCCTTGGCGGCGACATGGGCGCGCACCACGCCGGCGAGGGTGTTGCGATCGGTCACCGCAATGGCTGTATGACCGAGCTCGGCCGCCGCCGTGATCAGTTCCTCGGCATGTGATGCCCCCTGCAGGAACGAGAAATTGGTCGTGACCTGAAGTTCGGCGTAGGCGGTCACAAGATACCATCCCTCACCACGACCCTGTTCATTCCAGCCATCCTCACGCGAACAGGCCGTGCAGGTACCAGCGCGGCGGGTCTTGGGGCATCTCGCTGATCATGCGGTAAAGCCCCTCCCGAAAAACCCAGAAGCGCCCACCTTCCATGTCTTCGAGGCGATAGTAATCGCGGGTTTCAAGGTCCCACGGCGCATGCCAGGGTGCCGCCTTCAGCCACCATTCCGGGGCGATACGCTCTGGCCCTTCCGCCCAGGTGATCCGGTGCAGCACCCGGCGCCAACGGAACATCACTGGCGGGCCGTCGGGAATCATGGCTGTGGCCTCGATGGTCTCCGGCTGGGGCAGAAGGCGCACGGGCCGCCGGCAGGTGGACGGTGCCGGTGACGCGGGCGGCCCAGTGTGAAAGACGGGAACCGGTGCGGCCGCCCGCTCGGGAATAT